>FSYV01000272.1_pt1 | contig 13700 bp, 6 predicted proteins | sample 1638641 | NCBI WGS metagenome assembly FSYV01 (sample SAMEA3914813, study PRJEB12502) | metagenome | biome: forest; material: soil | place: Canada | collected 2011-07-07 | depth 0.3 m
AACACCAACACCAACACCAACACCAACACCAACACCAACACCAACACCAACACCAACACCAACACCAACACCAACACCAACTCCAACTCCGACTCCGACTCCTACTCCGACACCAACGCCAACGCCGACTCCGACTCCGACTCCGGCGCCTACTCCGACACCGACACCGACACCGACACCAACTCCGACTCCGACGCCTACTCCGACTCCGACACCAACGCCGACTCCGACACCAACGCCGACTCCGACGCCGACGCCGACTCCGACACCGACGCCAACGCCGACGCCGACGTCAACGCCGACGTCAACGCCGACACCGACAGCCTCGGGGCCGGCGCAAACCGCCGAATCCGCAATCGAGACGCTAATGTCGCCGTCGCAAAACGGAATTCAAGGAAGCGGCGGGACCGCGGCAACAAATGGCAGTGGCGTGAGCCTCCAGTTAAAAGTGCTCAATGGCGGCGTCAAGCTTCCCGACAATCTGGTTGACGTCAATGAATGACGCAATTCCCGAGCAATCGGGAAAATCCTGCGATCAGGCGTGCGACAGCGCCGCGCAGGTCAGGCGCGCCATGCGTTCTGCCCAGTTGGCGATATCGGTGGAATCGAGCATCAACAGATAACGCCGTCCTCCCCAGAGTGCCACGAAGAGGGCATCGGCTTCGTCGTCGTTCACGGGCCGCGGCAGGTCGGCGCAGGCGGCCAGCGCGCTGCGCCAGCGTTGCGCCAGTTCCTCATAGGCGCGACGATGATGCTTTGCCTCCGCAATGCCTTGCTCGAGCTTGAACATGGTGGCGTCGAAATAAGGCAATGCCGCGTCGACACCGCAGGTCAGCAATACCAGCTTGCGCACCCTCTCACGCCAGGGCATGTCCGAGGCGACCGCTTCGGCATCAAGCGCAGCAAGTGTGGCTTCGATGCAGTGGCGCACGTAACCCGACAACAAGGCTTCGCGGTTGGGGAAGTATTCGTACAAAGTACCGGTTGAAACACCCGCTTCGAGCGCCACGGCCCGCGTGCTCACGCTGGACCAGCCAGCGCGTTGCCAAATCCGGACAAACGCGCCGTAAATCGCCACGACCGTGAACTTCGAACGGTCCTGTACGGGGCGCTTCAAGGGTTTGACGCGTTTTTCCTGGCTTTTCATTTTCCGAACCCGGCGTGCATGTCGATGTCCTATAGTGTAGCGGAGAGCAATCACCGGGATAAATCATGACGCAAAACCTGACCATCACCCGCCTCTTGACCGACAAGACGGCATTGAACAAGAGCCGCCTCGACAGCGTCACCATCGGCCCGGTACTGGACGATGGCGAGGTAATTTTGAAAATCGAACGCGTGGCGATCACGACCAACAACATCACCTATGCTGCTTTCGGCGACGCGATGCAATACTGGGATTTTTTCCCCACGGGCGAGGCAGACTGGGGCCACATGCCGGTCTGGGGCTTCGCCCGGGTAGTCCAATCGCGCGCCGCCGGCATCGAGATCGGCGCGCCGTACTATGGCTATTTCCCCATTGCCAGCCACATCCGCATGCGCGCCGAACGCGTGAGCGCGCGCGGTTTTTACGATGGATCGGAACATCGTCGCGCGTTGGTGTCGGCCTACAATCAATACACGCATTGCGCCCACGACCCCGCCTACCGAGAGGGCGGGGAAAATTACCAGATGCTGGTGCGCCCGCTATTCATCACTTCGTTCATGTGTGCCGACTTCTTGCAGGACAACGGTTTCTTCGGCGCCAGGCAGATCGTGGTCGCCAGTGCGTCGAGCAAGACCGCCTATGGCACCGCCCATTGCCTGCAAGATGATGCAAACGTGAAACTGATCGCGCTGACGTCGCCACGCAACCGCGCCTTCGTTGCAGAGTTGGGTTGCTATCGCGAAGTGCGGAGCTATGAAGAAATCGGACAGATCGATCCGTCCGTGCCCACGCTATACCTCGACTTTTCAGGCGACGACAATTTGCGCGCAACGGTGCATAGCCATTTCGGCGCCGCGCTGGTTTACAACTGCTACGCCGGTTCTGCGCAGAATACGCAATTCCTGAAAAAAACGGCGTTGGCCGGCCCCGAGCCGAAATTCTATTTCACCCCTGTACAGCTCAAGAAACGCAATATCGACTGGGGCCACGATGAGGTGAACCGGCGCATCAACGAAGCGCAGTTGCGCTTCATCCGACATATCAGCCGCCCAGGCGAGGAATGGATGAAGGTGGTGGAACATGCGGGCTTCGAGGCGGCAGCGGCATTGATCGAGCAGATTCACGGCGGGCGCATCGACCCGCTCGATGGGCACGTCGTCGTATTGTGATGAACAAAGCGGTCCAGGCAGCCGGCTGACGCCAAATCAGGCTTACCTTGGCATCGTGTCGACAGATTCAGACGTCTCGGCAAGGAGACTGGTCAACCACGTTCTTGCGGGTTCATGAGCGTCAAATATCTTGTAAGGAATCCCGGCAGGCCGAAATACCTTTTGCAGCATAATCGTCCCCATCATATCCCGCCCTTCGACATCCGGCGCAGCAACATGGGCAACGCCGGCGAATTGCGGCGTGCCGGTCGCCGCCAAACTCATCGTCTTCGCGATGGACTCGACGCCTTCAAAACTAGTCAGCATGCTGTCCAAAATTTCCACCAATACGACGAAGCGGCCGCGGCGACCTGCCTCGGCATACAAAGGGACCATCAACTTGCGTTGAGCATCGAGCATTTCCACATTGAATGGGCCCCTGAACTGCGTCAGTACAAAATGACCATCAATACGTGAAGAATATTCTCCATGCGGGCGAAACAGCGTGCCGGCGAAGGATGTTTCATCCAGTTTTACCTCTGTCTTGTCCATTTTCTCGCCGATCAGTGGTCGTAACAACCAGTCAACGTGAGTCGCCCCAATTTTTCCAAGCATCAATACGCTGATAAATTAAGCATAACAGGAGATATCGGGAGTGCAAAGTCTTACACGGACGAATTCAAGGCGGAAGGCCAGTGTTATTTTTCGCGATGGGGGCAACCCGGAACATGCTCAGCGGCAGTATCGTGCACGAACCGCTGGCGTCAACAACACCGCTTCCTGACTCACGCCATTTTGTTAAATGGTAAGCTTGGCCAATTAATTTCAGGCTAAAAGAGCGGAACCCATGGCAAATCTAACTTACGAGGCATTTCTTGACGAGGTAACAACTATCCTTACCGAGCTTTACGAACTCGATGACGCCGCGGCCATCAAACTGGTAGTCGATGCGCAAGAGGCCAATTTTTTCACCTTGCATGACGACCGCCCTGAAATGTGCACGGTCGAACAAGCAGAGAAGGATGCAGTAACTTTGTTCGAGGCCAAACGAAGCAAGCAGCAAACCCAGAAAAAGCAGCAACAACGTTTGTCCAAAAAAAAATAGTGTCAGCGTCGGCAAAAAAATAAAAATCAGTTTGTGTTGTCGAATACCGGCGGGTAATCGTTGACGCGGTGTCCGAGGGTTAGATGCGGCACCTTTGCACTTCAGTTTCGACATAGGCTACACGCTTGCCCGTGCTTCTTGATTTTCTCGCGCCCGATTTGGACAATCAACGGCCAGGTTGCAGCCGTTGCCGGATTCACCTGGACCAATGATCGTGAACAAAACGGCGCACCGAAAAATCCGGCATTCCTCATCTCGAAAGATAACGAAAGTGGCTTCTGGCGAGATACCGTACGATCTTCAAAAACATTCGACGGTATCCCGCATTTTCGCTCCGCTATTTCCATGCCGACGTCAATACGATACGCCCAGCGCCATATGCTCGGGACTTGGCGTCGTGATTGTCGAACTTTGGTTGTTGACGTCGTCATAGGCAAATCCATACGATAGTCCGCCGATGCTGTGGTCATGCCAGAATTGCGCATAATAGTTGGCCGGCGCTGCTTGGTAATACGCAGTCGGCTGCGTCCACTGCGCAGTGCTCCCCATCACGTGCCGGTTGAAGGCGGCGCAGAATTGCGCCTCCAACGCTCCCTGCACAGTGTTCCCCGTCGCAAAGGCGCCGTTGCAGTACAAGATATTCTGCGTGGTCGGCTGCGCAATCGCATAGGTGCCGCCGACGTAGGCGCCGTTGTTGAGGTTGACTTCCGTGAAGACGAACTGCGTGCCCTGGGTGGTGCCGACAAACTTGCGGCTGCCGCCGAACAACAGCACCGTCATGGGATTGCTCGCATAGGACGACCATATCGAGCTGACGTAGCTGTCGAAATAGTTCGCATTGGCCTGGCCGACGTTGAACGTGCTGTTGGCAGGCGAGAAGATGCGCAGCGGTGAAGGCGGCGTCAGGTGGAAGGCCGCAGGCGTCTCGTTGACGAATTCCTGGTCGATCGCCGCGATCGATTCGGTGATGCCCACCTGCATGTGGAACGTCTCGCCCGCACCCCACACGTCGAGCGTCAGCGGCAAGCCGAACTGATCGACCTGGGTGGTGTTGATGTAGATGCCGCCGCTGGCGCCGTAAGTGAACTCGTACCAGTCATAGTGGACATTGATGTTGGGATCGGTCGCATTCAGCGGATTCGGCCCGGCGTAACCCATCGTGCCATTTGCGCCGCCCACGATGGACATGTACAAGGGCGAACCGAGCGACACGAATATCCGGCCCGAGGAAAGCGGCGGCAGCTTCAACAGCTTGGTTTGCGCCAGCGTGAAGGCGTAGTTGGGATAGGTATGCCCATTCGCGGCAGTGACGGCGTTGGCAGACGTATTGTCCGCCACGGCAACCGGCGTGACTTTGCCCGTGGCATCGACCCAGGAAAGCGCGCCGGTGGTCGGGTCGTTGCCCAGCACGGTGACATATATCTGGTTGTCGGCCCAGGCTCCGTGCGTATTGTTGTTCAAGTCCGTGCCAATGAAACCCGGAAAGACTGTGTAGGCCGGTTTGCTGTTGACGGTAAGCGTGGCATTGGCGGAAGTGACGGAACCTGCCGAATTCGACACGGCCACGCTGAACACGGCGCTGTTATCCGCAGCCGTCGTCGCGGGCGTGCTATAGCTCGCCCCACCGGCCCCGGCGATGATGACGTTGTTCTTCTTCCACACGTAAGTAAAGGGGCCGGTGCCCGACGCACCGACGCTGAAGCTTGCCGTCGTGCCGATAGTCACGGTCTGGCCGGCCGGTTGTGTTGCAATCGTCGGGGCGTTGGTCGCCGCGACGCTCGCCGTGGTGGACTGAGCTTCGGATGAAAGCGCCGATACGCCGACGCTGTTGACCGCATTCACGGCATAGTAGTAAGTGGTCGCTGCGGCGAGACCGGCATCGGCATACGAGGTTCCCGTCGTGGCGCCGATCAGGTCGGCAGAAGATGGGTCGAAACCGGCCGTGGTGCCGCGATAGACATCGTAGGTCACGGCGCAACTCGACGAACTCGCGGTCCAGCCCAGTTCGATCTGCGTTGTCGACACCGTGCTGGCCGCCAGCGATCCGGGAACCGTGGGAACGGCGCTGCATCCGGTACCAGTGCCCGAGCCTGTACCCGTGCCCGTGCCGCCAGTCGTGCCGGTGCTCCCTACCCCGCTACCGGAGCCGGCGACCACGATCTCGATGCCGCTGATCTTGGGTTGATCGGCGGAACCCGAAGTCAGCGCGACGACGATTTGTCCCTGGCTATTGGCCGTTGCCGAGAACGGCTCCACCAGTGCGATGTTCGGGCCGCCGGCCTTGGCGACGATGTCGAAGTTGCTCAGCACCGGCGTGCCGTTGAGGCCAACGTTGAACACGCGCTGCCCGGCCTTGGTCCAGTAAAACTCTGCAAAGTGCAACAGCACGCCATACGTCGCGCCTGCTTTCAGGCCGGGGATCGTGTAAGTCGCGTTGCCGTGGCGTTCCGATTGGTAGACCGCTTCGGGGGCAGCATTGACCACTCCGGCGATGCTGATCGCGCTGCCGCTGGTCGTCGCACCCCCGCCGGCGTAGTCCTCGTCGGCGGCGAAATTGCCCACCACGTTCTGCGCACCGGCGCCGATGGCGGCAACGTCCTGCAACGGCTGCAGCGGCAGGATTTCCACGCCGCTGAGCTTGGGCTGGTCTGCCGTGCCGTTGCTGAAGTTGATCACAATCTGGCCATTCGCATTGGCGGCCTCGTTGAAGGTCTCGACCAGCGCGACGTTCGGCGCGCCGGCCGCAGCAATGATATCGAAGTTGCTCAGCACCGGTGTGCCGTTGATGCCGACGTTGAATACGCGCTGCCCTGCCTTGGACCAGTAGAACTCGGCAAAATGCAAGCGCACGGTGTACGCGGTGCCGGCCTTGAGGCCGGGGATCGTATAAGTAAAAGCGCCATGGCGTTCGGATTGGTAGACCGCTTGCGGCGCGGCGTTGGCAACGCCCGCCGTGCTGATGACGTTGCCCGTGGTCGTTGCGCCGCCGCCCGTGTAGTCAAGGTCGGCGGCAAAGCTGCCCACCACGCCGGTCGCGCCGGCGCCGATGGCGACGATGTCCTGCGGCGGTGAGGCCAGCATCACCTCGATGCCGCTCACCTTGGGCTGGTCGGCGGAACCCGCAGTAAAGTTGATCACGATCTGGCCGTTCAGATTGGCCGTCGCCGTGAATGTTTCGACCAGGGCCTGGTCCGGCGCGCTCGCAACGGCAATGATGTCGAAGTTGGTCAATACCGGTGTGCCGTTGATGCTGACATTGAACACGCGCTGCCCGGCCTTGGTCCAGTAGAACTCGGCGAAATGCAGGCGGACGTTGTACCTGGTCCCTGCAGTGAGGCCGGGGATGGTGTAGGCAAACGTTCCCGCGCGTTCCGACTGGTAGACCGCTTCGGGCGCCGCATTGGCCACGCCGGCCGTGTTGATGCTGCTGCCGGTGGTGGTGGTGCCGCCGCCGGTGAAATCCTCGTCGGCGGCGAAGATGCCCGCACCCTTCCCGCCCGCACTGATGGCCGCCACGTCCGAAGCAGGTGCAGCGGCCAGCACTTCGATGCCGCTCACCTTGGGCTGATCGGCGGTGCCGGCGCTGAAACTGACCACGATCTGGCCGTTCAGATTGGCGATTGCGGCAAACGATTTGACCAGCGCCAGTTTCGCGGCGCCCGCTGCAGCGACGATGTCGAAATTGGTCAGCACCGGTGTGCCGTTGATGCTCACGTTGAACACCCGCTGCCCGGCCTTGGTCCAGTAGAACTCGGCAAAATGCAGGCGGACGTTGTATGCTGCCCCGGCGCTGAGGCCGGGAATTGTGTACGTGAATACCCCTGCGCGTTCAGATTGATAGACTGCTTCGGGCGCCGCGTTGGCGACGCCGGCGGTGTTGATGCTGCTGCCGGTGGTGGTCGTGCCGCCGCCGACAAAATCTTCGTCGGCCGCGAAGCTGCCCGTACCCTTGCCGCCCGCGCTGATGGCAACCACATCGTTTGTGTTGGTCGCACTTTGCGTGGTGGCGCTGGCCTGGGCCGATGGTGCCGACGCGCCGGCCGAATCGACCGCTTCCACCAGATAGTAGTATGTGCTCGCTGGCGCCAGGCCGGAATCGACGAACGCGGTGCCGCCCGTGCTGCCGACCTGGTTGCCCACCGCCGGCACGAAGCTCGCACTGGTGGAGCGATATACGGCATACGTTACCGTACATGTCGAGGCACTGGCGGTCCAGCCCAGGCTGACCTGGCTTGAGGAAGCGCCAGTCGCCGTCAGCGCACCCGGAATGCCGGGCACCGTGCTGCAGCCGGTAACACCTGCCGCGTTGACGGTCAGCGTGGCGCCGCTACTGGTCACCGATCCCGCCGAGTTGGTGACAATCACGGTGAACACGGCGCCGCTATCGCTTGCGGCGGTAGTGGGTGTGGTATAGCTGGCCGCAGTCGCGCCGCTGATCGCCGCGCCGTTCTTGTACCACTGGTAGGTCGGCGCTGGCGTGCCGCTGGCCGTCACCGAGAACGTGGCTGTCTGCCCTGCCGTCACTGTTGCCGGCTGCGGCTGCGCGGCGATCACGGGAGCGCTGGCGCCCGAGGTTACGGAAGTACCCGATGCACACAGGGTCTGGCCCGGATAGTTGTTCGTGACGTTCCACGAGTTTGAACCATCGAAATTGACGATCGCGGTTTCGCTCGCGTTGTTGGGGTCGACTGTGGAAGTCCAGGTGCTCCAGACGCCCGGGAAGGCGCAGCTCGCGTTGTTGTTGCCGCTGATGCCCAATGCCTCGACCTTGGTCGGCAGGCGCATGTTGATGCCCGCGCAATATGTGGCGGCGTTGATGCCGGTGAATTGCGAACCGGATGCGGTGTCGGTCTCGATGGTGCGGGTCCAGCTCAATCCGCTCAGGTTGTCCGTGACCAATGCCGGGTTAGCGGCATTGACGCTATAACGCTCGTTCGCGCCGCCGCATTGCGGCACGTCGTACACCTGGAATTCAAAGACGGAATACCCGTATTGCGTGGCGCGTTGCGTGCCGAGCAGGCGGATGTAGCGCGCTTGAACGGTCGGGAAATTGAGCGTTTCCGTGCCGCCCGTGCCGGCATTGTTGGTATAGGCCACACCCCACGTTGGATTGGTTGCCGGATCCGCGTTGGTGTACAGGATTTGATACTTCGCCGCGTAGGCGTTTTCCCAGTTGATGATCACCGTGTTGAACGACTGGGGCGACCCCAGATCCACCTGCAGCCAGGACGGATCCACGCCCCCCACCGCCGGCGTCGGCGGCGCGCCGGCGGTCGCGGAGCCCCAGCGCGTGGCGAGGCTGCCGTCGATGGCATTTTCCGCCCCGAGGCATCCGGTGCCGCTATACGGCGGGCTGGTGGTGGCATCGTTGCATGCATTCTGTGAACTGCTGGCCGTTGCCGTCTTGTTCAATGCCAGATTGACGCCTGGCGGTGCCAGCGTCAGTTGCGCGGAAGCGCTCGTTGCCGCCGCGTTGGCGGCGTTATTGACCGTCACGGTGTAAGCGCCGACGTTGGCCGAACTCATGGCCGGGATCGTGTAACTGATGCTGTTGGAATTCTGCGTATTGCTCAACAGGACAGTGGCGGCGCCGCCCGTTGGCGTGAACTGCCATTGATAGGTAAACGGTGGTGAACCGGCAACCACGGCGGAGAACTGCACAGGCTGGTTCACGGCAACGATCTGGCTCGCGGGTTGGGTCGTGAAGCTCGCTGCCGTCGGCGCATTGACCGTCAGCACGACGGTCGACGATTGCACCTGGCCGAGCGGATTGCTGACGATGACATAGACATTTTCGCTGCCGGTGGCGCTCAGCACCTGTGTCGTATACGTTGGCGAACCAGAAGCGACCAATGTGCCATTCTCGTACCACGCGTAGTTGAGCGTGGGCGAGCCGTTCGCCACCACGGAAAACGCCGCAGTCTGGCCCACCGCCGCCGTTTGAGGGGCGGGCTGGGTCGTGATGGAAACGGCGGCGTCCGCAGCCACAGCGAGGACGGCAGGATTCGACGTCACGCTGCCCAGGCCGCTTGCGCTCGTCACCGTGACAGTGAAACGTTCGCCGTTCTGCGCCAGCGTCGCCGCCGGGGTGACATAAGAGGTGCCGGTCGCGCCCGCGATCGGTGTGCCGTTGAGATTCCACTGGTAGTTCAGCGTACCTGAACCGCTGGCCGCCACTGTGAAGGTAGCGGTATAACCGACCGATACCGCAACATCGGCCGGCGGCACGATGATGACCGGCGCTTGCGACAGCGTGGGCGCGGGTGGCGCGAGCGACGTCAGTTGCACGCTGCCGCTGACCAGGCCCGGCGCCGTTGCCGTCACGGTCACCGTGCCGGGCGCGAATGTGCTGCGCAGGGCGATCTTGGTCAAGCCGCCTTCGAAGTTCAATTCCGGGTCACCCGGCGCGTGAAAGAATGCATACGGTACACCGTTGACCAGGTTGCTGTTGGCCTTGGAAAAAGCGTCTTGGTAGTAATTGGTCCAGGAGGGATCGGCCACGTATTGCTGGCTGCCGCCCATGTAGCTGGCGGGGCCGCTCACAGAGAAGGTCACGTTGTCCGCCGCCGTCGGCACGATATTGCCGTTGGCATCCTGCACCTCTGCGCTCACGAAGGCGGCATCGGAACCGTTGGCGGTCCACTGAAAGCTGGTGCCGTCAGGCTTGGTCAACTCGGGCACCGCTGTCAGTACGATCTTGTATTCCGGCCCGGCGGTGGTCTTGCTGTCGGAAACGCCGGGCACCACGTTGCCGTTGATGTCCAGGCATTCTGCAGTCACCGTCCCGGATGTCCAATTGACCATCCAGTGTACCTGGCCCGGCATGACCGTCGTGCTCTGTGTCAGGCTGGTGTTCGATGCCACGTTCCAGGGATTGGGCACCTGGTCCGGCAGCGTTGCGCCAGTCACGGGGTCTTTCGCCAGGCCATTGATCAGCAGGCGCACCGCCGGGCAGTTGCTGAAGGCGTTTTCCTGTATCGGCGTGCCTGCCGTGTATTCGTAGGCGCGATTCCAGTGGTGCGCAAGGTGCACCGTAGGCTGGATCGAATAAGGCACCCAGTTCGCTTGATAGATGTAGTACAGCAGCCGGGGGAAGCGGTTCATGTCGACTGACGAATAACCAAGCGAACGGACGAAATTGCTCATCGTCGGCTGGTTCTGGAATTCCGCATACAGGCTCACCTCGCCCGGCGAATCGGCGAAATACCATTGCGCCATGCCGAAGGTGTTGGCCGCGCGGCCCTTGCGCCAATCGTCGAGGTAAGGCGCGGCAAACGCCAGCTCATAGTCCCAGGCCAGGCCGCGCCCGGTGCCCACGTTGTCCCAGTATTCGGCGCCGAATGCCGGGTTGTTCGGATATTGCGATTTGTTCCCCGCTTCGCAACCCGCGCCGTCGCACTCGTCGATCAAGGCATACGCGGGAAGGTAGGCACGCGAGGCTTGCGCGCGCGGATTGATCGAATCCCACGACGTTTCGATGGTTGCCAGGGCATCGGCAAGGTTGACGTTGTTGCCGCCGTTGTCTTCTTCCCAGTAGATGATGGAGGGATGGCTGCGGTCGCGGATGATCATGTCGCGATGCAGTTCCTGCTTGAGCAGCGCATCGTCGGCAGAAGGGTTGGTGAACGCGCCTTCCCCATCGCCGCTGGGCTGGATGATCATGATGCCGTAGGCGTCGGCTGCCTCGACCAGTTCTTCGCTGGAGGTCGAATGGCCGGGGCGCCAGATATTGCCGCCCTGCGCCGCGATCTGCGCCAGGTCGCGCCATTGCTGCTCGTCCGGCACCGAAGACCCGAGCGCCGGATAATCGTAACGGCCCGAGCCGCCCCACATATACATCGCGTGGCCGTTGAAATAGGGAAAATTCTCGTCCCAGGTGATGGTGCGTATGCCCAGCGGGCTCTGCACCGAATCCACCACCACGCCATTGACGCTGACGATATGGTAGACCTTGTACAGGTAAGGCTTGCCGTAGAGCGAATTATTGGGATACCACAAGGTGGGGTTCTCCACCGTGATCTGCTGGCGGAAGATCGGCGTCGGCGTGGCGGGGAAGCTGCCGGCCGTCATGGGCGCGATCGCCTGCGTGACCGGCGGCGCCGTCACCACCACGTTGCCGCTCGCGTCCACGATTTGCGTCGTCAGGGTCACTTGTTGCGTACTGGAAGTTTCGTTCACTACATTGGTTTGCACTTCCACGACCGCTGAAGCCGCCGTCTCGGTGCCTCCGGCTGCGGGAACTTCCGAAACCGTTCCGACGTAGGTGCCCCAGGTCTTTTGATTCGAATAGACGTTGAGCGGAATATGGACCGGATTGGTGACAGACAGATACACCTTGCGGAACAAGCCGGCCATCGCCTGGCCGAAGCGGAAAGCGCCGGAAAATCCGGGCTGTTCAAACCAGGCATCGCCGCGCGAAACATCGATCGCAATCACGTTGTCGGTCACGCCGTCGGTATGCAGGTAGGGCGTCAAATCCACCACCACCGGGACGAAGCCAACCACGTGCGTCGCCTTCGCGTCCGCCGCAACCGCACTGACACCGGGCAGCAAAGTGCCATTGATGAAAACCTGCACGCCCGTATGTGTACCCTCCAGGTTCAACATGAACTTCTGGCCGGCATATTTCGGGTCCACCTTGAAGTGCAGGCGGTACCAGTTCTGGTTGCCCGTCAGCGACCCCTGCCCGCCGCCGGAAGTTTGATTGATAAAGGTGCGCGAAATGTTCGCATCATAGGGCAGGCCCACTTGCTTCCACCGCGCGGCAGTATCGCCGCTCTCGATGAATCCCGACGCGGAATACGTTGCCGAGTTGTTCGAGTTCTCGAACCACCATTGGCTCTGCGGCACATTCGATTCGGAAGCGGCATTGGCAATGTATTGCGGCACACCCGCCGAAAGATCGATCTGCATGCGCTGCGACAGCGGCAGCGATGGCTCAACCTGCTGGGCCTGTATGGCAAACGGCAGCCCACTTAAGGTATACAGCAGCGCGGCAGCTGTAGCCATTCGAGAAAAGAGGCAATCAAACCGGTGAAAGGCGTCGTCACCCTGACGAGCCATCGTGGTCAAGCGACGATTGTTAACGTTGTCATTGTCATTTGCGCGCCGTGCGGCATTTAGTGAGTCATGCATGCTTATCCTTTGCCGGAAATTTGATCTGCCTTGTGCCACTCGTGGGAAAACACGAGGTGCAATCTTGCGGAAAATACTCGCCCTGCATCTCCTCGACGAAGGACGCAACCACCGCCCGTTCGCCAGGATCAATTCGAAAAAGTCCGTTTCCTCACAATGGTCAAGCTGTCCCAAACCTCAACCTCTGCTGCAAGGTCGACGAGAAGGGAAAAATTAATTCTCTGCCTGCGTGGTGAAAGAATTCGAATCCGAAACGCCACGACCCACATTGCAAATTGCAGGCCAGCGACCAAATGCATGCTTCCAGGAAATTTTTAATGTTACGAAGAGGTCAACTGACCGAGATTGACTCGAAATCAACAGGTCGAGGCCGTTTACCGTCCAATTATTGAAAGAAGGCAATATTTAAGGCCATTTGAGGGGATATGATCAAGCTTGGGGATGGACAAAAATTGTCACAAATTGACAATTTTTGTTTTAACAATTTACATTATTTGACACTTTATTTAACATTTAGAAGCGCAAGGTATGGGCAAAGCGATGTCAACTTCCGTAAAGTTGAACCAGATAGGTGGCGCCGTTGCGTGGCCCTTCCCCGTCAATTTACGGACACGGCCAGTCATCCACGTTTGCGCATGGGGCCTGCGTAGGAAGAAAAGCGCCATTGTGCCGACGTCGAAATAACCAGCAGGGAAGCTCGAAATCCCGTAACGCTCAATATGACCGTTAATCGGTTGCGATCCGTATATGGTTCCAGACGATCGTCACGCCTTCCGTGTGGCGGGCAATTGACATGGCCTTGTCCACCTGCTCCTTGTTTCTTGCGTGCCCGCTCAATACAACAACGCCATTGTCGTCGGTATCGACCAGGATATGGGTGAGGGTGTACATCAGCGCGTCTGCCAGCTTCACCCTGATATTGGCGCTGATTGCCGAGTCCGTTATGAAATTCAGAGGATGTTCTTCATTCGCTTCCTGCGCGCCGGCGTAACCGGTACCCAGCGTTGCGCCAAGAGCGAACAAGATAATTGCAAGTGTCTTTTTCATGGCAGCCTATTCGGTGCTCTCGCCGGAGCGAAATCGATTTATGTTCACCTGGAACCGGTTCACATCATCCCACCATGGCCGGCGACTTTCCGTTCGCGAGCGCACATTTGTGCATCGT
>FSYV01000685.1_pt1 | contig 13596 bp, 7 predicted proteins | sample 1638641 | NCBI WGS metagenome assembly FSYV01 (sample SAMEA3914813, study PRJEB12502) | metagenome | biome: forest; material: soil | place: Canada | collected 2011-07-07 | depth 0.3 m
CAGATGCGCGCCGCGCCATCGGCGCAATACTACAAATCCCTGTTCGATCGCTGCAGCAAGCTGATGCTCGCGCTGCAGCGCCTGCCGCAGCCGGTGATTGCGCGTGTGCAAGGTGTCGCCACTGCAGCCGGCTGCCAACTGGTCGCCATGTGCGACCTGGCGGTTGCTGCCGAGAGCGCCAGGTTTGCCGTCTCCGGCATCAATCTCGGCCTGTTCTGTTCGACGCCTGCGGTCGGCTTGTCACGCAATATATCGCGCAAGCAGGCGATGGAAATGCTGTTGACCGGCGAGTTCATCGATGCGCCGACTGCATTGGCGCGCGGCCTGGTCAATCGCGTCGTGGCTGCCGAAGAACTCGACGGGGAAATTGCAAAACTATGCGCCGCCATCGTCGCGAAACCGGTAGCCGCCGTAGCGATGGGCAAGCAGTTGTTTTACAAGCAGCTTGAGATGGGCATCGAAGCAGCCTATCAGTTGGCCGGACAGACCATGGCCTGCAATATGATGGAAAAATCTGCGCTCGAGGGAGTGCAGGCCTTCATCGAAAAACGCGCGCCGGACTGGGATTGACCCGGCGCGGGTTGTTGTTCTTTCCGCTCGGGTTACTTGGTGACGATCACATGCTGCATCGGCGCCAATTTGGCGAGCAACTTGTTTTGCGCCCGCACCGGCACGCCGTTCTTGTCCATCGCCTGTTGCAGGTCTTCCGCCAGCGCATTGAAATCGGCATTGTGCAAGCCCAACTCCTGATGCGCGCTTTTCATGTCCCTGCCGCTGTATGCCGCCGGGCCGCCGGTCAGTTGGGTGATTTGTTCCTTCAGCAGGTAGCCTAAGCGCTCGACGTCGGCATCCTTCAGCGCACCGTTGATGCGTGGGTCGCCCTGCCAGATACCCAGGAAATCGTCGATCACTTTGCCGATTCCAGTATTCCCGCCGAACGCCTGGAATACCGCGTCGTCACCCGGCGGCTTCATGGCATCCGCGGATTGGGCCTGGGTCGGCCCGGCAAGGGCAATCGTCGCGGCCAGGGCGAGCAAGGTTTGCAGCAAGCGTTTCATCATGTTTCCTTTCCGGAGTGTCATTCAATTGGCGATGTCAGAAGCCGGCCAACAGGGACAGGTAAATGCCCTTTTGGCTGTCGTTGTTTGCCGTGACCGGTGCGACGATGCTGCCGAGGTTGGCATAGGCGAGCGTGACGGACACATTCTTGTTGGGGAACCAGGCGACGAAGGCGTCGTAGTAGGCGCGTTCGTTATCGGCCGAGAGATTTTGCGGTTTTTCGCGGTATTCAACGCCGGCCACCCAATTCCTGGTTAGCAGATAAGCCAACGACCCTTCGAACTCGGCCTTGTAGCCGTCGTGCAAATCGCCGCCGAATCCAAGCAAGCCCATTTGATTGGCTTCGGTTGCGCGTATCGTCACGTTGGCCAGCAGGCTCTGGTCCAGGTAGATCTTGGTGGCCGAGATGTAGTAGTCGGTGCCCGAGGTCTTTTTTGCGCCGAGTGCCGTGATTGGTGCATTGATCAGCCCGCTCAAGCCCTCATTGCGCTTGTATTCCGCGCCGACGGCAATCTGCGGCATCCACGTATCCTGATCGTAGACGGCATCGCCAATCAGCTTCACTTTCGCGCCGAAGATGTTTTGCTTGATCTTCAGGCCGTTCAACGGACCGCTATCGGCCTTGAAATCCTGGGCCGCCAGCGAGAATTCCACCCGGTCCTTGATGCCGACTGCGACGCCGTAACTATTGAGGGAAAAGTCCTGCGTACCAAGATACGTGTCGTGCACGTTGGCGCCATAACTGTCCCGCGTACCGTAGCCGGCAATCAGGGCCCAGGGCGTGATGCCGCCGCCGGCTGCGCCTTCCACGGAGCTGACACCGCCCGTGGCGAGCAATCGGCCCATGTCCGGTTTCGCCGAGGGGGTATCGCCGTCGTCCGCATGGGCGATCGATGCGCCTTGTGCCAGGCCGATCAATGTCGCGGCCAAGGTCCAGTTTTTCAGCTGATTTCGCTTCATGGATTGTCCCGTTTCGCTAGGTGTGGTTGCCATGGTGCGATTTCCGCTCCATGACAACCTGATTGGTTTTGATTTCCAATCCATATACGGCGACAACGGGAGTTTGGATTCAGGCGATTGACCCTGACATCGATCCTGATCTTGATCGTACCCTTGGTCGACAACAAGACACGCCGACCCGGCATGGCGCCCCCGAGACCTTTACCGGCGACGGCCGGCGCGACATGGCAAAGCGTGTCTTACTTGACGAACACGCGATATTCCCAGGGTTGCAGCTCGAAGGTCGTGGCCCCGTCGAGCGTCACATTGGCGCCGGTGAACGGGTCGCGATACTTGCCGGCCAACACGTGCCCGGTTGAGCTGAATACCTGCTTGCGCGCGGAAAGATTGAACACGGCGATCACGTCATTGTTTTCCCTGGAGCGGGAAAACGCGAACAGGTCCTTGTCGTTCGACGTATTGATGCGCACCAGTTGCCCGCCTTCGGTGCCGTTCCACAGCGCCTTGTTGGTTTTCTTTAAATTGAACAGCGTCGTGTACAGTCTGCGAAATTTGTGCTCCTTCCATACGATGGGATCGCGATCGAAGAACTCAAGGCGCTTGGTGTTGCCGGCTTCCTGTCCGGAATACGCCAGCGGCATACCCTTGATCAGGTTCGACAATACGAGGAAAGTCTCGACCCCGTCGCCCAGACGCTCGAATTCCGAGCCGTCCCACGAGTTCAAGTCGTGGTTGGACGTGTGCAGCATGCGGTAAGAGTTCGGATTGTATTTTTTCTCTTCGCCGTTCAGGTAGGCATCGAGATCGGCCGCCGTCTTCTTGCCTTGGGCAATATCGTTGAACAAGTCCTTGAATTGCCAGCCGTAGGTCATGTCGAAAGCCTTTTCCTGCAGATTTTCTTCGGAAGCCTCGGCCAGCATGAATACCGGCTTGATTTTATCGAGCTGCACGCGTGCATCGTTCCAGAAATCAACCGGCACCATCGCGGCAACGTCGCAGCGGTAGCCGTCGATATCGTATTTCTTGACCCAGTAGCTCATGGCATCGATCATTGCCGCGCGCAACTTGGGGTTGTTGTAGTCAAGCTTGATCACGTCATGCCAATCGGCCACCGGCGGCACAAAGGCGCCATGCTCGTCCTTGACGTAATAGTCCGGATGGGCGATGGCCCAAGGGTTGTCCCATGCCGTGTGATTGGCGACCCAGTCTATGATGACCTTCATGCCCAGTGCGTGGATGTGATTGACCAGACGCTGGAAATCTTCCTCGGTGCCGAATTCGGGATTGATGGCCTTGTAATCACGCACGGCATAGTAACTGCCGAGCTTGCCCTTGCGATTCTTTTCGCCGATCGGGTTGATCGGCATGATCCAGATCACCCCGACCCCCATTTTTTTCAGCTCGGGTAGGTACTCTTCGAATTTGGCGAAGCTGCCTTCCTTGGAATGCTGGCGGATATTGGCTTCATAAATTGCTGCATTCTTGCTCCAGGCCGGGTGGATGACCGTGCTGGTGGTCTGCGCATGGGCGAAGAAGGGTAGCAGGGCAAGCAGGAAGATCAGGATCGATTTGTTCATGGATAGGTTGTCTCGTATGGTGAGGTTGTTTGAATTATGTAGTAATTATACATAAATCTCGCCATGTCAATTACATCGATAAAATACCTTGGCTAGAATTTTCTTTTAATATCATGCATTTGCATATCGGTAAAAGGTTGGCTGTATATTTGTGTAGTATTACTTCGAAAAATATCACACGCAAGTTTGTAAATTGACCGTGTAAGGCGCACTTGCACCGCCGCGCCATGGGTTGCGCACCGCCCTATGGGGTAGCCACGCGCAATGTGGTTCAGGCATGCGACATCGTGGGCCGATTCATTCCGGATCGTTCGAGATCCGACAAAGCAATTCCTTTTTGCAATATTTTCGGACATAGTATTGACCTGTGCCAAAATGGTTCCGAGTTTCGATTCGGCAGCCTATCAAGGAAAATACTGGTCCATGTTTTCAATTCGTCGCGCTCACTTTTTTCTCGCCCTGGGAATCTGCTTGGCCATGGTCGGTCAGATGGTCAAGGCAGAGCCGTTCCGGTCGATGAAATTCGAACAAATCAGCAATGCCCCGGGCGCATCGGGCGAGGCCGTTGCGGTGATTGCACAAGATCGTCAAGGATTCATGTGGTTTGGTGGACAGAGCGGCTTGATTCGCTATGACGGTTATCGGGTCACGCGCTACCGGAATTCGAATACGGATCTGCGCAGCCTCGATAACGACTGGGTTCTGGCGCTTCATGTCGACGCTCAAGGGCGGATTTGGGCCGGTACGCGCGGGGGATTGAATCTCTACGACGCGAGTATCGAGGGCTTCACCCGTTATCGCCTGCCCTCGCCAGACAAGCAACCCACGCCGATTGCCGTCAGGGACATCATAGACGATGCGCACGGGGGATTATGGCTGACTTCTCCAAGCGGTCTGTACCATTTCGATCCGTCCACCGGGCAATTCAAGGCCATGCGCCACGACCCGAACGATCCGGCCAGCCTGTCTTACGTCAGCCTCAACGCGATTGCACTGGATGCCAGAGGCAATCTTTGGGTAGGCTCGCCGAACGGCCTGGACCGGCTGGCGCCGGGAGCCACGGGATTTCAACATTTCCGTCTCGATAGTGCCGATGCTCCCAACCAGCGGCAAAACTTCGTCCGGCACTTGATGATCGATCGCGATCAGACGCTCTGGATCGGCACGGTGGAAGGAATCGATGCCTGGAAGATCGATGGACAGGAACCGTCGCGGCGCCGCTTTACCACGGCAGAGGGGCTTGATCCTCAACGTGTGAACTCATTTGTCGAAGATACCGACGGCACCGTCTGGGCAGCGACGCAAGCCAGCGGGTTGCTGCGCTGGGACGCGCGGGAGAATCGCTTCATCACCTATGCGCACAGGGCGTCTGATCCGAACAGCCTGATCGACAATCAGGTCATGACGGTGTTCCAGGATCGGTCGGGCAGCTTGTGGGCCGGCACCACGGTGGGCCTCAGCCGGGTTGATCTGCAAAGCGGGGGCTTTGTCCGCATCAACCAGTTTCCGGGTGATCCCGAGAATCAGGGCAGCAACAAGATCATTCATATCGAGGATGCCGACGGAAATCGGATTTGGCTCGGCGCCTACGGTAACGGACTGCAACTGTATGACCCGGGCAGCGGCACAATCACCTCTTTCCATCGCGAATTGGGTCCCGGAAAGAAGGGCTTCGACGATTTGGTGCAGCAGTTTTCGCATGACAGGCAAGGGCGGGTATGGATCGCCACTGACAGAGGGTTGAGTCGTCTCGACCCAGCCACCGGACGTTTCGAAGTGCGCGCGCATCGGGAAGGGGAACCGGTGATTTCGTTTGCCCACGGCATGACAATCGACCATGCCGGGATTGTGTGGATTGCCACCGATCATGGGTTGTATCGGCTCGACCCGGATAGCAACGTCCTGCGGCAGTTCAAGCACGATGCAAACGACCCCGATAGTCTGGCAACCGACATTTTGCTGACCGTGTATGAGGATCGGCACGGCACGCTTTGGCTCGGTACTTCAGAAGGGCTTGAACGCCTCGACCAGGCGAGCGGACGCTTCACCCATTTTCGCAATGACCCCAAGGATGCTTCCAGTATCGGCCGCGGCTTTGTTGCCTCGATGGCCGAGGACAGTGGCGGCGCCTTGTGGATCGGCACCTATGGCGGCTTGAGCCGACTTGAGCAGGGCGCCGGCGGCGAGGTGCGCTTCAAGAGCTATCCGCTGGAGAACCATGTCGGCGCCGTTTTGACGGACAAACACGGTCTGCTCTGGCTCAGCGATGACTTGGGAATTACGCGGTTCAACCCGGCGACCGGCGAATCCAAGACGTACACGGCGGATGACGGGATCACGGGCGGTGCGTTCTATACCCACTCGGCGTTTCAGGCCAGCGACGGTACGCTATATTTTGGCGGCATCAGTGGCGCAACGGCATTCCGGCCGGAAAATATACGCGACAACCATTTTGCGCCACCGGTTTTCGTCACCGATTTTCAGATTTTCAATAAGTCAGTCCGTGGCGGCAAAGGGCCCGAAGGGTTCAGCATGAACGGCGCGATCGAAAATGCCGGTGAAGCGACACTGTCCTATCTTCATTCGGTTTTTTCGATCGAGTTTTCCGCCTTGCATTATGCCGACCCCAAGCGCAACAAGTTCATCTACAAGCTCGAGGGATTCGACAAGGACTGGACCACCACGGATGCGGAAAAGCGATTTGCCACCTATACCAACCTTGATCCGGGGCATTATGTATTTCGCGTCAAGGCGGCCAACAAGGATGGGCTCTGGAATGAAGTGGGCGCGACGTTGGGTATCACCATCAAGCCGCCGTTCTGGCAGACGTGGTGGTTCCGGATTGCGGTCGCAAGCTGTTTGCTGTGCGCCGGATGGCTGGCCTATCGCAACCGGATACGCAACTTCATCCGCGTCCAGGAATTGCTTGAGCAACAGGTCGCGGCACGCACCGCCGCGCTCGAGGAATCCAACCAGGCACTGGAACTGGCAAATCGAATCCAGCGCGATCATCAAAGCGAATTGACGCGATTTCTTGCGGTGGCAAGTCACGACTTGCGCCAGCCCTTGCATGCATTGAACCTGTACCTCGGCGTTTTGCTGAATATCGAATTGTCCGATATTGCGCGGCCGTTGATGGCGAATGTCTCACAATGCGTGCAAATCATGGACGAGATGTTTCTCGCGCTGCTCGATTTGTCGCGCCTCGATGCCAAGGTTGTCAAACCCATGATCGCCCCCTTTCCCATTGCCACGGTATTGGCGCACCTCGCCGTCGAATTCACGCCGCAGGCACAAGCCAAGGGTGTCGAATTCCATATCGAGCCCTGTGAATCCTGGGTCGAGAGTGACGTCGCGCTGGTCGAACAGGTTTTGCGCAATCTGGTTGCCAATGCGGTGCGTTACACCGAGGCAGGGCAGATTGTGATCGGTTTCAGCAGGAACGGCAGTAGCCTGCGAATCGCCGTGAGCGACACCGGCGTGGGGATTTCGCCGTTGGAACAGAAGACCGTGTTCGAAGAATTTTTCCAGGTCGGCAACGCCGCACGCGATCCGACCAAGGGACTGGGTCTCGGATTGGCCATCGTGAAGCGCCTCAGCCACTTGCTCAACGTGCCGGTCACCCTGGTTTCGGCGCGCGGGCAAGGTTCGACATTCGCCATCGAATTGCCATTGACAACGAGTCAAACAACAGAAATTGCGGTGGCAGGCGCGCATGCTGACAACGCCGACGCGTTGGAGGGCAAGCTGATTGTTGTGATCGATGACGACGACAGCATACTCGCAGCCATGCGCGCATTGCTTGAGCAGCAAGGCTGCCAGGTGGTCACGGCCAAATCCGGCGGTCAGGCGATCGAACTGCTGGGTGGCGCAGAGCGCATACCCGATGCCATGATTTGCGACTATCGTCTGCAATCGAACGAATCGGGGCTTGAAGCAATCAAGTTGCTGCAAAACGAGTTCAACCATGAAGTGCCGGCGCTGATGATAACCGGTGACCTTGGCCTGGATTTGATCCACGACATGGCGGCCGGCAGGTTCCGCCTATTGCACAAGCCGGTGCGCGCCAGCGCCTTGCGCAGCGCACTGATCGACATTTTGCAATTGGATACGGAAATTCCCGCGACCGCGTCCTGAGCTTGTCGTGTGCGCCAGGCGCCGCTGATCCGTGAGCCCGGCAAATTCCGGCACCCGCGCATCATGTTCGCATCATGCTCGCATCAGTCGTCCGTATACAGTCCGAATCGACGCGCCGCCAGCACGGCCTGGGTGCGATTGACGGCGCCCAGGATGCGAAGAATCGAGGAAATGTGCATCTTCACCGTGACCTCGGCCAAACCCAGGCGCAATCCGATTTCCTTGTTGGACATACCGCGGCAAAGGAAAGTCAAGGTCTCCTGTTGGCGCGGCGTGAGCTTGACCGATTGTTCCAAGCCGCCGGGTTGGTTACCCCTCAGGGTTACCCAGGTTGATTCGAGCGGCTCGCCGGCCAGCACCTTGCGTACCACGTCGGCAATGACGTTGGTCGATACCACCTTGGATACAAATACCGTGGCACCCGCGCGCAAGACCACGTCGACTTCGCGCCGTTCCTCCGAAGCCGAAATCACCACGACAGGCGCGGCCGGGCAAGCCCGCCGCAAGGAGGTCACCGCGTCCACGCCATCCATTCCAGGCAGCCCCAGGTCCAGCAGTATCAAGCCGATTGCGGCGTTCTCTTTTGCGTGAAGCAAGCCTTCTTCGGTGGAGGAAACGGCAACCACGTTGGATTTCCCGAGGATGCTTTGCACGAATACGACCAACGCATCGCGATAGATAGGATGGTCTTCGATGATCAGAGCGGTTTTTTTCATAAGAGAAACGGAAAGACAATGCTGATGGAAGCACAAGCCAAGACCTGCGACGTGAGACTCGCAGCGCGTTAAAGCGCGCGATCGAGCCGCTGCGAAACTAACCCGGTGCCCATGGCGTGACCAGCGGGCCATCGGCGCAATGTCATGGCCGCGAACCTTTCATGAACACAATCGGCACTTGAACTACGAGGCAACCTTGTTTCGCCCCGCAAGCAACTGCTCCAAAACGAGATGCAAGGACTCCGGGCCGATCGGTTTCTGAAATAACGGTATCCCTTGCGGCACCTGGGACTGGAGCTCTTTTGCGATCGGTTCGCCCGTGACCAGCAAGGCCGGTATTTCCTGGTTGAATTCGGCGCGCAGCGCGTCAATCACCTGGAGCCCCGTCTCCTCTCCATGCAATCTGAAATCGCAGATCAACACATCCGGAATGCGCGCGCTCGATCCGAGCTTGGCGACAATTTCCTTGAGCGAGACCGCCGTCACTACTGTGCAGCGCCAGCGCTCCAACCACAGTTTCATCGCTTCGAGGACCGCGAGGTCGTCATCCACAACAACAATGAATTTTTCCAGCAGCGCGTCAAATTTTCCCGCCTCTTTTGCCTGGACGGCGATATCGGCCTGGCGTGGTTCTGCCATCGGTAGATCGATGGCAAACATCGCACCTTTTCCGCGCGCGGATTTGACCTCGATCGGCAGCGACAACAAGCGTGCAAGCCGTTTGGCTATCGCCATGCCCATGCCCATGCTCATGCCCAGTTCGTCCGCCTCGGCGTTTTCAGCCCGTGAATCGTCGCCGTCTTCGGACAGGATCTCCTTCGGGTCCGGGGTCATGCTGATGCCGGTGTCATACACGGCCAAGCGCAAGAACTGTCCGCGCCGGCGGCAACCGATCCTTATCTTGCCGCTACGCGTGAAACGCAAGGCATGGGCGACGAAGTTGCGCAGGATCTGTTCAACCAGCAGGGCGTCGCTTTCCACCCATGCATTGCTGGGTATTACGTAGAAATCCAGGCCTTTCGCGCCGGCCAGGCTGAGATATTCGCATTTGATGCGCGATAGCAGTGACATGATGGGAAACGGCTCGCAATGCGGCTGCACCATGTTCGATTGCAACCTGGATAAATCGAGCAAAGACAGGAAGCTCTCGCCGAGTTCATGGGCGCATTGGCGCAGGTTGTCGAGCAAAGGTCTGGCCTTCGGGGGCAGGTTATGCAAAGCCAGGGCGCCAAGGCACAAATTCATCGCGTGGATCGGCTGTCGCAAGCGATGGTTTGCAGAGGCAAGAAATTGCGCCAGGACATCCTGGCGCTCTTCGCCGGATTGCTGTATCCGCATCGGAACGCCGCTAGCGTCGCTCGAATTGTCTCCACCCCCGGCGCGCGTCGCCCCTTGCTGCTGCCGCAAATGTTCTTCGGTTGCTATTGCGCGTTCCGCCTGGGCGCGTGCCTCAAGCGCCAGAGTATGCATGCCGGATGTTTCCCTTTTCCTGGCATCGCGCACGGCAATGCAGCGCTGCGAAACGCTGTACGCTTGAGCAAAATCGCCGGCCTTGGCATATTCCGTCGCCAATGCGTCGAGCAATTCCGCGGGCATCGATGATGGCTCGATGCTTTCCGCTGCGGCCAGCGCCTTGGTCAGGAAAAACAGTGGAGCACTGGCGGCGTTCATGCCTTCCGGCGCAGGCAGGACATGGCGGCCATGCAGCTCTGCGAGCAATTGCAAGGCTGCAATCTCACGGCGACGGTCTCCCTGCATCTGCGCCAACGCCAAGGTGGTGAAGGCCGCAGCGCTCGCTTCCATCGAAAGCGCAAGAGCGGACAATGCCCGGGCCTGGCCGCGCCGCGATTCAATTTGAAATTGCCACTGGGAGAGACGATCTGCGCGCTGCTCAAGGTGGGTGAATGTCGTGAGCGCAAGGCGGAAATCGCCGCGTTCGTGCGCCATCTGTCCATGATGCTGCAGGATGCGCGAGTGGCTATAGGCGTCGCTGGGTGGCGCAGCACCGCCCAGGACTTCATCGACCAACAGTTGTGCCGCCTGCGTCAAGCCTAGTTGCCGCATCGCGCCGATCGTTTGGCAGAAACACAGACCGACGCTTTCGGGCCAGTCCGTGGGGCGGGCAAGGGCGAGTCCGCGTTGCATCCAGTCCAACGCCGCCTGATGATCGTTCAGTTTGGAAAATGCAAAGCCGACCTTGATTGCAGTCTTGATCGCGAAGCGGATTTGGCCGCTCTGCAAGGCACTTTCGTGCGCCAGGATGCCGCACGAGATCGCACGGCCATAGTCGCCCGAGAGAATTGCCACCGTGCCTCTGATCGCCGATACCCAGGCGACGATTGCCGGATGTCCGTTCGCGACAATGGCATCGATGCGATCATGCCAGTCTGCCTCGGACTTGGGATTGCGTGAGATCACGAAGAAGGCGATGGCGGCCTCCGCCATCCTGGTACGCAGCACGTCGCCCGCACGCAGTGCGTGATCTCGCGATTCCCCGAGCGAGGCGTCGCGCCCGGCAAAATCGCCGCGCTCATCTGCGATCAATGCCAGCAGCCGTTGTGCGTCTGCACATCCTGGATAGTCGGCCAGGGACAAAAATGCTGCGAGTGCCGATTGCGCCAAGGCACCGGCTGCATCGCGCTCCAGGTACAGGAATCCGGCTTCCGCACGGATCAGTTGCAGACGCGCGCGCAAGCGTCCCGCGTCGATGTCTTGCTGCGCCGCGGAGGAAAGCATTGCATCGGCGTGATCCGCCAACGCCAACGCACGTCTCGTATCGCGCTGGCGCAAATGCCAGCTGAGCGCAACCACGTCCTGCGGGCTGGAATCGTCGCGCGCGGTGGCGCACATCGCATCGATGCGCGCAAGTTCGTTGTCAGCCACAAATATTTCCATTTTTATGTTTTTGATATTTCCTCAAGTCTGCGCCGCTCAGGGAATGCTCAGATTCATGCTGCCGCCCGTCTTTGCATGCGCGTCGCCATCCGGTTCGATCATTTGCGACAAAAAGGCCGGCGTGGAGGCGCCGTGCACGGGTTCGTTTCCCTGTAAACCGGACCAGGTGTTGCGTCCGCTGCTCTTGGCTTTGTAAAGTTCGCGGTCGGCCAGGTCGATGACTTCGGACCACGAGTGCATGCGGGGCCGTTTTTGCATATGCGGGTAACAGGCGTATCCAATCGAACAGGTCTTCGATAACTGAATGCCGTCGGGCAGTTCGAATGGTCGACCGGCAACCGCCACGCGTATGCGTTCGGCGATCAATTCCGCGTTCCGGCGGTCGATCTGGCGTGCCACAATCAGGAACTCCTCGCCGCCCCAGCGGATCAGATAGTCATAGTCGCGCGTCACTTCCTGCAGACGCTCGCGCATCTGAACCAGCACCATGTCGCCAATGGCGTGGCTGTATGTATCGTTGACCTCCTTGAAGTGATCGATGTCGATCAGGAAGAACAGCAGGTCCGCTTCAAATGGCTTGGGCGCGCTCGGTTGGCGCAACCACTGTTCGTAGCGGCGCAGGCAGAGATGCGCGTCGCTTTCGATCTGTTCTTGCAAAAAGCGGCGGTTGCGCAGGCCGGTCAGGGAATCGGTGAGACTGGCTTCCTTGAAGTGTTGGCAGGCCAATTCCGTTTGGTGTTTCTTGACCACGGTGTCGCGCAATGTGGACAAGGTGGCGCTGAGCTGCTTGTGCGTGTCGATGTTGTCGAGCGCCAAGGTGCAATAGATGCCGAGTGTCCAGAATGTCATCTTTTCATGGTCGTCGTAGCGATGCGACCGATCCGATCTCGCTGCGATCACACCCAGTAAGCGATCGCCCATCAATAGCGGCGCATAGAGCGCATTGAATTCAAATTGCTGATGAAGACCGGCTACGCCATCGGCATGCTCGGGGGCGCTCTCGATCACCAGTCGGCGCCGCTCTCGTGCACAGCGCGCCGCCAGCGCGTGCGGCTCATCGAGCGTGATTTGGCGTTCCAATTGACGTTCTACATGGCGCTCCTCCGGCGAGCTTGCCTTGTCGGCGCCGAACGCCAGGGTCAACGTACCATCGGCTGCATCGAACAAATAGGCTTGAAAGGATGCCGCGCCGAGCAGGCGTTGGGCATGTCGGGAGAGGGTCTGGAATACGTTGGTCGAACCGGCATGGGAGGCAATTTCCAATCCGATCGCACTGAGTTGTGCAAGTGCCGAATTGGCATCCCGGCGTGGTTCATAAGATTCCATGTTGCACTCTTCCCTTTGTTTAGCCCGCTTAGCCGTGACGGGAGTACCGGAGTCGGTCCGAAGCTTGCGGCAGCGTTCGCGATCGACGGTAAGTTCGCTCAATGCAGAATAGACCTTGAGCGGTTCCATGTCATCTATACAGAAGTCGGTAGAACCGGGGCTGTCGATGGGACGCCGGGGGCGTCCAGCCTCGGGAGAAAATTCATGGGAAAATGCAGGCGAGGTGTGCGCAAAACGAGTCATCGCGCGCACGTCGCCATGTCCGGACGCATCAGCAGGATGGCGTCGAGCTGCCCGACCTCAAGTGGATGGTGATAGCGGTATCCCTGGAAAAGCTTGCAGCCGATCGATACGAGAAATGCCTCCTGGACTGCATCCTCGACACCCTCGGCGACGCTGGTGCAGGAGAGAATGTCGGCCAACGACACGATCGCCTTGATGATCGATTCGCTCTTGCTGCTGCTGCCGATAAGCGCAACAAACGATTGATCGATCTTGATGCTCTGCACCGGGAAGCTGCTCAGTTTCAGCAACGAGGAATAGCCGGTCCCGAAATCGTCGATTGCGATCGAATTGCCGCGCCTTTGCAGCTCTTGCATATGGTGGATCGCCAGGGCCTCGTTGCCGATCAGCGCAGTTTCCGTGATCTCGAATTCGAGCAGCGATGCCGGTGTCGCGTGACGCGTGGTTGATGCGTGAATCAGATCAAGGAGATCGTGCCTGACAATATCGATTGCCGATAGGTTAAGTGCCACAGGCGGGCACAGATAGCCGCGGTCGAGCGTGCTGCGTATGAATGCGCAGGCAGACTCGACGACGAAACGGGTAATCTCGCCAATCAGCCCTGAGGATTCCGCGACGGGAATGAACTCGGCCGGCGAGATAATTCCCAGCGACGGAGAGCGCCAGCGTATCAGCGCTTCCAG
>FSYV01000269.1_pt1 | contig 13331 bp, 15 predicted proteins | sample 1638641 | NCBI WGS metagenome assembly FSYV01 (sample SAMEA3914813, study PRJEB12502) | metagenome | biome: forest; material: soil | place: Canada | collected 2011-07-07 | depth 0.3 m
AGCAGCGCCGCGGCGATCGCCGAGTCTGGCGCGGTGCGCCTGCCCACCATCTCGCTGACCCAGTCGGATATCGGCAGCGATGCGGCGCAAGCCATGCCGCCGCTGATGCTGGCAATGGGGCTGTCGGTCGAAGACGAAGCGCGCGAAGCGGCAGGCTGGACTGCCACAGCCAAGGCGCGCAAGGTATTCGCCGTGTCTACCAGCACTGCATGGCAACGCCGCGCGGCCCGAGCCTATGCCGCCAAGGCGCGCCAACTGGGTATCGATGTCGAATTGGTTGAGTTGGGCAGCACGTTCGGCTTCCTCAGCGCGCTGGACCTGGAGCGTATCAAGAAGCAGGTTCAGGCTGAAAAATCCGCCACCGTGTTTGCCGCCCTCGACACCGCCCAGACCAGGCAGTTGCGCGAAGTCATCGGCAACGACGCGGCCATTTATGGCACCGGGCAAATGAATCCGGTGACGTTGCCGGAGCGGGCCACCGCCGAACGCGCTCCCGAGTTGAACGGCGTGCGCTTGCTCGACATCCCCTGGCAACTCCAGCCGGACCATGCGGCCGTGATGATCTATCCGCGCATGGTGATCGCGGCCGATCAAAAACGCAGCGCCGACATGGAGCGGCTCTATGCGCTCGGTATCGATGCGTTCCGCGTGGCGCGCCAGGTCGCCGCCGAGCGCAAGCAATTCGAGGTTGACGGCGTGACCGGCAGGCTGAAAGTCGCCTTCGACAAGACCGGCGCGCATTTCGAGCGCATCGAGCCCTACGCAATCTACCGCGACGGCATGGCGGCCTATCTTTCGGACGGTCGCTGAATTGGGTTTGTTGAACGTATTCCAGCGCCGCACCGACAAGCAGAAAATCGGTGATGCGGGCGAAGACCAGGCCTTGCGCCATTTGCAGCAGCAGGGAATGACGCTGGCCGAGCGCAATTTCCGCTGCAAGGGCGGGGAGATTGACCTGGTCATGCAGGACGGCAGCATGCTGGTGTTCGTCGAAGTCAGGAAGCGCAAGGGGGCGGCGCAGGATGCCCAGTTCGGTGGCGCCGCAGCCAGTATCGGTCCGGCCAAGCAAAGACGGCTGGTGGTCGCTGCCGAAGTCTACCTCAAGCGCTTCCGCATGCCGCCCGCGTGCCGCTTTGACGTCGTGGCCATCGATGGTGCCCAATTGTCCTGGTTGAAAAACGCTTTCGATACCTAAGCGCGGAGCAAACAAGCGGTTTTAGTCAAGGCCATCCCGATTACCTTATAATCCCTACCACTATGAATAATCAACGTATCGTCGAGCACTTCCAGGAAAGTGCCGAATTAAAAATCCAGGCGGCGTCCGTGCTGGTGCAGCCCATTGCCGAGGCGATTGAACTTATGTTCACCGCGCTGTCTAATGGAAACAAGATTCTGGCCTGCGGCAACGGCGGTTCGGCAGCCGATTGCCAGCATTTTGCCGCCGAGCTGGTGGGGCGCTTCGAGCGTGAACGCCTGCCTTTGCCCGCACTGGCACTGACCACCGATACCTCGATCATCACAGCAGTCGGCAACGACTACAGTTTTAACGAGATATTCAGCAAGCAGGTGCAGGCATTCGGCCAATCGGGTGATGTGCTGCTGGCCCTGTCGACATCGGGCAATTCGGCCAACGTGCTGGCGGCGGTTGACGCCGCGCTGGAGCGTGAAATGCGCATTGTCGCCTTGACCGGCAAGGGCGGCGGCGCGATGGCGAAACGCCTGACCGAGGCTGACGTGCATATCTGCGTGCCGCACGACCGCACGGCGCGGATCCAGGAAGTGCACCTTTTAACGATACATTGCCTGTGCGACGGCATCGACGTTGCGCTTTTCGGGGGAGATGCGAATGACTAAATTTACGCGACTTGCGCGTCCATTGGCGATAGCCGTTCTGGCTGCGACATTGGCAGCAGGCCTGCAGGGCTGTATTGCTGTCGTGGTGGGCGGAGCTGCGGTCGGCACGCTGGCGGCAACCGATCGCCGCACCCTCGGCGCACAGACCGAAGACAAGGAAATCGCCGCCAAGGCCAATATCCGCCTGTCCAAGGCGATCGGCGATGCCGGCCATGTCGATGTGACCAGCTATAACCGCAAGGTCTTGTTGACCGGCGAAGTGTGCGACGCACAAATGAAGCAGCTTGCCGAGGATGAAGTGCGCCAGGTCAGCAGTGTGCAGGGCGTCATGAATGAACTGGAAATCATCGGCAACTCCAGCCTGACGTCGCGTTCGAGCGATGCCTTGATCACCGCCAAGGTCAGCGGCAGCTTCGTCGCGGAAAAAGGCTTGAATTCGAATTCGATCCAGATCGTGACCGAGCGCGGCAACGTTTACCTGCTTGGCCTGGTCACCGATCATGAGGGCAGGGTCGCCGCCGAAGTGACCAGTGGCGTGAGCGGCGTACAGCGCGTCATCAAGATGTTCGAATATATCTCGGAAGATCAATTGAAAAGCATGAACAGCGTGCAGGGCGCGCGCAATTAAGTCCGCAATTGAGTCGATTGTGAAGTGACGCAAAACGAAACGCCGGGCCTGCCCCGGCGTTTTTGCTTTTGGATATCGGCGCCTGAGGCTTAACGCTGCCCCATTGAAATTGCGCCAAACAAATCCTTGTGCTCGCGCGGTTGCGAACGCCAGTATTGCGGCGGCACCGTGACTTGTCCTCCCAGATTGGCGGCCGCATGCCACGGCCAATGCGGGTCATACAACATGCCGCGCGCCAATGCCACCATGTCCGCCTGGCCAGATTGCAGGATGGTTTCGGCCTGCTCCGCCTCGGTGATCATGCCCACGGCAATCGTCGGCATCTTGACCGCAGCGTGGATCTTGTTCGCGAAAGGAACCTGGTAGCCCGGGCCGAGCGGGATTTTTTGCAGCGGCGACACGCCGCCGCTCGACACATGGATGAAGGCGCAGCCGCGCTTTTCCAATTCCAGGGCGTAGGTGACGCTTTGCTCGCTATCCCACCCGCCCTCGACCCAATCGGTGGCTGAAATCCTGATGCCTACCGGCTTGTCGGCCGGAAAGGCGGCGCGCACGGTTTCGAATATCTCCAGCGGAAAACGCATGCGGTTTTCCAGCGTGCCGCCATACTCATCATCACGTCGGTTGGAAAGCGGCGAGAGAAACTGGTGCAGCAGGTAGCCGTGCGCCGAATGCAGTTCAATGGCGTCGATGCCAATGCGTGCTGCGCGCGCGGCGGTGTCGGCAAAGGCTTTGCGCACGCGCGCCAAGCCTGCGGTGTCGAGCGCCAGCGGTGCTTCTTCATGCGTATTGTGCGGTATCGCCGACGGCGCGCTGGTGATCCATCCGCCTTGTGCCACCGGTATCAACTGCCCGCCTTCCCACGGGACTTGACTGGACGCCTTGCGGCCTGCATGCGCGAGCTGGATGGCGATCGGCATGCCCGAATAGGGCTTGATCTTCGCCAGCACCTGGGCCAGGGCACTTTCGGTGGCATCCGACCACAGGCCGAGATCGCCGGGAGAAATCCGTCCTTCCGCTTCGACGGCGGTCGCTTCGATAAACAATATCCCGGCGCCCGATAGTGCGAGGCTGCCGAGATGGATCTGATGCCAGTCGCTAGCCTCGCCGTTGTTTGCCGAATATTGGCACATCGGCGCAATGGCAATGCGATTGGCCAGCGTCAGGCTGCCCAACGAAATGGGGGAAAATAGTTTGCTCATGTTGGCATGCTCTGTAACCGAGGACAGCCATCCTAACAGCGACGCAAAAATCCTGCCGAAGCAAGAAAATGCGGGGACTTGACAACTAGTTCTAATAGGAACTAAACTGGTTCCTGTTAGAACTAGTTGGGCAATTGGTTTCTCCTAGGCAATTCATTGGCCAATCCGGTCGCAAACAGATGACGGCAAAACCGCTACTTCCTTTGGTTCGTGAACTCGTTCGTTGCTATCAAGCCTTCGAAACCTATTCGGCGGCCAACATACGCACGATGGGTTTGACGCCGTCGCAATTCGACATCGTCGCCACGCTTGGCAATACGCGGGGCATGACATCCAAGGAATTGGGCGAGCGAACCCTGATCACGAAGGGTACCCTGACCGGGGTGGTGGACCGGCTGGTGGCCAAGAACCTGGTTCGGCGTGTCCAATGCGAACATGATGGGCGTAGCCAGATTGTGCAGTTGACTGTCAAAGGGGAGGCGTTGTTCGGCAAGGTATTTCCCGCGCATATTGCGTACATGAACAAGGTCTGTGCGGGGTTCAAGGCAGAAGATTACGCAAGCATCCAGGCTGCCTTGAGCCAGCTGCATGCCGCATTTGATGCTTGCGATAAGGCCGTGTGACCAGGCGTGAATTTGTGCTTGCAGTTGACGAGAGGCGCGAAATTCACTGTTTGTGCAACGGCCAGCATGTTTTCCCGGCCTCTGTTACGCTGCCGGTACCCGTGAAACTGGTTTATCCATATATCCAAACTCGATAGGAACTTAACATGAAGAAACTCGCTGCCCTAGCCATTGCTGCTTCTTTTTCCGCAGCCGTATTTGCCGCTCCCGAAACCTACATGATCGACGGCGCGCACACCATGCCGCGTTTCGAGTACAGCCACATGGGCTTCTCGGAACAATTGAGCCGCTTCGACAAGGCCACTGGTAGCGTGACACTCGACCGCGCCGCCAAGACCGGTTCGGTCGACGTGACCATCGATGCCAAGTCGGTCAATACCGGTTCGAGCCAGTTCAACGAACATATCCAAAGCAAGGATTTCCTCGATACCGCAACGTATCCGACCATCACCTTCAAGTCGACCAGCGTGAAGTTCAACGGCGATGCGGTTGCTTCCGTCGATGGCGCCTTGACCATCAAGGGCGTCACCAAGCCGGTCACGTTGAGCGTTGTCTCGTTCAAGTGCATGCCGCATCCGATGTTGAAGAAGGAAGCTTGCGGTGCGACTGCGACGACGGTTATCAAGCGTTCGGAATTCAATGCCGGCATGTATGCGCCGCTGGTTAGCGATGAAGTCACCCTGACCCTGCCAATCGAAGCCATCAAACAATAAACGCATCTGCAAATCTACTGCGCGGCTCAATCTTGGTCCTGTGATGCTCGCCGTACACCAGTACGGCTGCGCTTCTCGACCCGACCTTGCGCCGCTCGCTACGATTTTCAGACGCGTTTTGACGTAGTCACATTAGCCGCGCCTTGCCCTTCGGGCTTTGGCGCGGCTTTTCTTTTCTGCTTTTGATTTATTACGTCAAATTTTGAATGCTGGTAGCTTTTTTGGCACCGGGACGTTTTTCAGGGTTACGTAGACCGGCAAGCCGTTCTCGTATTTCGGATAGTCTTCGCCCTGGATCAGCGGCGACAGGTAGCGCTTGCACTTTTCCGTGATGCCGTAGCCGTCCTTGGTGATGAAGTTGGCCGGCATGAATTTCTCGACATTTGCCACGTCTTTCAGGTCGGCCACGCCGATCTTGTATTTGTAGGGTACGTCGGACCGGCGTTCTATGGTCGGCATGACGGCATTGCGGCCTTTGACGGCCAGTTGCACGGCGGCTTTGCCGAGTTCATAGGCTTGCTTCACGTCGGTCTTGGATGCGATATGGCGTGCGGCGCGCTGCAGGTAATCTGCCACGGCCCAGTGGAACTTGTGGCCGAGCGCATCCTTGATCATGTTGGCGACCACCGGTGCGGCGCCGCCCAATTGCGCATGGCCAAAGGCGTCGCGCGTGCCTTGTTCGGCGAGGAATTTGCCGTCGGGATAATGGCAGCCTTCTGATACAACAACCGTGCAATAGCCGAATTTCTTGACGTTGGCGTCGACCTTGGCCAAAAACGTCTTTTGATCGAACGGCACTTCAGGGAACAGGATCACGACCGGGACGTTCTGGTCGACCAGCAAGCCGCCGGCCGCTGCGATCCAGCCGGCATGGCGACCCATCACTTCAATGACGAATACCTTGGTCGAGGTCTTGGCCATCGATTTGACGTCGAATGAGGCTTCCAGCGTCGATACGGCAATGTATTTTGCCACCGAGCCGAAGCCGGGGCAGCAGTCGGTGATCGGCAAGTCGTTGTCGACGGTTTTCGGTACGTGGATGGCTTGCACTGGGTAGCCGAGCGTGGCCGACAATTGCGATACCTTGAAGCAGGTATCGGCCGAATCGCCGCCACCGTTGTAAAAGAAATAGCCGATGTTGTGCGCCTTGAACACGGCGATCAGGCGTTCATATTCGCGCTTGTTGGCTTCCAGGCTCTTGAGCTTGAAGCGGCAGGAGCCGAACGCGCCGGACGGCGTGGAACGCAACCCGGCGATATCGGCGATCGATTCCTTGCTGGTGTCGATCAGGTCTTCGGTCAATGCGCCGATGATGCCATTGCGCCCGGCATAGACCTTGCCTATCTTGTCCTTGTGCAGGCGCGCGGTTTCGATGACGCCGCAGGCTGAAGCATTGATGACGGCGGTGACGCCGCCCGACTGAGCGTAAAAGGCATTTTTCTTGGCCATGATTTGCTGATCTCCGTGCAAGAGGATGGGGTAGGGGGCAAAAATCCGTTAGGCGCGATTGTCGCATGAGCAGGCAGCAAATGCGTGAAAATGCGGCCTTCGATGGACGTTTTGCGGGTCCCATGGCCCGGCTCGGTTACCATTGTGCAACACGCCCCACGTCACGATCGCATGAGGAACAATGAAAACATCCTTGCCGTTAATCGCACCTCTGCTACTCGTCATTGCCGGTGCCCCGGCCCTTGCCGCGCCGCTATTGCACTGCGAAGTTACCTACGCCGGCAGCAAGCACATCGTTGAGGTTGTTCCCGGCAGCGATCCTTACAAAACCAGATCGATCGACATCGACGGGCGTTTCCGTTTCAAGGCCTTGGTGCTCGGCACCGGTGAGCGTATCGATACAATCAAACTCTATGCCTACTATGAAACCCGCCGCCAGCCGATCCTCATTCAAGAAATGAAACTACTCCCACCCTTTGCCGTTTCCGACCTGCCCGATTCCCTGACCGGACGCCAATATTTGTACGCGCCGCCGCTCGGGCGTGAATTGCAATACGGCTGCGCGCTGATGGAGGCAAAGCCATGAGGTGTTGGATTTCGCTGATGGTGCTGCTGCTCCCGTTCACCGTTGCCGCCGAACCGGTCAGCCTGGTGTTTGCCGGCGACATCGTGCTGGTTGGCGCGCCAGGCGCGGCAATCGAGCAGGGCCACGATCCCTTTCAGGCGTTTGCGGCGATCCTGAATGACGCCGACATCCGCGTCGGCAACCTTGAATGCGTCGTCGCCGGCACGGGCGAGCCGGAAGACAAGATATTCACCTTTCGCGCCAGGCCGCACACCTTGTCGGTATTGAAGCGCCACTTCGATGCCGTCTCCATCGCCAACAATCATTCCGGCGATTTCGGCCGTCCGGCCTTTGCCGAAATGCTCGGCCTGCTGGACCAGGAAGGCATCGGACGCTTCGGCGGCGGACATGATCTGGTCGAGGCGCATATGCCTTTGCTGATCGAGCGCAAGGGGCTGCGCATCGCCCTGCTGGGTTACAACGAATTCATGCCGCGCAGTTTCGAGGCCGATGCCGATGCGCCGGGCACGGCGTGGAGCGAAGATGAGCAGGTGGTTGCCGATATCCGCAATGCGCGTAGCCGATACCACGCCGATCTCGTGATCCCGATCATGCACTGGGGCTGGGAAAACGAACCGGTGGCCAATGTGCGCCAGCGCCAGCTGGCGCGCCTGATGATCGATGCCGGCGCCGATGCCGTGATCGGCGGGCATCCGCATGTCACGCAGGATGTCGAATACTATCGCGGCAAATTGATCGTCTACAGCGTCGGCAATTTCCTCATCGATGCGCTCGACAACGATGCGCAGACCAAAGGGTGGGTCGTCAAGCTGCAACTCGAGCGCGGTGGCGTAACGAGCTGGCGCACGTATGCCGCGCAACTCGACGCTGCCGGCATACCGCGCCCGGTGCCGACCAGCACGCCTTGTGGCAGCGACGGCAAGATGGCATTGTGTAACTAGTGTAGTGCTTCGCAATTGATGAAACTAAATAAGCGAGTCTTTTCGCGCCAAGCGTTGTTGCAAATCCTCGCGATAGTCCCGCTATCGCTGCGGTTTGCGCCTAGCCTGGCGCAAAAATCCATCGCTTCTTTAGCTCCACCAATTACGAAGCACTACACACGCTCCTATCGGCAAAAGCGTCGATCAAATCGATCACCTTGTCCAGTTGCTCGATATGCGGAAAGTGGCCGGCCTGCGGCAATAGCGCAAAGCGGCAGCCGGGCATGCTGGCGGCAAACCGCCGGCCATATTCCACATCGACGATGCCGTCGCTTTCTCCCCATATCACCATGGCAGGCGACGCCATGCCGCTCAGGCGGGCGCGCAGTCCGGGGTCGTGCATGAATGGCGCACCGGCATACACACGCAAGGTCTGCTGATTGGCCGCCATCGCCGCCGCAGCTTCCGGGCCCGCAGGAATGATCGCATGGCGTGCCGGGTCGTAAAATGCCAGTTTGGCGCGCTCGGCCGGCGACACGTTCAATGGATCGACGATATGCTTATCGGGCGAACCGGTGTCGATACCAACCGGATTGAGCAGGACAATGCCAGCAACGCGCGGCGACTTGCGCAAGGCCATTTCCGCTGCAATCCAGCCGCCGATGGAATTGCCGATCACGATGACATCGCGCAAATCGAGCCGTTCCAGCAAGCCGAGATAGGCCAGCGCCAGATCCGGCACGCTGGACAGCCAGGCAGGCCTTGGCTCGCCGGCAAAACCAGGATGGGTCGGTGTTATCGTGCGGCTCTTTGCCGCCAAGGCAACCGCCAGACCGCCGACCGAGTTTGGCCCCGCGCCGCCGTGCAGAATCAGGTAGGCCCGGCCTTGGCCGTGGTCACGATAGCCAAGCGGAAGTGTTTCCGCAAATAAGTTCATGTGCTGAGTTTCATGTTCCATGATTTTCCTTCATTGGTTGTTTGAAAATATGTATAAACATATTTATATAAATATGTTGACATGTCAAGCCATTTTTGCGAACATGTGCGACATGGCTATTTCATTGGAACAATTGGGCTTGTCGATCAAGCGCATTCAGGATCGGCATCATCGCGTGCTGGACGCGCGGCTCGCGGCGCTCGGCATCAGCCTGGTGCAATGGAATGCCTTGCGCGAAATCGAGCGCAATCCCGGCAGTCCGCAGTTGCGCCTGGCCGAATTGACCTTCAATTCCGCGCAAGCTTTCGGCACCCTGGTGACGCGCTTGCAGCGCCTCGGATTCGTCAAGCGCGAAAGCGGCGAAGGGCGCGCTTTCATTCACACACTGACGCCGAAAGGGCAAAAATTGTTGGAACAGGGCAGGCACGTGGTGCAGGCCATGCTGGTGGAATCGTTTTCCGGCTTGAACGGCGATGAGCGGGATTCCCTGTGGCACCTGCTGGGCAAGATGCTCAATGTTCCGCTCGCCTGACGGCGCGCGTCTTAACTCAGTGAATCGGCATGGAAGACTTTTGCCCATTCGGCAGCGTCGCCAGGATGACGCCGATCAGGGCGATCGACAATGCCAGCAGCCGTATACCGCTCAGGCTTTCGTGCAATACCAGCACCGCCACCACGGTGGCCGCGACGGGCAGCATCACTGTGAACACGCCGGCCAGGTTGGCGGGCACACCTTTGAGGCCCGTCATCCACAGCCACACCGTCCAGACGCTGGCTGCAAGGGAATAGAACAGCAATAGCAGCCACGAAGACGGCACCACGGCGCCGAAATCGAAATGCAGCGCGAAATATAATCCCATCGGCGTCATCAGCACGAAGCCCCACAGGTTGATCAGCGACGTGATGCGGCGCGGATTGAGCGCCCCGGTCAGTTTCTTGCCGATCACCGCGTATGAGGCTTCGCAAACCACAGAACAAAAGACCAGGAAGTTGCCGAGCAACGGGTGCTCGCCGGCGTGCAATTGCTGCCCGCCCGGTTCCTGTGCATGCGACCATGCCAGCAAGGCGATGCCGAACACCGCGCAGGCAATGGCCAGCCAGACGCGCGGCGCAATATGTTCGCGCAGGAAAATCCAGCTCAGCAAGGCCACCACTGCAGGTATCGCCGCCATGATCACACCAGCCGACACCGCGCTGGTCATGCTCACGCCGAACAGCATGCACAGGGAAAACAGGAAGTTGCCGAGGAACGATTCGAGAAACACCAGGCCGCGTGTCTGGCGCGTCATTGGCGCCTCATCAGCCGGTTTTTTTAGCCAATGCAGCATGGCCAGCCCGCCGATGCCGAAGCGCAGCCAGGCCAGTAACATCACAGGAAATACCAGGGTCAGCGGCTTCGACAGGGCGACATAACTGCCGACCAGGGACATGCTGAGGGCAAGGCAGGCATAGGCGAGGAGGCGATTCATCCGTTGGGGTCCAGGGTGGAGGTGTGATCAGCCTGCAAGTATAAACGTTCGCGTGGCAGCGGTGCCATAGCCTTCGCGATGGGCCGTCCTTGCCGATGATCTTGAGTGTGGGCATATAATGGGCCACAATGAGCCACGATTCCGCTCATGCAGATAGTTCTCCTCTCTTATGCCGCTCTTCTCCGCATCTCGCAATTTTCCCAGATACTTTGCGCCATTCATCGCGCTAGTCATGGCTGCCATGTCCGTTATGCTGCTGACTGCTTGCGAATCGCGCGCGCCGGACGTGGTCTTCGCTACCCTGACCGGCCAGAAAATTTCCCTGCTGTCCCTGCGCGGCAAGGTCGTACTGGTCGATTTCTGGTCCACCAGTTGCGCGCCTTGCGTGCACGAGATGCCGCAGTTGGCCGATACCTACCGGCAACTCAACGCCCGCGGCCTGGAAATCATCGCGGTGGCCGCCAGTTACGATCCGCCCAATGCCGTCCTCGACTTCGCCCAGGCCCGCCACTTGCCGTTTCCCGTTGCACTCGATCTCCAGGAAGAGGCGGCGCAGGCCTTCGGCGGAATCAAGGCGGTGCCGACCACTTTCCTGATCGGCAGGGACGGCAAGGTTGTTGAGCATTTTGAGGGAGAGCCAGAAGCTGCCGATATGCGCCAAATGTTGGAGAAGGCCCTGGCGACGCAGGGTTGACGTCGTATTTTGGTATAAACTTTGAACGTTGGCGTGCAGTATCCAACCAAAAAGGCGAACGCCGTGAACGATTCGAATCCTGATCACGTTTCCTTGTCCACGCCGGTCGTGACAAGCGGCGGCGGGTCCGCGTACTTTGAGCGTTGGCGCGACGAGTTTGCGCGCAATATTTCACGTGTCGACGCCACAACCTCCGATGACGACAGGTTCGCCATGAGCATACGCGCCCTGTCCCTGCCCAATCTGTTGATTGCCGAAAACAGCGGCGCGTATTGTTCCTTGATGCGCACGCGGGCATTGCTCAAGGATGGCAACGATTCGTTTCATTTCACCGTCTGCGTCGCAGGGCGTTGCGAATTCCGCTTTGAAGACGGGGTAGCGCCACTGGAACCCGGCAAGGCGACGATATACACTTCCAACAAGCTGGGCGGATGCGTAGTTGAAGCAAGCGTTTCGACCCTGCACGTCCGAATCAGCCGCGAGGTTGCCAATGCCATCGCCCCGGCCATGGAAAACAATTACCTTCGGATTTTAAACTCCCACTCGCCGGCAATCCATATTTTCGTTTCGTACCTGCAAACGCTGCTGTCAAATGGCGCAAGCCTGACGGCGCCGCTGTTGGCGCTCGCGGACGCCCAGCTGCGCGAAATTCTCGCGCATATGCTTGACCCGGCCAGCGATCTGGCGCGGGCCGCACCCTATGGCGGGGTCAAGGCGGCGCGATTTCGCAGCATTTTGCAGGATATCGAAAAGAATCTCACCGACCCGGCCTTGAGCGCCGAGAGCGCCGGGCAGCGCCTGGGCGTCTCCGGGCGCTACGTGCAGCAGCTGTTCGAAGGCACCGGCCGGTCGTTTACCGGTTACGTGTGCGGTCTACGCCTTGAACGTGCCCGGCGACTTTTGGGTGATGCCGGCAATGACCATTTGCGCATCACCGATATCTGCGCCATGGCGGGATTTTGCGACCTGTCCTATTTCAACAGATGTTACAAGGCGCGGTTCGGCCTCACCCCTAGGGACACGCGCAAAAACTGAGCCGATGCAGTTCCCACTGGATCAAAACCCAGCGAATTGAGCATTACGGTGTGGACTGATCGCCTGGCCAGTTCCCGCCATTGCTAGCGCCTGATCTGATTTCCTCGATGGGCGCTGGCTTCATCGCGATCGTGGCTGGCTTGGGTATCTATGCTGGAACAAGTTTGCGAAAGGGCGAGCTGCTGGCACCAGTTGCAATAGCGTTGGTGATGGCAGTCATTATTTTGATGCCGAAGTAACCCTTGCCTCCGAAGTGCGTCGTTGAGTGACCGTTATCGGGGCGCGGCTATGTCGACATAGGGTCGTAGTCCGCCTGTCGCGCTCAAATCGGCAATGACTCCTTCCGCTTTGATGCCGTCGCTCGCCAAGGAGACAATGGCGTTTCCGATGCGATCGATACCTTCGTCGAACTGACAGGCGTTACACGTGTTCTCGTTCCAATACCAGCGCAGAAGCTTTGTATATGTCGGGATAAGCGCCATCGCTGTCCGCATCGTGCGGGAGAGGTATGAGCCGGCTCAGTTTGATGGCGATGGCAGCGCTTGATCTTCGGGCCAGATCGCGCGCAGTAATTGCGCCAGGTGCGCTCCGGCCTTGGCAATCTGGTTCAGCTTGAGTTGATCGGCACGTTCCTGGTATTGCTCGTCGATGCCCGCAGCATCCCATTTCTCCGGGCTGTTCTGTACATTGACGGCATCGGTAGGCCGCATCGTGAAATGCAGGCCGCCGAACACTTGCGGCGCGAGTTTGATTGAATCGGTGGCCCACTTTTCCGACCAGCCTTCCAGCGCGCCGTGAGTGCGCGGCACTTTGTTCGCCAATTGCATCAAGAGTGTTGCCGGCGCACCATTGGGCATCAAGTCCGGCGGCGGCGCATCCCATTCGCCGTGGAACAGTTTCTTGCCGTCGACGATGTTGTTGCCGCCGGCTGTGTCCTGCCCGAGTTTGTAGCCGGTCTTGTCGGGATCAACCACGTTGCCCCCGGCGTCGAGGTACAGTTCCGTCACGTGCAGCGGTTGATGGATGTCGCCGACATAGTGTGCCAGCAGCATCAGCGCCTCGCGCTTGTCGGCAATCGAGAAGGGCGCGTCCGGTTTGCGGTCACGCAACACGGCGATCGCCGCGTTGATGGCATGCACCACATCGTGCGTATTGGCGCCGGCATAGCTTGCCAGGTAGTGATCGCGCAGGTTCGAGACGTCGGTGTAGTGATACTGGTTG
>FSYV01000184.1_pt1 | contig 13127 bp, 10 predicted proteins | sample 1638641 | NCBI WGS metagenome assembly FSYV01 (sample SAMEA3914813, study PRJEB12502) | metagenome | biome: forest; material: soil | place: Canada | collected 2011-07-07 | depth 0.3 m
AAAATTTCCTTGTTGGAATACAAGGAATGAATCATCAATTGCAGCAGTTGTTTGACTTCTGCCTGGAACCCAAGGGTTTGCTTTTCGGATACGGCCATTTTTACCTCAAGAATCGAATAAAAGTTGTTAAATAAATATTATTTTGCTATCACAAGACGGCAAAGTATGGATAACCACACGCCAAGTGGGGACGATGGCGGGCGTTTCAAGTGTTGCCATGCACACGGGTTTGGTTTTTTCAAGGAAACGCGGTGGCGATATCGTGCCGAATATGGATCGACGCGGGGCTGGACGATCGTGCGCTATGGGGCGGGAGACCGCGTTTTCCGTCCGGTCAGGCCGCGTTGGATGCCGGCCAACCTCGCGTTGCCATAACCCGTTCGATGTGCGGTATGTCCGGATTGACACGACAATATCGGCTTCCCTAATTTCGCGCCGGCCGCAGTTCCTCCGGGTGGCGCCTTGCATAGCACAGCAACCGGTGCTTTTTACTTTTGCCGCGCTGATTTCCCTTGTCGTCGAAACAGTCCGGCGGCAGGATGTCCGGCGTTCGCTCCATCACGCGGTTGTAGATCGATTGCCAGGTTTTCTTTATCGCCGATATGGAGACGCCAAGTTCCGCCGCGAGTTCGTCGTCGGTTCCGCCGTTGATTGCTGCCGACAACAGGCGCCGCTGGCCGTCGCTCAATCCGATTCTCGGCGGGTCGTAGGTGAACAGCATGCTCATCCATGATCCGGGCCGCTGTGCTGCGAGCGCGCGTGTAACGCTGACGATATGCGGCTTGTACACCAGCTCCTGCAATTCGCCGGGCGGCAGGGAAGTGCGTTGCTGCATGTCTTCGGTCAAACAATATCCGCCGACATTGAGGATGACCTGGGCCTGAGCCTCACATTCCGCCTGCGTGAACGCTTCTTTCGCGTTGAACCCGGCGGTGAGTTCGAGGAATGCGGCGATCATGGAAGTGCGTATCTCGGCGCCGCTGTGTTCCAGACGGGTCGTTGCCATGCAGACTGCCAAGTTCAGTCCATCTTTCAGGTTGGCTTGCGCCATTTGGCGGTGCGAGAGCAGCGGCGAGTCGCCAGCCAAGACACGGGAAATGATCTCTGGCCCGATCCACACCAGCGGCGGGGGTTTCAAACGGACGGCAAACGCGTCGGAAATCACGGCGATGATTGCCAAGCCGATCAACTCCACCTGCCCCAAGCTGCCAACCGAGAGCACGATCGGGAGAAATGCATGTTCGCCGGGCAAGCGCAGCAATAGGTGCGGCAGATGATCGAGCAAGGTCCCGTAGCGGTTGCGGGTGACCGGATGTTCGGTAATCAGGTCAATGCATTCCGGGATATCTGTTGGCAACATGGTTCGCCATTGCAAGTGCATGGGCACGCTCCTCCGTCAATTCGCAGGCAGCAACGTTCGGTTGCATTCAATTTGAGAGCGCAAATGTTTGGCCAGACAACCAAGCGACCAACGTAGCCGGTTGTGGTCAGGCGGTCTCTGGCAAGCGGGCGCGTTGTTTCTTCCCGGAAAAGCCCGGCAGGTTTCAGGCGGAGATCGGCGGCCTTGAAACCCTTTCATCTTGATAGGGGATGTGGCCGCACTAAGAATCGATCTGCAGTCGATGTGAAGAGTCAGTGGGTAGTCTTTTAGGCCATTCAACTGATACGCCAGATTGCCACAAAATGCCCGTGAATGGTAGCCCCGCAGCAGATTTCGTTTCACGCCAGCCTCATCTTCCTCCCCGCAAGAATTTCATTGAGAGTCAAATCATGGTCACGATAGAACGTCATGCAACTTACACCAATATCCTGCTCGCCTCCGGCCCCGAGTTGGGCAGTTCAGATTACCGGGCAGCGATGAAGAGCGCCATCTACGCGCTGCCGGCGGGCTCCCCGGTGGGCAGCGTCATACGCCCGGGTAGCTACGATTTTTGGGTGTCGGCATTTGTCGGCCCGGACGGTGGCGAGGCGGGGGAAAGCTACGGCGATTCTTCCTCGCCGAAGCCTCTGCAGGCGATAGTCTTTATCGGCAATCCCGGTGACACCACAGCACAATTGGTGGACACGGCGATGCAGGAAGTCGGCCACCGCTGGCTGGCCTATTCCGATACGTTCACCATGCTGTGGAACAGTCAGCGCGTGTCGCTTATGTCTCAAGAGACCATCGCGCAAGAAGCCAACGCCGGGACGCCATTCACGGGGCCGTTGCTAATGGGACGCGCCGACCAGCACTGGAGCCCTTATTTCCAGGCGGCGCCCTCGGCGATGGATGGCAACGGGTACAACATAATGACCGAAGATTCACTTTCCCGCTGGGACTTCACGGCGATTCCGGTGCCGGATATTGAAATCACCGGCCTGCCGCCACTGGCCCATGGTGCGCTTTACAACGACCTGGATCGGGTATTGATGGGCGTGCTGCCTGCCGCGAACGGCTATCCAAGCAGCGAGGGGCAGTTCCAGTGGATCGAGCCGCGCGTGACATCCGGGATCAATTGCCATATCGGCATTTTCCTGATGTTTTCGCCGAGTGATATCGCGTTCTTCGGCTTCTACATGGATCCGCGCACCGTATCTCTAGACCGGAGCAACGGCGCTACGCGCGTCGACGCCGCCGTCGGCCTCGGATATCAGCCGTTCAGCCAACCCTACGGCGCCATGATGTTTCGCGTCGTCAGGCGCGGACAAAATTACTATTTTCAGTGCCGCAACGGCAACTCGACAATCGCCGCCCTGCAAGCTATCGGTGCAGTCTTCGGTGGCGCGGTGCCGCCGTCGAACCTGCCGCAGATGTTCGATCAATTGAGCGGTGATCTTGCCGGCGCGCATTCGTTCAACGGAACAGACTTTAGCACGGTCGCCAGCTTCACCGAAGCGGCGCAGCCTCTCGCGGTCGGCGTTGTGACCAAGACCTGGGATCCTAACCACCCAGTGCTGGCTGAAGGGAGTTTTTTCTCGCTTGAACTGATGGATGGCACCAGCATTGTCACACTGCCGTCGACGCGTGAAGCCGTCGCGCACAGCGGCCCCTACGTCGGGCTGCAGGATCGCCGATTGTATGTTGAGCAACCGCAATCGGGCACCTGGATACGCCACCCCGATGCTGTGCAGACGCTCGTCGGCGTGCCTTGGTCGCAGAGTTACGACCAATGGAACGGTGCGAATTATGCGCCAAAGTTCTTTACCAAGGCGCCGACCGGCGATTTCGCTTTCGGATCTTCGCTGAAGGTCGTTCGGTCGATGTTCTCGCCAGCGACAGGGGGTTCCGCGTTGGGAACGTCGATGTGGGGCGTGCAGCGGTCGGCATCCGTGCACGATGTGCAGACCACCGCAGCCGCTCGGTCGCACTGGCCAATATTCCCTGCGACCTACAGGATGGCATTCATCGCGGCAGCGCAGGACCGTTCGGCCATCACGGACGACATGGTGCATAACATGGATCTGGTGCGGCAGTATTTCGAACAAGCTTTTCGGGAAGGGACGCTCGACCAAATCCGTGTCGATTCGCGTCTTTGAAAGCAGCAGGTGCCGAACTGTGGCGGCAGGTTGCGCCACGGTTCGCTGGATTTTCGTGACGCCGCGTTGGAGAACATTCATGAAACCCGGATCGGACATCGCATCGATGCTGCTCCGCATGCGCGGTCTCCTCGTCTGGGAGTCCTGGTGGCGACGGGTCCAGCCTCCTTCCGCCACCATGTCGTCGATTTCCGCGCCGAGCGCACCGTCCCGTCCTGCAAGGTCGCTTGGTGGTGCAGTTCGGGTCGACAGGGGCGAGGTGGGGACGCACCAGAGGCGCTGCATCCCTTGGAGCCATATGACGGATTGGTTGCACAGTCCACTAGCCTTTGCCGATTTCGCGCTCAAAAAATTGCCAGATTTTTGCATCGGACATCGTGCCGATGTTGATGCGCGTGCGCGTGGACGGCAGCTGGTTCGGCGAAAACAGGCAGCCGGGCGCAAGCAGGATGCCTTGCTCCATGCCGATCTCGGTCAAGGTGTTGGTATCGCAACCGGCATCGGCCCAGACGAACATGCCGGCCGGCGTGGTAATGTCGACCTTCATGCCGATGCGCTCCAGCTGGCGCACGGTCTTGTCGCGCACGCCGTCGAGCTTGCTGCGCAGGCGGTCGACATGCTTGCGGTAGTGGCCCTCGGAGAGAATCTTATATACCGTGCGCTCGCCAATTTCGGAGGTGGTCAGGGTCGAGAGCATCTTGCGGTCCGAAAGGCGGATGGCCAGGTCCGGCGTGGTGGCAATGAAGCCGACGCGCAGATTTGCTGCCAGGGTCTTGGAAAATCCGCCGAGGTAGATCACGCGCTGCAACTGGTCGAGCGCAGCGATGCGCGTGGCCGGCTGTACGGCGCTGCCTGGATGCATGTCGCAATAGATGTCGTCTTCGACGATCACGAAATCGTGCTGTTCGGCGATCTTCAGCACCTGGAAGGCCTTGGCGGCCGAGAGCGAGGTCGAGGTCGGGTTGTGCAGCACCGAGTTGATGATGTAGAGCCTGGGCTTGTGCAGTGCCGCCAGCTCGGCCAGCCGAACTATGTCCGGGCCGTCGGGCAGGCGCGGGATGCCGACCACTTTTGCACCAAGGGTTACGAAAGAACCGAACATGAGGAACCATGCCGGGTCGTCGACAAATACCGTGTCGCCCGGTTGCAGGAAGTGGCGCGCGATGATGTCGATGGCTTGGGTGACGCCGGCGGTGGTGACCAATTGCTCGGGCTCGGCGGCGATTTCCAGCTCGGCCAGCTTTAGTTGCAATTGCTGGCGCAGCGGCAGGAAGCCTTGCGGCGTGCCGTATTGCAGCAGCAAATTCGGGCTTTGCCGGCTGATGGCGCGCAAGGCGTTGGCGATCAGCTCGCCGTCGAGCCAGGTATTGGGCAAGACTCCAGTGCCTGGCATGCAGACCGGCGGGTTCTGGCGGAACATATTGCGCACCAGCCACACAACGTCGAGCGGTGGTTGCTTGAAATCTGCCCGATTGCGCGCCGCAGGGGCGGCCTGCGCGAACGACATCGGCGCCAGCTCGCGTACGAAAAACCCCGCGCCGCGCCGCGACTCAAGCACGCCACGCGCCACCAGGCGATCGTAAGCCTCCACCACCGTGAAGCGCGACACGCCGTGGCTATCGGCAAACTGCCGGATCGACGGCATGCGCGCGCCGCAGCGCAACAGCTTGTCGTCGATGCGCGATTGAATCGTGCGCACGATTTGTTCGACCAGCGATTCTCCGCCGGTGCGCGAGAGCACGGTAACGCTGGACAGGGCAGGGGGCTTCGTGCGGCTTTTCCGGATTGGGCTTACACCTGGGCTGGCGTCGGTTGATTTAACTGTATTGGTCATTTGAGCGTAACAGTGACTAGTATTACTTGCTTAAGTGTATTGGTACTGTATTGGTTTTGTCGATTAGGATAGCTTATCGATGGAGGAATGCAAGGGGTTTGATGATTGATTCATGTTGCAGTGGGCGGCGATTCACCCCTCTCCCGCGGGCGGGAGAGGGGCCGGGGGTGAGAGGGCTCGCAAAGACCTTCTGACTTGGCAAATCCCCTCACCCCCGCCCCCTCTCCCACCCGCGGGAGAGGGGGGTCCGGTCGGGATATGGGCGTAAAGTAAGCTACGACTTATCGGATCCGTCATAAAGACAGAAACACCACGAAAGCAACGAACATCATGAAAACAATCGGCCTGATCGGCGGCATGAGCTGGGAATCCACCATTCCCTACTACCGCATCATCAACGAAATCGTGAAGCAAAAGCTCGGCGGCTTGCATTCTGCGAAGATCGTGCTGGTCAGCGTCGATTTCGACGAGATCGCTGCGCATCAGCACGCCGGCAACTGGGACGAGGCAGGGCGCTTGCTGGCAGATGCCGCGCGCTCGGTACAGGCAGGTGGCGCCGATTTCATCCTGATCTGTACCAACACCATGCACAAGCTGGTTGGCGTGGTAGAGGGCGCCGTCGCTATCCCCATACTGCACGTCGTCGATGCGCTGGCGGGGCAATTGAAAGCATCGGGCGTGCGCAAGGTGGGCCTGCTCGGCACCCGCTTCACCATGGAGCAAGACTTTTACCGTGCCCGCATCGAGAGCCACGGCATCGGCGTCATCGTGCCCGCGCCGGCCGATCGCGACACCGTGCACCGCGTGATCTACCAGGAACTATGCCTGGGACAGGTGCACGATGCCTCGCGACTGGCCTATCGCGGCGTCATGCAACGCCTGGTGGAACAGGGCGCTGATGCCATCGTGCTCGGCTGCACCGAGATTGCCATGCTGGTGGGCGCGCAGGACGCTACGGTGCCGCTGTACGACACCACCGAAATCCATGCGCGCGCCGCGGTTGACGCTGCGCTCGGTGGCAAATCATGACCCTATTGTTTGATGCCCATTCCCGATGACTAGCTCCATGATCATGCTTGACACTTTGCTGCCGCTCGCCCTGTTCGCCTTCGTCTCGTCAATCACGCCGGGGCCGAACAACATCATGCTCACCTCGTCGGGCATCCTGCATGGCTTCGCCCGATCGATTCCGCATATGCTCGGCATCACGTTCGGCTTCGGTGTGCTGCTGGCCTTGTGCGCCGCCGGTGTCGGCAAGCTGGTGCTGGCGGTGCCGGCGCTGCATCTGTTGCTCAAGGTGGCTGGCTCCTCTTACTTGGTCTATCTTGCGTGGCAACTACGGTCGATGGCATTCACCCAGGGCGATGGCGATGTCGCCCGCCCGATGTCGGCCTTCAATGCCGCGCTGTTCCAGTTCGCCAATCCCAAGGCCTGGGTCATGGCCATCACCGGCGCATCGGCCTTCCTCCCGGTAGTGCGGCCGCTGTGGCTGTCCATTGCCGTTTTCTGCATGGTGTTTTGCCTGGTGAACTTGCCGTGCATCAGCCTGTGGGCCGGCACCGGCGCAGTGTTGCGCCACTACCTTGCGCAGCCGAAATGGCAGCGCCTGTTTTGCGCGGTGATGGTTGCGCTGACGTTGTATTCGGCCGCGTCGATCTGGCTCTGATACCAACCATGATTGGAACCAAGATGCGGCTGACAACTGAAACAAAAGGCATGGTCTACGGCCTGATCGGCGTAGCGATCTTCAGCCTGACACTGCCCTTCACCCGTATGGCCGTGGCGGAACTGAATCCCGTCTTCATTGCGCTGGGTCGCGCCGTGGTGGCGGGTTTCGCGGCCATCGCCCTGATGTGGCATCTGCGCGCGCCATTGCCAACCACCAGCCAATGGCGCGGCATTGCCGTCACTGCATTGGGCTGCGTGGTCGGTTTTCCGCTGTTCACCTCATTTGCGATGCGCCATGTGCCGGCATCGCACGGCGCCATCGTGGTCGGCATATTGCCGCTAGCCACTGCGGTATGTGGCGCCATCCGCTTCGGCGAGCGGCCGTCGGCCGGTTTTTGGGGCATCGCCATGCTCGGCAGCGGCATCGTCGTGGCATTTGCCATGTGGCAGGGCGGCGGCCGTCTGCAATTGGCGGATCTGGCGCTGTTCGTGGCTGTGGTCGCGGCCGGAATCGGCTATGCCGAAGGCGGGCGCCTGTCACAAGTCATGGGCGGCCAGCAGGTGATCTCGTGGGCGCTGATCCTCTCATTGCCGTTTCTGCTGCCGGTGACGCTGTGGAGCGCGTTGCATTACGGCGTCGCGGCTTCGCCGCAATCGTGGTTAGCCTTTGCCTATGTCTCGCTGTTTTCCATGTTCATCGGCTTTTTCTTCTGGTACAAGGGCCTGGCCTTGGGCGGCATTGCACGGGTCGGGCAAGTTCAATTATTGCAACCTTTCCTGACGTTGATTGCCGCCTCGCTGATGTTGGGCGAGGTGCTCGATTGGCGCAACCTGCTGTTTGCGGCGCTGATCATTGCCCTGGTGGTAATAGGGCGTCGGATGCCGATAAAACGAGAGGTTTTGGCGTGATTTTGTGTGAGATATATGGGTCGGTTCAGAGTAAAATCCCGTTACCTGGAAATTCTGCCGGCTTCGGCTGGCGCCTACTATTTTGGAGCTCATCTTGTCCGTCTACGAAAAACTCAAAGCCCTGAACATTGAATTGCCCGCCGTTGCCGCGCCCGCTGCCGCCTACGTGATGTACGTGCAAACCGGCAACACCGTGTTCATCTCCGGCCACATCGCCAAGAAGGACGGCAAGCCCTGGGTCGGGCAATTGGGCAAGAATATGGCAACCGAAGAAGGCAAGGCCGCCGCGCGCGCCATCGCCATCGACCTGATCGGCACACTGCAGGCAGCCTGCGGCGGCGACCTGACGCGCGTCAAGCGCATCGTCAAGCTGATGAGTCTGGTCAATTCGACCGGCGACTTTACCGAGCAGCACTTGGTCACCAACGGCGCCTCGGAACTGATCGGCGAAGTGTTCGGCGAGCAAGGCAAGCATGCGCGTTCGGCGTTCGGCGTCGCGCAGATTCCGCTCGGCGCCTGCGTCGAGATCGAGATGATCGTCGAGATTGCGTAAATATTTCGCAATCCGTATTTTGTAATTTGCACTAAGCGGGCGGCGCAGTCGATTCAAGCACCGCCTGATGGAGACGGCGGCACTTACCCAGTGCCGTTTAATGATGGGCAGCCAAAAGCCGGCCCGAACCCTTGTGAGACCATGTGAGAAACGAATGAAAATCGAAAATCCAACACCCATGCAATGGCAGTTTTCCAGCCGCGCGCAAAGGCTGCAAAGCTCGGTCATCCGCGAGATTCTGAAGGTCACGATGCGGCCGGAGATCATCTCCTTTGCCGGCGGCCTGCCGTCGCCCGCCACCTTCCCGGTCGAGCAGATGCGCGCCGCGTTCGACAAGGTGTTGTCCACCAATGGCAAGGTCGCGCTGCAATATGGCCCGACCGACGGCTACACGCCGCTGCGTGAATGGATCGCCGATTCGCTATCGCACGATGGCGTGAAGATCATGCCGGAGCAAGTCATGATGACATCGGGCTCGCAGCAGGCGCTGGATTTGCTGGGCAAGGTATTGATCGACGAAGGCAGCAAGATACTGGTGGAAACGCCAAGTTATCTCGGCGCCTTGCAAGCGTTTTCGGTCTACGGCCCCGAGTTCGGTTCGATTCCCACTGACGACCACGGCCTGGTGCCCGAAGCCGTTGCCGAAGCCGGCAAGGGCGCGCGCCTGATTTACGCACTGCCAAATTTCCAGAATCCGACCGGTCGCACGCTGTCGATCGAGCGCCGCATTGCGCTGGTCGAAGCTTGCGCGCGCCTCGGCCTGCCGCTGATCGAAGACGACCCCTATGGCGCGCTCAGCTATAAAGGCGAACCGCTGGCCAAGATGCTGACCATGAACCCGGGTGGCGTGATCTACATGGGCTCGTTCTCCAAGATCCTCACACCCGGCATTCGCTTGGGCTATGTCGTCGCTCCGGTCACTTTGATCCGCAAGCTCGAACAAGCCAAGCAAGCCACCGACCTGCACACCTCGCAACTGACGCAAATGGCCGTGTATGAAGTGATCAAGGATGGTTTCCTCGCCACGCACATCCCGACCATCCGCAAGCTCTACGCCGACCAATGCCAGGCCATGCTGAACGCGCTGACGGAGTTCTTCCCGTCGTCGGTCACCTGGACCAAGCCGGAAGGCGGCATGTTCATCTGGGTCACGCTGCCCAAGCACATCGACACCACCAAGCTGATCGACGAAGCGATCGCGCAACACGTCGCTTTCGTGCCGGGCGCGCCGTTCTATGCCAACGACCCGGAACGCAACACGCTGCGTCTGAGTTTCGTTACCGTGCCGCAGGAACGTATCCGCACCGGGGTTGAAATCCTCGGTAAGTTGATTGCATCGAAGCTGTAATTTGAGAAGCATCCAGCCATTGAAGAAGCGGGCGCGATGGTATCGCGCCCGTTTTTTTCATTGGATGAATCGAAAATGAAAACGATATGGCCAATAGCGTGACATACCGGCGGGCAGAAATAACGGATATCCCCGTCATCATGACCATCCGTTGCGGGGGGGAGATTAAGAACGATATTGAGGCGGGCTATGCGTTGAGGCGGCCGGTAACCTGACGTCGCATACCGCAGAACGCGCTTCAAAGTATTATCGGCTGCGCCTTATGAGGTTCCTGGTCACGGATAAACAATTCAAACCGTGGACCTGAGCTCGATTGATTCGTTCTCGCCTTCAATCGACTGAAATCGCGAATCAGAAAATCCAGCGCATGCGATGGATCAGCTTGCCGCCGGCCACTCATGCCGCAACAAACCATACACGTTGGAATCCTTGATCTCGCCCTTGATCACAGCGCGCTGGCGCAACCTGCCTTCGTGCAAGAAGCCCAAACCGAGCAATAGCTGATGTGATGCGACATTCTCCGGGTCCACCCGGGCGTCGAGGCGGCGTAGCGCCAGATCGCAGAATGCGAAACTGATGAAGGCTGTCAAGGCTTCGCGCATCAGACCGCTGCGCCAATACGGCTTGCCGATGGCGTAGCCGAGTTCCGCACGGGCATTGTCTGTTTCGATGTCGAACAGGACGCAACTGCCGACTACTGTATTGCTGCTCTTTTCGACCAAAACAAACTGCATGGAGACGCCGTCGTTCTGCCGTTTCGTCGCACGTTCGAACCAGGCTTGGGCATCGGCCATGCCGGTCCACGTGACATAGGGCAGGAAGCGGTTGACGTCGTCGACGGAATGAATCGCCAGCAGTCCGGCAAGGTCGCTTTCGACTACCGGACGTATGGTCAATCGGCCGGTTTGTATTTCCATCGACGGCATGGGCATGATTTCAGATTCCGCGATCTATGGATTGGTCAATCCCATGGGTTTCAACTTGCTTTCCAGCGCCTTGCCCTTGCGCGCGCGCTTGCCGATGTGGTGCGCCAGCCCCGAGGCCGACAATGCCACTTCTTGTGGTTTGCCACCGCGGCCTGCGCCATGCACCACAACACCGCGCTGCGAGATCGACAATGCCGCCAGCAACCTTTCCTTCGGTTCCAGGTCCATCAGCGTCACGCCGCGCCCGCCACCGGAGAGCGTCTTGATTTCGTCGAGGCCGAAGACCAGCAGCTTGCCTTTTTCCGACAGGCAGGCGATGGCGCTGGCCTTGTCCACCAGCGGGCGAGGCAGCAGCGGTTCGTCGCCGTCTTCCAGTGTCATGAAGGCCTTGCCGGCCTTGATGCGGCTGACCATGTCGCCGGCCTTGGCGGTGAAGCCGTAGCCTGCAGTCGATGCCATCAACAGCATGCTGTCGGCCGGTCCGGCGAAGTAGTGCAGGATGCGGGTGCCGCTGGCCAGGTCGATCAACGTCGTGACCGGTACGCCGTCGCCGCGCGCGTTCGGCAAGGCCGCCACCGGCACGGAATAGACGCGGCCATTGGAGCCGAAGGCCAGCAGGTTGTCGACCGTGCGGCATTCGAATGCGCCGTAGAGCGCGTCGCCGGCCTTGAAGGTGAACTGGGCGGCGTCGTGCGCGTGGCCGGTGCGGGCGCGCAGCCAGCCTTTCTCCGAGATGATCACGGTAACCGGTTCGTCGACCACCTTGTTGTCAATCACGGCTTTTTCAGCGGCTTCGATCAGCGTGCGGCGCGCATCGCCATATTGCTTGGCGTCGGTTTCGATTTCCTTGATGATCAGGCGCTTCATCGATGACGGGTTGTCGAGCAACTCTTGCAGGTTGCCCTGCTCGGTGCGCATTTCAGCCAGTTCCTGCTCGATCTTGATGGTCTCCAGCCGTGCCAGTTGACGCAGGCGGATTTCCAGGATGTCTTCGGCCTGCCTGTCGGAGAGCTTGAAGGCGGCAATCAGCGCCGGCTTCGGCTCGTCGGACTCACGGATGATCTTGATCACCTTGTCGATATTCAAGAGAATCGCCAGGCGCCCTTCGAGGATATGGATACGGTCCAATACCTTTTGCAGCTTGAATTGCGTGCGTCGAGTCACCGTTTCGAAACGGAACGTGATCCACTCGCGCAAAATGTCGCCCAGACCCTTTTGGCGCGGCCGTCCGTCGCCGCCTATCATCACCAGGTTGATCGAGGTGCTGCTTTCGAGCGAGGTGTGCGCCAGCAGCGCATTCATGAATTCGGTCTGGTCGATGTTTTTCGACTTCGGCTCCAGCACCAGGCGGATCGGCGCGTCGCGCCCGGATTCGTCGCGCACGGTGTCGAGCAGGGAGAGCACTGTTTGCTTGAGCGCCAATTGTTCCGGCGTCAGCGATTTCTTGCCCAGCTTGATCTTGGGGTTGGTCAGTTCTTCGATCTCTTCCAGCACTTTTTGCGTCGACACGCCATGCGGCAATTCCGTGACGACCGCTTGCCACTGGCCGCGTGCCAGTTCTTCGATCTTCCAGCGCGCACGCACCTTGAGGCTGCCCTTGCCGTTTTCGTACATCTCGGTGATTGCAGAGGCCGACGTGATGATTTGCCCGCCGCCCGGAAAGTCCGGGCCGGGAATCATCTCCATCAATTCGGCATGCGTGAGCTTGGGATTGCGGATCAGCGCGACGGCGGCGCCTGCCACTTCGCGCAGGTTGTGCGAGGGAATTTCGGTGGCCAGTCCGACTGCAATGCCGGAGGCGCCATTCAGCAATACAAAGGGCAGGCGCGCCGGCAACAGCTTCGGCTCTTCGGTCGAGCCTTCGTAATTGGGCTGGAAATCGACCGTGCCCATGTCGATCTCATCGAGCAGCAGCTTGGCGATCGGCGTCAGGCGCGCTTCCGTGTACCGCATTGCAGCGGCGCCATCGCCGTCGCGCGAGCCGAAGTTGCCCTGGCCGTCCACCAGCGGATAGCGCAGCGAGAATTCCTGCGCCATGCGCACCAGCGCCTCGTAGATCGACTGGTCGCCGTGCGGATGCAACTTACCCATCACGTCGCCCACCACGGTAGCCGATTTGCGCGGCTTGGCGGCGGCGTTCAAGCCGAGTTCGTTCATGGTGTAGAGAATGCGCCTTTGCACCGGCTTCTGGCCATCGCTGACATCGGGCAGGGCGCGGCCCTTGACCACCGAGATGGCGTAATCGAGGTAGGCGCGCTCGGCGTAGGTGGCCAGCACCAGGGCATCGCTGCCTCTTGGCGGTGGTGGTTCCGGTGGTTCTCCAAACAGGTTGGCTTGTTCGCTCATGGTCGTTCTAGGTAGTGTTCTTTAATC
>FSYV01000539.1_pt1 | contig 13087 bp, 12 predicted proteins | sample 1638641 | NCBI WGS metagenome assembly FSYV01 (sample SAMEA3914813, study PRJEB12502) | metagenome | biome: forest; material: soil | place: Canada | collected 2011-07-07 | depth 0.3 m
AGACGAGACCCATCTGATACAGATCGGCGCGCACATGACGCCGACTGTCACTTGCGGCCGGCGCCCGCAGAATCTTGACTTTTCAATTCCAGACCAGTTCACCTCGCACACCAAGGCCAATGCGACGGTATTCGTGAAAATGGGTGACAATTTCCTGCGCATCACCACGTCGGTCAAAGGCGCCGACGGCAGCCGGGCAGTTGGCACCATGCTCGACAGATCGCACCCGGCATACCGCTGCCTGCTGCAAGGGCAGTCGTACACCGGCTATGCGACCATCTTCGGCAAGCAGTACATGACAAAATACGATCCGTTGCGCGACGGTGGAGGCCGTCTGATCGGTGCAATTTATGTCGGCCTCGACGTGCACGGGCTCATGTCGTTTGGGGTGGCCGCCAGAATTGCCGCAACCGTCGCAGGCATTCTCGCCGTCACACTCACCTTGACTGCTGCATTGATCCCGTTGGCGGGAATTGGCCTGGGTATGGGGATTGCGATTGTTGGCTGCCTGTGCGTTTTTTTGGGCGGCTGCACGTTCGTCCTGGTGTGGCAACAGGTAACCAACCCATTGCGGGCTGCCAAGGATGCCGCGCAGCGCATGGCCGGAGGCGACCTTACGGCGCAGGTGGCGGTGGACCGCCGTGATGATATTGGTCAGGTATTGCTCGCCATTAACAGCATCGGTGTTGGACTAGCGGCTGTCGTCAATAATGTTCGCACGGCCAGTGAATCGATCCGGGACGACTTGCACCAGTTCAGCGAGGACAATGCCAACCTGGCAAGTCATGCAGGGCGGCAGGTGGCAGAGGTGGCGCACATCGTGGAAATCGTCGGCGGTGTTACGACCTTGGTCAGGCAAAACGAGCAAAACACCGTGGCGGCCAACCAGATGGTAGAGGCCGCTTCCGATTTGGCTGCCAAAGGCGGAAAAGAGGTCGAGCAAGTCGTCGACGTGATGGGTTCGATACGCCTGGGAGCCCATCAGATTGCCGATATCGTCAGCATGATCGACGGCATTGCCTTTCAGACCAACATACTTGCCTTGAACGCAGCAGTCGAGGCTGCTCGCGCCGGCGAGGCCGGGCGTGGTTTCGCCGTGGTGGCAGCGGAGGTGAGGGCGCTGGCCCAGCGTTCCGCGACGGCAGCCAAGGAGATCGCAGTGCTGATCGGGCGTTCGGTCGAAACCGTCGATGGCGGCGGTAAAATGGTGGAGCAGGCAGGCTCGAGCATGCAGCAGGTGGTCACGTCGATACAGCATGTCGTTGGAACCGTCAACGAAATCGGCATTGCCAGTCAACAGCAAAGTCAGGGCATCAATGCGGTCGGCACGGCGATCGGCGAAATGCGCGACATGAGCGAAAAAAGCGCGGAGATCGTCCATCGAGCCGTGCTTTCCACGCAGCAGATGCAAGAACAGGTCATGGTCCTGGTTCGTGCAGTAGAAGCATTCAAACTCGTTTCCTAGCGCCAACCAAGGCGATCTGCTGTACCATTCCGGGCCATGGGGGAAAACATGACTCTGCAAGGCATACAGCTGGCTTGCTCACGTGGCGAGCGTCACTTATTTACCGACATTAATTTCGAGATCACCGCCGGCGACGCCATGCGGATCGCGGGCCTCAACGGCAGCGGCAAGACCAGTCTTTTGCGCCTGCTGTGCGGCCTGGCCTATCCGGCCGCCGGTGAAATCCACTGGAAAGGCAAGAACATACGCCGCAGCCGCGAAGACTATTGCGCCGACCTCATCTATATGGGACATGCGAACGGTGTGAAGGACGACCTCATGGCGTGGGAAAATCTCTCCGTCGCATCGACCCTCGCGGGTCGGCCGTTCAGCCGCCAGGCCGTGTGGGATGCGCTGGACGCGCTCGGTTTGGAGGAGATCGGCCATTTGCCGACCAGGGCATTGTCGCAGGGGCAGCGCAAGCGTGTCGCCCTGGCGCGCTTGTGGCTCGACAAGCAACCAAGAATCTGGATCCTCGACGAGCCGTTCACTGCACTCGATCGCGACGCCGTCGATACCCTGTGCCGCAAGATGGAAGCCCACCTTGGCGATGGCGGCATGCTCGTCTACACCACGCATCAGGAAATCGATCTCAAGACCGGGCGTAACCTGCGCTTGAATCTCGGCGGGGTGCAGCCATGCTGAGAGCCTTGCTGGGCGTGGTGAGGCGCGACTTGCTGCTGGCTTTCCGACGCCGCTCCGATATCGTCACTACACTTTTTTTCTTCATCATTGTCGTCAGCCTGTTTCCGCTTGGCGTCGGCGCCGAACCGAACCTGCTGCGCACGCTGGCGCCCGGCATACTTTGGGTCAGCGCCTTGCTCGCCTCGATGTTGGCGCTGGGGCGCCTGTTCGCTGCCGACCATGCCGACGGCACATTGGAACAGATGCTGCTATCCTCCGAACCGCTGACCGTTATCGTGATCGGCAAGGTACTCGCGCATTGGCTGGTATCGGGCTTGCCGCTGGTGCTGCTGTCGCCGCTGCTTGCGGTACAGTTCGACTTGCCTGTCGAGTCCATTTCAGTGTTGTTTTATAGCCTGCTGCTCGGCACACCGGTCTTGAGCCTGATCGGCGCGATCGGTGCCGGCTTGACGCTCGGCTTGCGTGGCGGGGGGGCGCTGATATCGCTACTGGTTTTGCCCTTGTATATCCCGGTACTGATCTTTGGCGCGGGTGCGGTGGGAGCGGAGGCCAGTGGTCTTGGCTCCAGCGCCCATTTGCTGCTGCTTGGCGGCGCTTTGGCCGCCTCGGTGGTCTTGACGCCCTGGGCCACCTCGACTGCCCTGCGCATCGCTTTGGAATAGATCTTGCTGAATGTCTTGCCTAAAGTGTAATGTCGGTGAGAATGCAGCAGTGATGCATGCAAATTGAAGGGTTCGATCGGTGCAATGGGTCAAGGCGAAGCACGCCATTTTTAGTAGAATAGCGGCTGTCCGTATTTTTTTGCGTTGAGCGGTCGAAACTGATAATTAATCTGGAGCAAGATTGTAGTGTCCAACATTGAGAGCCGTTCAGCGCCCGCCCGCGCATCCTTGCGGACGAATTTTTTCCACTACGCATCGCCGCAGACGTTTTTCCCTCTGGCGGGCAAATTCATCCCATTCTTCACGGTTGCATCGGTTTTATTGGTTGTCGCGGGTTGTTATATCGGCTTCTTTTACGCTCCGACAGATCGCCAGCAGCACGACGCCTACCGCATCATCTTCCTGCACGTGCCCGCGGCCTGGATGTCGATGGTGATCTATCTGGCCATGGCATTTTGGGCGGCTTTGGGCCTGATCCTGAATACCCGCCTGTCGTCGATGATGGCGACGGCCCTTGCGCCGACCGGCGCCATGTTCACGTTCCTGGCATTGTGGACCGGTTCGCTGTGGGGCAAGCCCACGTGGGGCACCTGGTGGGTGTGGGATGCACGCCTCACGTCCGAATTGATCTTGCTGTTCCTCTATATCGGCTTCATCGCACTGCAGGCAGCAATCGATGAGCCGCGCCGTGCCGACAAGGCCGGTGCCGTTCTTGCCTTGGTCGGCGTGGTGAACATTCCGATCATCTATTTTTCGGTACAGTGGTGGAACACCCTGCACCAAGGTTCGTCGATCAATTTTCGCAGTGCGCCGTCGATGGCAATGACCATGCTGCTCGGCATGTTGATCATGGCGTTGGGTTTTTGGGCCTATACGTTCGCCGTCGCGTTCATCCGCTTGCGCTGCATCGTGCTGGAACGCGAACGGCATACCGATTGGGTCAAGGAATACGTGGAGAAAAACGCATGATTTGGGATAGCTGGGCGGATTTTTTTGCCATGGGCGGGTATGCCCTGTACGTTTGGGGTTCGATCGGCGCGGTCGCCGCCTGCATGATCGGCGAAGTCGTCATGTTGCGCGTGCGGCGCAACGCCATTGTGCAACAACTGGAAGTATCGCATCGCTCGAAGCAGCGGAAAATCGGAAGGACGGGCAATGAAGGCGCGGCATAAACGGTTCGCCCTGGTTGCGACCGGACTGGCGGTTTTGAGTGTTGGCGCCTGGCTGATCATGACGGCGTTCCAGAAGAACCTGGTGTTTTTCTTCACGCCGACCCAGATCCTGGCCGGTGAGGTGCCACAAGGCCGGAGCTTTCGCGTCGGCGGCATGGTCGAAGCGGGCAGTCTCGTGCATCAACCTGATGGCTTGACGTGGACCTTCGTCGTCACCGACATGGCGCACAAGATCAACGTCAGCTATCGCGGCATCCTCCCTGACTTGTTCAAGGAAGGCAAGGGCGTCGTCGCTGAAGGCAAGCTCGACGGCAGCAATGGGTTTGCCGCAGAACAGGTGCTGGCCAAACATGATGAAAATTACATGCCGCCCGACGCGGCCTACGCGCTCAAGAAGGGCAAGGAAGCCAACGATGCCAACGCGCACCTGAGTGCCACGATGGCAGGCGAGCAGATGAAAGGCGGGAAATGATTCCTGAACTTGGCAATTTTTCGGTCATGCTGGCTTTGTGCCTGGCGCTGGTGCTAGGCACATTCCCGATCCTTGGCTCGTTTAGCGGCAACAGCCGCTGGATGGCCATGGCACGTCCGGTGGCGGCCGGGCAGTTCGTGTTTGTGACGATCGCCTTCGGCTGCCTCGTGTCGTGCTTCGTCAACAACGATTTTTCCGTCAATTACGTCGCGTCGAACTCGAATTCGCTGCTGCCGATCTACTATCGCGTCGCTGGCACCTGGGGTGGTCACGAGGGGTCGCTGCTGCTATGGATTGAAATGCTGTCGTTCTGGACTTTTGCCGTCAGCTTGTTCAGCCGGCAGTTGCCGAACGAGACGGTGGCGCGTGTCCTGGGCGTGATGGGCCTGATCAGTATCGGTTTTCTGTGTTTTCTGCTTTTTACGTCCGACCCGTTTGACCGTTTGTTGCCTGCGGCCGCCGATGGCAATGACTTGAATCCGTTGTTGCAGGATTTCGGCATGATCGTGCACCCGCCGCTGTTATATATGGGCTATGTCGGGTTCTCGGTCGCGTTTTCTTTCGCCATCGCGGCCTTGATGGGCGGACAGCTCGATGCCGCGTGGGCGCGCTGGTCGCGTCCCTGGACGCTGGTCGCATGGGTATTCCTGACGCTCGGCATTTTCCTCGGCAGCTTCTGGGCCTACTATGAGTTGGGTTGGGGCGGCTGGTGGTTCTGGGATGCGGTGGAAAATGCCTCGTTCATGCCATGGCTGGTCGGCACGGCATTGATCCACTCACTGGCAGTGACGGAGAAACGCGGGAGTTTCAAGAACTGGACGGTACTACTTGCGATCATTGCGTTTTCATTGTCGCTGCTCGGGACCTTCCTGGTGCGCTCTGGCGTCTTGACGTCGGTCCATGCCTTCGCCACCGATCCGCGCCGTGGCCTGTTCATCCTGGTCTTCCTCTCGATCGTCATCGGCGGTTCGTTGACGCTGTACGCCTGGCGAGCACCCAAGGTGGGGCTTGGCGGCAAATTCAGCCTGGTGTCGCGCGAATCGATGTTGTTGATCAATAACGTGTTGCTGCTGGCAGCAGCCGGAACGGTGTGCCTTGGCACGCTGTATCCCCTGTTCCTCGACGCACTGCACCTCGGCAAAATTTCGGTTGGGCCGCCGTATTTCGAGACGGTGTTCGTCCCCTTGATGACGCCGGTATTGCTATTGCTTGCCATCGGCCCGTTCGTGCGCTGGAAATCCGCGCCCTTGTCCGGCATCGCGTTGCGCCTGCGCTGGATTGCCGTGGGCGCACTGATTTTTGCCGTGATTGCTGCGCTGTTCATCGTGCCATCGCCCTTGTCGGTCATGGGTGTGACTTTCACGGCGTGGATACTGCTGGCGACGGCGTCGCACCTGATCGAACGGCTGCGCCATGCGCCTGCCGGGACGCCGTTATTCAAGCGCATCGCGAGCCAGCCGCGCAGCTATTGGGGCATGCTGGTTGCCCACGCCGGCATCGGCATTTTTGTGCTGGGGGTGACGATGGTGAAGGGGACGGAAACGTCCAATGATGTCAGCATGCGGGTCGGCGACACGACCAGCGCCGGCGGCTACACGTTTCGCTTCACCGATGTGCGTCCGGTTAATGGACCGAATTATTCCGCCATGCGCGGCACCTTCGAGGTGACCCGCAACGGCGCGATCGTCACCACCATGACGCCGGAGAAACGCAAGTTCATCGTGCAGAACACCGACATGACCGAGGCGGCGATCGATCGCGGCTTCACGCGCGACCTGTATGTGTCGATGGGTGAGGCCGGCAGCGGTGGTGCATGGGTCGTGCGCGTGCAGCACAAGCCGTTCGTCAGCTGGATCTGGGGCGGATGCCTGATCATCGCGTTTGGCGGCGTGCTGGCGGCATCCGACCGGCGCTATCGCCTGGCGCGCAAGCGTGCGGCCGTACCCGCCGTGATCGGCCAGACGCCGGATTCTGCCGAGGTGCCTGCATGACAGCAGACAAGAAGCAAGCAGCGTCAGTTGGCACCTTTCTTCGGTTTTTGGTCCCGCTCGGCGTTTTCCTTGGCCTGGTGTTTTTCCTTTGGCGCGGCCTCTCGCTGGACCCGAAGGAAGTGCCGTCGCCATTGATCGACAAGCCGGCACCCGATTTCAGTCTGGCGCAATTGCAGGATCCGCAAAAGGTCTTTTCGCGCAAGGACATGGAAGGCAAGGTCTGGCTGCTCAACGTGTGGGCGTCCTGGTGCGAAACCTGCCGCGAAGAACATCCGGTGCTGCTCGAATTGTCCAGGATGGGTGTGGTGCCGATAGTCGGATTGAATTACAAGGACGAGCGCGGCGCCGGCATCGAAACCCTGAACAAGCTTGGCGATCCGTATCAGTTGTCGGCCTTCGATTATGAGGGCAAAGTGGGCATCGACTTCGGCGTGTATGCGGTTCCCGAGTCCTTCCTGATCGACAAACATGGCGTGATTCGGTACAAGAAAATCGGTGAAATCACACCGGACGTCTTGAGCAAGGAATTGCTCCCCAAGATTCAGGAACTCAATCGTGCGTAGATTACACATTGTCCTCGCCGCATTTACGTTCGCCGTTCTTGTCACCGGCATCAATGTTGCCTTGGCTGACGAAGCCAAGCCGGTGGGTGACGATCCTGTGCTGGAAAAGCACGTGCAAACGCTGACGGAACAATTGCGCTGCCTGGTGTGCCAGAACATGACGATTGCCGATTCCCATGCGCCGCTGGCGATCGACCTGAAGAACCAGGTGCGCGACAAACTGGCGCATGGCATGTCGGATCAGGAAGTGATCGACTACATGGTCGCGCGCTATGGCGACTTTGTTCTTTACCGTCCGCCGGTCAAACGGACGACCTGGCTGTTGTGGTTCGGCCCTTTCCTGCTGATGCTGGGCGGCTTTGCCTTCCTGCTTTGGAAATTGAAGACCCGCGAACAGCAACCCGATAGCGCCACGCCCGCCGAATTGCAGCGTGCGGCCAACCTGCTGGCTGCACCTGCACCTTCCGACACGAAAGAATAGACATGACCGTATTCCTGCTGTTCGCCGCCTTGATGCTGGCGGGCGCCTTGTTCTTTGTCATCCCGCCGCTACTTCAAAAAGGAGCGGGAGACACGGGACATCAGCAACGCGATGCGGTCAACCTGGAGATCCTGCGCGACCAGTTGCGCGAGCTCGAAGCCGATCATGCGGCAGGTACCATCGACGACACAAATTATCAGGGTGCGCGCCATGACCTGGAGCTGCGCGTAGTGAATGAAGTGCGATCCGACGTAACTTCACCGGTTTCAGTCAAGCGCAAGGCATGGTCGGCGCTGGCATTAGGCTTGTTGTTGCCGGCAGTCGCAGCAGGTCTTTACTTCAAGCTCGGCAATACTGATGGCCTCGATCCGGCCAAGCGGATCGCGCCGCAGTCTTACTCGGCGGATCAGATCAACGACATGGTCGAACATCTGGCGCAGCGCATGAAGCAACAACCCGACGACGCCAAGGGCTGGGCCATGCTGGCGCGTTCCTATGTCGGCCTGGAACGATATGCCGAGGCAGTCGATGCCTATGCTCACCTGATCAAGCTGTCGCCTGAAAATGCCGACCTGCTGGCCGATTATGCCGATGCGATGGGCATGGCAAACAATCGCAGCCTGCAGGGCGAGCCGGAAAACATCATTAACCATGCGCTGGCCCTTGATCCGAAGAGTGTCAAGGCATTGGCGTTGTCCGGTGGCGCAAGCTTCGAACGGCACGATTACCAGGCTGCCGTCACGCAATGGCGCAAGATATTGGCCCTGGTGCCGCCAAATTCCGATATCGCGCGCTCTGTTGCCGGCAGCATCGATCAGGCGCTGACCTTATCCGGCATGCCGGCCGATGCCAGGACTGCACGCGGGCCGGCACCGGCATCCATAGCCGGCGGCCAAACGGCATCGAGCGGCGCGAGCGTCGCGGGTACGGTCGAACTGGACCCGGCAGTACGTGCCCTGGTCAAGGACGACGATACCGTATTCATTTTCGCCAAGGCCGTCGGCGGCCCGCCGATGCCGCTCGCCGTGTTGCGCAAGCACGTCAGGGATCTGCCCGTCAATTTCGTGCTCGACGATAGCATGAGCATGATGCCTGCAGCAAAATTGTCCGGCTTTCCTGATGTCATCGTCGGTGCGAAGATCTCGCGTTCCGGTAGCGCCACGCCAGGCGAGGGGGATTTGTCCGGTTCAACAGCGACCGTCCACCCAGGCGCAACAGGCTTGAAGATTATAATCGGTGCGCCCGCCAAATAGACAGGCTCGTGTGCCGTTTATGGCGCGGGCGCAGCGTTGAAGCGAAAGCAGGTAGCCAGATCCGCCTGCTTGATGCGTTGCACGGGCACGTGGCGGCTTGCCATGTCGAGCGTCAGCCTTGCCGCCGCTTTTGCGCCTACTTCAGGGTGCTCCAGCCACTCCAGCAATTCTTCATCCTGCACGGCTTTTCCGTCGAGCCGCATCATGCCCAGGCATTCGGCCATATCGCGGTCATCGACTTGCGCGATTTTCTCGTTACCCTTGATGATCAAGTTACCGCTTTCCGTGATCCATGCACCGTCCAGCGTGGATACCGGTTCGCCCGTGTGAAGGATAAAACCTTGCATCGGGTCGGTTCTGGCAATGTAGGGAGTGGCCGCCAGATTGACATAGACGCGCTGCGGGCCGTTTTGAAAGTACCAGCAACCATGTTCATCCCGGCCATAATTGCGCGCGATGAAACTCAGCAATGCAGGGTGGGCGATCTTATCGCCCTGCAAATTGCGTTGTTGCGCCCGCTCGTCGCGCATGCGCCACGTCCCCCTGGCATCGAGCGCAAGCCAGCCATAGCAATGCGGCACATTCGGCCACTTTATCTGGGCTTGCCTGACTATGTCATCCATCTGACGACCTTCTTTCGCTTTACGATTCAACAAACAGTGGGCCGATGACAGCGCGGCCGCATTCAAATAATCGCCGCAATACGGCTTCTAATTGTTGACGCGGATCAAACAAGACCGATACCATTGCCGTAACATGAGTTTATATAATAATCATAGTACCCGGAGAAAAAACGTGGATCGAAAGCTGCGCGGTTTCGCGTTTTGTTTGGTTGCGGTGCTTTTCGCTATCTCGCAGCCGGTTGTCAAGGCGCAGGACGCGACAACTGCTATGTTCGGCCAGAGCGATCTCGATCAAATGCTGGCCCCCATCGCGCTCTATCCTGATGATTTGCTGAGCAACGTGCTGACGGCGGCGACTTATCCGCTCGAAGTCGTGCAGGCTGATCGCTTCGTCAAGCAAAACCCGGCACTGCAAACCGATGCACTCGCCGCGGCGCTCAACAGCCAGCCCTGGGATCAGAGCGTGAAGGCGTTGACGCAATTTCCATCCGTGCTGGCAATGATGGATGACCAGCTGAGCTGGACCGAGCAGGTCGGGGATGCCTACCTGGCGCAACCGAGCGCCGTGATGGATACGGTGCAGGAATTGCGTGCCAAGGCACAGGAAAACGGCACGCTGGAAAGCAATACCCAGCAAACGGTCGTGTCGGACGGCAACAATGTGATTATTCAACCCTATGTCGCCGACATCGTGTATGTACCATACTACGATCCGGGCATCGTCTACGGCGCCTGGTGGTGGCCCAATCAGCCGCCGCTATTCTGGAATCCGCCGCCGCGTTACCGTCCGAACTCTTACGGCAATATCGGATCAGGTGGTATCGCCTATGGCGGGCGGGTGGTAGTCAGCCCGGCAAACTTTCCGCACTATCGTCCCAACTGGGGCAGCCACACAATTTCCGTTACCGGCAATCCGGGCAAGGGCAACAGCCAGGGAGTCTGGCAGCATGATCCGGCGCATCGGCTAGGCGTTGCCTACCGGACGACACCGAGCGTCAATCGAACTGCATCACCTGCGGCTACGCCGACAGTTATTGCGCCGCAGAGATTTGCACCGGACAGGCAAGTGCAGCAAGCTCAACAAACGCAACAAGCACAACAAGCGCGCCCCGGCAGCATGCCTGAATTCATTGCGCACCAACCGGCAATGCCGCAGCCGCAGCGCCTCGATATGCCGCGCAACGCGGCGCCGCAACCAACACCTCAGCCCGAGCCGCAGCACGCTGCGGCGCCGGCTGCTGCGCCGCACGGCGAAGCCAAACAAAATAACGATCCACGCAAGCCTGCCAACTAGGCGCTCAAACCTGCCAAATGCTAATTTCGTTGCTGCTCGGCGTAGGTATCGGGCTGGTCATGGGGTTGACCGGCGCCGGCGGCGGAATTCTGGCCGTTCCGGCTTTGGTAGCGAGCATGGGTTGGTCCATGCAACAAGCCGCACCAGTTGCCATGGTCGCCGTAGGGTGCAGCGCGGTGCTAGGTGCCCTGGAAGCATTTCAGCGTCACCTGGTGCGTTATCGCGCTGCAGTCTTGATGGCGCTCGCCGGCGTTCCATGCACGGCATTGGGTAACATGCTGGCGCGCGAGCTGTCGCAACGCCTGTTGATGTTCCTGTTTGCCGCAGTGTTACTATGGGTAGCATACCGGCTGCTGCGCCGCCATGACAGGGCGTCCGATCATGATTCAATGCAAACAGGCAAGGCCGGGCAACTGAACCCCGAAACCGGCCGATTCCACTGGAATGCGCCGACCATCATGCTGGTTGGGGTGATTGGTGCAATCACGGGGATCGTGTCGGGTCTTCTTGGTGTCGGCGGAGGCTTCGTGATCGTGCCGATGCTGCGGCGCTACACCAACGTTTCGATGCATGGCATCGTCGCAACGTCATTGCTGGTCATTGCCCTGGTGTCCGGGGCATCGGTCGGTGCTGCCATTTGGCGCGGCGTTGTGCTGCCTTACGATTTTTGCTTTTATTTTGCCCTTTCGGGTGCGGTTGGGATGTTGCTGGGGAGGGTATTCTCGCGCCGGCTTCTTGAGCATCGGGTGCAACAGGGTTTTGCCGTTGTATTAACATTTGTTGCTCTTGGACTGATCGCGAAGGCATCGGTGAGCATTGTATAATCGAAAATATTGCCCTCTGTGCCGGCTGGTCTGAGGGTTAGAAGGGCATCTCCAGGCGTGGCAGCGAGCGCACAAGATAGGCGTAGATGCGCGGCAATGCGACTTTGGAGTGAGCGCGATGGCGCCGAGCTCAGTTCATGCCGCTGATTTTCTAGAGCCTATCGTCGCGCAACCAATTGATTGGTGGAGGAAGTATGTCGGGGATGCTGGAGGGACAGGACGGCGACGAGTTGACGTTCAGCGATGAGCCGATTGTCAAAAATACAGGCAAAACCAACCGCGTCTGGCATGTTGCGATCGTCGATGACGATGAAGACGTGCATCAGGCAACGAAATTTGCCATGCTCGACGTCATTATCCAAGGGCGTCGCATCGAATTTCTGCATGCCTACTCCAACCAGGAAGCGCACAATTTATTTGCCAATCACGGCGATATTGCCGTGGTGCTGCTTGACGTTGTCATGGAGACGGAACGAGCCGGCCTGGAGCTGGTCAGCCACATTCGTGAAACCTTGAAATGGTGCGACACGCGCATCATCCTGCGCACCGGACAACCGGGTTACGCGCCGGAAGAAGATGCGATTCGCGACTACGATATCAACGACTACAAGACCAAGAGCGAACTTACCCGCAAGAAACTTCTCACGACGCTCACTGCGTCGATCCGTTCCTATGACCTGATCCGCACGATCGATGCCAGCCGGCGAGGCCTGCACCAGATCATCACATCGGGCGCCTCGTTTGCCGTCGAAGACGGCATCCAGACATTCGCATCGGGAGTCATCACGCAATTGGCCGCGCTGTGTGGCGTGCCGTCCGAAGGGCTGATATGCGCGCAAGCCGATAGCCTGACAGCCGATGGCGTGGCCGAAAAATTCAGCGTCGTTGCCTCTGCCGGCCAGTACAGCAGTCTGATGAATACGTCGATTGACGAACTGGCCGACCCGAGGATACGTGACGCGTTCAAGAAGGTGCTGCGCAGCCGCATCTCGTTGATCGAGGACCATGCCATGACCTTGTATTTTTCGGGGCATGGCAACCGGCCGATGGCGGCTTTTGTCGATTTACCGCACAGTTTGTCGACGGTCGATCATCAATTGCTGGAAGTATTCTGCGCCAATTTCGGTGTCTGCCTCGACAACCTGGAATTGGTTACGCAGTTGAAAAGCCACGCCTATCGCGACCAGTTCCTGCTGCTGCCGAATCGCCTGAAATTTATCGGCGAAATCGATGCGATCATCGGGCGCAACGAGAAAAACAAAGTGGTGGTGCTGGTCGATATCGACGATTTCGCAGAAACCAATGATGTCCTGGGCCACGTCTATGGCGATTTGCTGCTCAAAGCGGTGGCCGCCCGATTACAGCGGCACTATGGCGATGGCGTCTTCCTTGCGCGAATTTCGGGCGACGTGTTCGGCTTGCTCGGTCCGTCCAGCATACTCGCACCTGAGGCGATACGGCAACTGTTCGTCGAGCCGTTCGAGATCGAGTCGACCGCTCACACCGTGGTGGTGTCGATGGGTGTCGTGATGCTGGATGGGTTTGAGTCCAATGGCGCCGATGTGTTGAAGGACGCCAGCATCGCATTGAAACGCACCAAGAT
>FSYV01000133.1_pt1 | contig 13062 bp, 11 predicted proteins | sample 1638641 | NCBI WGS metagenome assembly FSYV01 (sample SAMEA3914813, study PRJEB12502) | metagenome | biome: forest; material: soil | place: Canada | collected 2011-07-07 | depth 0.3 m
ACCAGGCGCAGCAATTGATAGGACAGCGTTGGATCACGGCGGAACACATCTTCGATTTCGCGATTGTCGGCATCCTCGGCGACCAACTGCACCAGTTGCAGCGCCTGCGCCCGCGACGCCGCCTGCGCTCCGCTCGGTTTTGCCGGTGCGGAGAAATACCAATCGCCTGCAATCCATTGAATGCCGCCGGCATAATCTTTTTCCAGCGCCTTGTCAGCATGCGCCAGCGCAGACAAGGCCATCGGCTTGCAGCCGGCCGCGATCAGCGCTTCCGAGAGCATGCCCCCAGAGGGATCGAGTCCTTCGACCAGGCAAGGAAAGAGATGCGTCAGGTTAATGAAATCGGGGTGTTCGACCAGCGGCGTGAGCAGTTCCCTGTCACCGGAACCGTAGGCAAACTGCAGGGCCGCCAGCGTTCCCTTGCGGTCGGCCAGCAAATGCAGAAATACCAGTGGTTCTGATAATGCGCTGTCCATCCGGCCCCCTTTGGCTGCGATTCTGAGGACGACTAAAGAATATCGGGGAAAAAAGACTAGTCTATTTGCATATTAGCAAATATTCTAGCGCATAATTTACCGCACGCAACAAATACATCGATATGGGCTACGCATTCGCGCAACACACATGCTGCGAAGAATGATAGTCAAGGCTGGACCGGTTTGCCTTCATTGCCCCTTTCATGCTGCTCACTGCGCGAGCGTAATCGGCAAGTCTCGTCCGGTCAATGCAACGTTGCCGGCGAAATCTGCGGCATATATACGGATCAGATAGTTCCCTGGTGCAATGCCGCCGCTATCCCAGGTCGAACGTTCGGCCAATCCGTCGCGTACGCGGTTGGTCACTTCGTAGCGCATGCGTGTGGTCTCGCTGCCATACACCGTGATGCCGCTGCTTGCGGCATAGGCGATCTTGACGGCGGCGGGGTCGTCCGGCAGGCGCAGGAAATCCATGTTGATCAAGGGCTGTTCGAAGCCTGCCAACGGCTGGCCGTCGGATTTCAGGATCTGATAGCCCGCATGAAACAGCCCGAGTTGACGGCGCTTTGCATTGCCGTTCATTTGATCGTAAGCCTCGGCGACGATGGCGAATTTGCCGCCAACCGGCAAGATCACGCGGCCATGGTTTTTCTTCTCGTACGTCCGGCCATCCTGATCGACGACCTGCACTTGCCTGATGGTCGGCGCAATATCGTCTCGCATTGCGGTGAAAGGCAGCAGCAAGGGATTGATTTCCGCACCGCCGACGATCAATGCGAGACGTACGTGATACATGCGGTTGACGCTGCCAAGTGCATCGCCCACTGCAAAACGCGTTCCGCGCTTGACGCGCACGGCAACGGGCTTTCCTTCGGCGTCGTCCTGCACCAGAAAGCGCGCCGGGTCGATGATTTTGCCGTCCGCCGTGCGCCCTACCCGCATGTGGATGTAGCAAAACGCATCAAGGCACAGCCCTTCACCCAGCTTGTCGAAGGCCCATGTTGCAACCGGGTCACTGACTTTTTCATCGGCTACGGCCACGACCATGGCACCCATCGGCGCTTGCACGTCGAGTCCGCCATGCAGATGATCGCGGCTCGCGCCGTCGTAGCTTCCACGGACTTCGCCGAGCGTACCGACTATCTCGCGGGCTTGATGTTGCGGCTTGAATGGCCAGGGAAAATCACCGGTTTTCACGCCCGGGAGTTTTTCGGCCATATGTCGCACAGCCTCCAGGGTCAATCGCGCGTCGCGCAACGATGTGTCTCGCGTAACGTCGCCCTTGCGTTGCGGCGCTATGGCGTTGAGTTGATAACTGCCGGCAGCAGCAACCAGCAATCCGCCGTCGCCTGTCGTCAGCAGTGCAGTCGGGCGGGCCAGGCGCAGGCTGAAGTCGGTGACGTCGGCCGCGTTGGCGGCACCTTGCAGTGCAGCGCTCGGAAGCGCATCGACCTGTCCGTTTGGCAGCAATCGGAGGATGCGGCCGCGCGTGCTGTCGCTGACGTATAACACGGCATCGGCTCCCCACGCCAGGCCGGTCGGGCGGCGCAGCAAGGCGTCATGCTCATCAGGCAGGGAGCGAGCGAGGGTGACAACTTGGTCATTCTTCCCGGACAGCGTCAGCTTGCGAATCGCGTTGTTGTGCGTATCGGCCACGATCAGATCGCCCCTGGCGTCAAGCAACACGTTGACCGGCGTATCGAACTGTGCCGCCGCCGCGGGGCCGTCCTGGAAACCCGCAAACCCGCCGGCCAGCGTGGTGACCGTGCCGTCGGGCGCAATGCGCCGCACGCGATCGTTGTAAGTGTCGGCAACATAGAGATTGCCGTGCTGGTCGACATCGAGCCCGAGCGGGCCGTTGAACCGCGCCTGGGACCCCGGTCCGTCGCGCATGCCGGCTTGTCCGTCGCCGGCCACGGTCGTCACCTTGCCTTCCCTGTCGATCTTGCGGATCGCGTTGTTGCCGGTATCGGCCACATAAATATTACCGGCACGATCGATCGCCAACCCCGACGGCGTATTGAAAGACGCTGCCCGACCCAAGCCATCGACAAATCCTTCGCCATGGCCGGCGACGGTGCTCACCGTGCCATCCGCAGAAATCTTCCTGATGAGATTGTTGTCGCCGGCGTCGCTGACATAGACATTGCCCGCGTCGTCGCGCGCCAGGCCGAAGGGATCGGAGAATTGCGCCGCGAGCGCGGTTCCGTCGGCAAGACCAGGTTCGCCGTTGCCGGCAAAACGGTGTGAGACAGCAAGCCAGACGGCTGGCGGTTCCGCGACTCGAGCGCGCTGCGCACGTCCTGCCACAGTCGTTTCGGAATGGCGCAGATAGGGCGGCCAGAGCAAGGTACCGGCGGCAATCGCCGCAATGGCAGCTACGGCCAGCAGAAGAATTTTTCGCGACATCGATTTCGGGAATTTACGCACAATGCGGCATGTTAGCGCACATTGACGGGGGGACGGCCCATTAGCTAGATTTGTGGTGCGACACGCGGTAGCGTCATGATGAATTTCGTGCCATTTTGTGGCTCGCTCAATACCTTGATGGTACCGCCAAGAACGCCGGTAACGATGTTGTACACAATATTGAGGCCGAGTCCCGAACCGCCCTTGCCTAGCTTGGTCGTGAAGAACGGATCGAATATCCGTTCCAGGTTTTCGGCCGGAATGCCGTTGCCGTTGTCGCTCAAAGTCAGGGTGACCCAACCGTCCCGTTCCTTTTCGGCGTTGATGTTGATCTTGCCGATCTCGTCGGTCTCGCGGCCTTCGAAGCCATGCAACAGGGCGTTCTCCGCCAGGCTGCTCAAGACCTGGCCCAATTGTCCGGGATAGCTATCGAATTGCAGGTGCCCCGGCACTTTCTGCTCGATCGAGATCGACGATTTTTTCAAGCGCGCCTTGAGCGTCAGCACGATGTTGTCGACGGTTGTATCGAGCATGAAGTTGCGTCGATCGAGGTTGGTCTGGTCGATTGCTATCTGCCTGAACCTTGTAAGCAATTCTGCGGCCCGATGCAAATTGCGCGACAGCATGTCGCTGGCTCTTTTTGCTTCGGCAAAATAGGTGCTCAGGTCTGAACGCTTGACGCTGCCGCTTTCCGCAAATTGCGCGCTGAACACCTTGGTCTGGTCACCCAGGGTGCTTGCCGCCATGAGGCAATTGCCGATCGGCGTATTGAGTTCATGGGAGATGCCCGAGACAAGCGCGCCGAGGCCCGCCAATTTCTTGTTTTGCACCAGCTCTTCCTGTGTGGCTTTGAGCGTATTAAGCACGCCGGCCAACTCGCCATTGGTTTTGCTCAGCGCCACCACAGCGGCTTCGGCTTTTTCCTTTTGTACGCGCAACTCTTCCGTGCGTTGCTTGACCTGATCTTCCAGTTCGTCACTGTGACGCTGCATGATCTCTTCACTGCGCTTGCGTTCGATTGCAATTCCGGCGATATGGGTAGCGACGTTGATCAGCTCGCGCTCTTCGGGACCGGGACTGCGCACTTCCCGGTAATACATCGCAAATGAACCGAGTACGGTATCGCGATCAAGCAGGATCGGGGTCGACCAGCAGGCGCGAAACCCGAATGGCGCCACGGCATCGCGATATCGCGCCCAGAGCGGATCGGATTGGATGTCGGTGACGATCACGGTGCGCTTGGTGAACATCGCCGTGCCGCACGACCCGGTGTCCGGCCCTATCGCGACACCGTCGAATGTGGGCAAGTAGCCGGCCGGCATGCTCGCCCCAGCCACAGCGCGCAAATGCACGCCGTCCTCAAGCAGCATGATGGTGCAAAACAGCCCGACAGACTGCTCCTCGATCAATCTCGTCAAGCGATTCAAGGTGTCATTGAGCGGCGCGCCGAGGGCGATCATCTCGAGCAGTTCCGCCTGTCCGACGGGAAGCGGCACGGCACTTGTGCCTGTCATTGCATTCTCCCTAGTCCACTCGTCGATACCGCTAGTCGATGAAGAAACTGCCTATTTCGGCCACGAGAACATCCGGCTTCTGCTCCGGGATGAAGTGCCCCGCAGCGACTGGTTTGCCCGACACAGGCAGGCTGCATTTCGCTTGCCAGTCCGCCAACGGATGAAATAGCCTTGCTACCACGCCATGCTCGCCCCAGAGGACGTGCACGGGACAGTCGATCTTGCGGGACTCATCTTGCCTGTCATGCTCCAAATCAATTGTCGCAGCCGCACGATAGTCTTCGCAAGCGGCATGTATCGCTTCCGGTGTGCAAAAACAACGTTCATATTCAGCCATGGCGTCCGTGGCGATGAACTTTTTTCCTTCGCTGCCCCAGCCGCCCAGGTTGTAATGCAGATAATACGCGGGATTGGCGCCGATCAGCGTCTCCGGCAAAGGATGCGGCTGTATCAGGAAGAACCAGTGATAGTAAAGCGTGGCGAACGCCTGATTGGTTTGCTCATACATGGTGCGGGTCGGTGAAATGTCGATCAGCATCAATCTGCGGACCGCTGACGGATGATCGAGTGCCAGGCGATGGGCAACACGCGCACCGCGATCATGTCCGCAAACGTGGAATCTCTGGAAGCCGAGCGCACCCATCACCTCGACCATGTCTTGCGCCATCGCGCGCTTCGAGTAATTGCTGTGATCGGGCAACCCGGCCGGTTTGGACGAATCGCCGTAGCCGCGCAAATCCGGCATCACCAGGGTAAATCGCCGCGACAATTCATCGGCAACCGCATGCCATATCGCGTGGGTTTGCGGATAGCCGTGCAACAACAGCAATGGCGGCCCGTTCCCGCCATGGTGCAGGTTGATGGTTACGCCGTTTGCTTCTATCTGCGTGTTTTTGAATCGTTCAAACATTTCCGGTCCGTTCCTGCTAGACAAACTCCGTAGACAGTTCGAGCGTTTCCTTGATTTCTTCCATCACCACGTAGCTCTTCGATTGCGCCGCTCCCGGCAACTGCAATAGTATATTGCCCAGCAACTTCCGGTATTCGTCCATCTCGCGGATGCGGGCCTTGATCAGGTAATCGAAGTCGCCCGATACCAGATGGCACTCCTGCACTTCGGGGATGCGCAATACCTCATGCCGGAACTGGTCGAACGCCACGGCCGACTTTTGATTGAGTGTGATCTCGACGAATACCAGCAGCTTGGCCCCCAACGCAGCCGCATCCACCTTGGCATGGTAGCCGGTGATGATCTTGTCACGCTCCATGCGCTTGACTCGCTCGATGCAAGGCGTCACCGACAAGCCAACCCGGTCACCCAGGTCCTTCATCGAAATGCGCCCTTCGCGTTGGAGGATGCGCAGGATGTGCCGGTCCAGCTTGTCGAGACTACGTGTCGATTCCTTGATAGTTCTCATGAAAATCCACTGTTTTAACTACCAATTTCATGAACAAAAACTGGTAACTCGGTCCTATGATAGCTGTATTTACTGCGGATAATAGCATCTGCCAGGCGAACACTCTTTTTGCAACGCAACAAAACCGGAGACGAACATGCTGATCGGCGTACCCAAGGAAATCAAGAACCACGAATATCGTGTGGGCCTCACCCCCTCCTCCGTGCGTGAGTTGACTGCGCGCGGCCATCAGGTCGTCGTCCAGAAAAATGCCGGCGCGGCCATTGGGCTGACCGACGAGCAATATCAGGCAGCCGGCGCAACACTAAGCGATACTGCTGCAGACATCTTTGCCCGGGCCGACATGATCGTCAAGGTCAAGGAGCCGCAAATGGCAGAGTGCGCCATGCTGCGCAAGGGCCAGATTCTCTACACCTACCTGCACCTGGCTCCCGATCCGGAACAAACCAAGGCGCTGATTGCCTCGGGTGCCGTATGCATTGCCTATGAAACCATCACCGGCGCCGGCGGCGGATTGCCGTTGCTTGCGCCGATGAGCGAAGTTGCCGGCCGCATGGCGATTCAGGCAGGCGCTGCCCACCTGGAAAAATCCAAGGGCGGCATGGGCCTCTTGTTGGGCGGTGTGCCAGGCGTGGCCGCAGGTCATGTCGTCATCATCGGTGCCGGCGTGGTCGGTACCAACGCCCTGCAAATGGCCGTTGGTGCCGGAGCGCGCGTCACCGTTCTCGACAAGAGCGTCGATCGCCTGCGCCAGTTGGACCTGGTTTATGGCAACCGCATCACCACCTTGCATTCGAACGCCCATACGGTCGAGGAATCGGTCGTGAGCGCCGACCTGGTCGTCGGCGGCGTGCTGGTTCCCGGCGCGGCAGCACCCAAACTCGTGACGCGCGACATGATTTCACGCATGAAACAGGGCGCGGTCGTGGTTGACGTGGCCATTGACCAGGGTGGCTGCTTTGAAACCTCCCATGCAACCACCCATGCAGAACCGACCTTCATCGTAGACGGGGTTGTGCACTACTGCGTGGCGAACATGCCGGGGGCAGTGGCACGCACCTCGACCTTCGCCTTGAACAACGCCACGATAGGCCATGCGGTTGCGATTGCCGACAAGGGATGGCACAAGGCGATGCGCGACGACGTGCATCTGCGCCATGGCTTGAATGTTTGCCAGGGACACGTCACTTACGAGGCTGTCGCGAAGGCATTGGGCTACGAGTACGTGACTGCGGATGTGATGATCGGTTAGGCAATCTAAACCTGAAGAAAAACGGGCAATGCCGCACAAAAGCGGCATTGCCCGGTTAGGTGCGCCCAGACGTATGCAGGGCGACAAGGCTTTCGTCAGATACTCGCCAATTTCGGCGCTTTGGCAGGCAAGACCGCCGACAGGACCAGCGTCACCAGTAAATTGACCGCCAGCGCAATTAATCCGATATACAGCGCAATGCTGTAATCACCCATGTGTATCGTGAAAATCGGCTTCAATTCCATTTTGTAGGCGAGTGCCGTGCCAACGACCATGCCGACCAGCCAACCGAGGAACAGCGCCGGTAGCTTCAATTTGCGCGTGAACAGCGAAAATACGATGGCCGGGAAGGTTTGCAAGATCCAAACGCCACCGAGTAGTTGCAGGTCGATGGCAAACTTGGTCGGCAGCACCACGATGAAGATCAATGCGCCGAACTTCACCAGCAGCGACACCAGCTTGGCATTGCTCGACTCCTGCGCCGGCGTCAGATTGGCATTGACCAGCGGCTTCCACAGGTTGCGCGTAAACAGGTTGGCGGCACCGATCGACATGATTGCAGCCGGCACCAGCGCACTGATGGCAATCGCCGCAGCGGCGAAACCGACGAACCAGGTGGGGAAAATTTTGGCAAACAAGGCCGGGACCACATCGGTATTGCTGGTGACCTTGACGCCTGCGGCAATCGCCATATAACCCATCAAGGCGATCAAGCCCAGCAGCAGCGAATAAATCGGCAGCAGGATGGCATTCTTCTTGACCGTTTTTTCGCTCGACGAACTCAATACCGCTGTCATCGTGTGCGGATACATAAAAGCCGCCAATGCGGAACCGAGCGCCAGCGAGGCATAAGCGGAAAATTGCGCCGGCTTGAGCAGGATGCCGGTATTGCCGCCCTTGGCAGTGAACAGGTGATCGGCGGCATCGAACACCGACGTGTAGCCACCTAGCTTGGACGGAATCAGGCACACAGCCGCAATCACCACGATGTAAATCATGATGTCCTTGACGAAGGCGATCATGGCCGGCGCACGTATGCCGCTGGCGTAGGTATAAAAAGCGAGGATCAGGAAAGCCACCGCGAGCGGTATCTCGCCCGACACGCCCAGGCTCTTGATCACCACCTGCATGCCGACCAGTTGCAAGGCAATGTAAGGCATGGTTGCCACGATGCCGGTCACTGCGATTGCAGCCGGAAACCACTTCCCGCCGTAGACGCCCTGCACGAAATCGGCCGCCGTGATGTGATTTTCCTTGTGGCATGCGCGCCATAATTTCGGCATCACCATGAATACGATCGGGTAGACAATGATCGTATAGGGAAGTGCAAAGAAACCATACGCGCCCGCAGCGTAGACCAAGGCAGGCACGGCGATCACCGTGTACGCAGTGTAGAAGTCACCGCCTACCAGGAACCAGGTGATGAGCGTGCCGAACTGGCGGCCGCCCAGACCCCATTCATGCAACTGGGTCATGTCACCGGCTTTCCAGCGCGCAGCCATGAACCCGATGATGGTGACGAGCGCGAAAAATCCGATAAAGACGGCAAGTGCCGTTACGTTAAGTGTCGGTTCCATTATTTTTCCGCCTTGTACACGATGTAGATGATCACGGACGTCAGTGGCACCCAAAGCAACTGGTACCAGTAAAAGAACGGGAACCCGAACAGTGTCGGCTGCACGTCGTTGTAGAACGGCACCCACAACAAGGCAACGAATGGAATGAGCAGCAGGATATGGGGGAATAGCTTGCGTACGCCGGATGGCGCGGCCGCAGGGCGGTCTGTCGACATGATGTCTCCTGTATTATTAGATGAGTTCCTGTGACAGATGGATTATAGTAACGGCCTTCGAGTAAGGTAAATACGAAGTAATACGTAGATGAAACAGCAAATACCGAGGCAATGAAAACCAGGCGACGCATCATATTCATGGCCCTTGTGCCCTTGCTGCTGGCCTTTTGCGCCATCGCCCTTGCCCTGCGCTACCAGGCGGTTGAATTGGCAAGGCAACAACGCGAAACGGTCGAAACTACTTATCGCGCCGCCAAGGAAAACGAGTTGCGCAATTACGTCAAGCTAGGTCTCCAGGCGATTGCCGAACTTTACGACTCCGGCAAGAATGACCAGGCCACGCAAGACGAAGCCAAGGCTATTCTTGCCAGGATGGAATTCGGCGAGGACGGTTATTTTTTCATTTATGACTTGCACGGGACCAACCTCATGCACCCGCGCCTGCATGGCTTTGTCGGCAACAACTATTGGGACTTGCGCGATGCGCAAGGCAACCTTGCGATCCAGAAGTTGATTGGGCAGGCGCGCGCGGGCGGCGGCTTCGTCAACTATAGCTGGCCCAAACCGTCGCTGCACCGGGAGGCACCCAAACTGGCCTACGTGGTGATGCTCGATCGCTGGGGCTGGATGCTGGGCAGCGGCCTGTACCTTGACGACGTCGATGCCGCTTTGAACAGGATCGATCAGCAAAGCGCACGCAATATCCGCAACAACATGATCATCCTGGCCGCGATTGCCGCCGCCAGCATCGTTGCCATTGCGTTTTCAGGGCTGTTCCTCAACATCAGCGACTCGCGCGTTGCCGATGCCAAGTTGAAGATTCTGGCCCAGCGCGTGGTCCAGTCGCAGGAGGAAGAGCGGGCCCGCCTGTCGCGCGACTTGCATGACGGCATCAGCCAGGAGTTGATGTTCGTGCGGCTGCAGGTCGAAACAGGTTTGGCCCAGATCGAGAGCAAGCCGGGCGGCACGGCGCACGCGGCCTTTGAACGTGCGGCACTGCAACTCAACCGCATCATGGCCGAGGTGCGGCGCATGTCGCACGGCCTGCGCCCCGGCATGCTTGACGACCTTGGCTTGGCGGCGGCGCTCAGGCATCTCTGTGCGGAGTTCGGCGAAGATTCCGGTATCACGGCCAACTTCTCGACCACGGGCAATGTCGATCATCTGCCGCCGGGCGCCAATACTGCCTTGTTTCGCATCGCGCAGGAAGCGATGACCAATATCAAGCGCCACGCCCAGGCCACCAAGGTGGAAATCAGCCTGTGTGGCGCTGGAAAGGAAGTCGAATTGTCGATTCGGGACAACGGGCTGGGCTTCATGCCGAACAGTTTGCACGCCAGCCCCCAGCGCGGCATTGGATTGCGCAACATGCATGAACGAATCGAAGCCGCAGGCGGCGCACTGGCAATTTTTGCTTCGCCCGGCGGCGGCACACGCATCGTCGCGACCGTTTCCGGAGCCTGACATGGACACTTCCCATCCGATTCGCATTTTGCTGGTGGACGACCATCAATTGGTGCGCGATGGCTTGCGCGCCCGGCTGTCCGGTATTGCGCATTTTTCCGTAGTTGCAGAGGCGACGTCGGCCGACGAGGCGCTGGCCGAAGCGGGCAGGCAGGAAATTGATCTCGCCTTGATGGATATCAATCTCAAAGGTGTTTCGGGAATTGAGACGACGGCACGTTTCCACAGCCTGTTCCCGAATATCGCCGTCATCATGCTGAGCATGCACGACAAGGCTGAATACGTGCTGCAATCGATACAGGCTGGCGCGCGCGGTTACGTGCTGAAAGACGCACCGGCGAGCGACATCATTGCCGCGATCGACAGTGCTGCCGAGGGCAAGATCTACTACAGCGCGGCACTCAGGATGGATGCTGCCGGACCAACGTCGCCGCTTACGCTACTGACCGCGCGCGAAAAGGATGTGTTGCAGCGGATTGCAGTCGGGCAATCGAACAAGCACATCGCGCGCGAGCTGGATTTGAGCGTGCGCACGGTGGAAACGCATCGGTGGAATATCAAACGGAAATTGAATATCGACGGGCAGGCTGACTTGATCCGCTTTGCTGTCGAAAACTCGTTGTCCGGTTAAGGCCAAGCAACTGGCACAAAGCCTATGATGCCGGCGTCAACTGATCCTTGTTGCGCTTGATCGATGCCAGCACGATAGCGCTGAGGCCTGCTCCGGCTTGTTTATCGACATATTCCAGTATCGCCCTGCGCATGCGCGGTTCCCAAAATTTTTTCAAATGCCCCGCAATTTCGTGCGACGCCTCCTCCTGGTCCGGAAGCGATTCGTAGAAACTGCCGATCTGGTTGGCCATGGTGACCAGGTTGTGAATATCCACGCTGCCCTTCTTTATCCCAAAGATTGATCAAGAATCCATCACGACATTGCCGGCATGCGCATAGGCGACAAACTGCTCGCCGCGCGCGAAGGCGAGCAAGGTCATGCCGCAAGCCTCTGCCGTGCGCACCGCCAATGCGGTCGGCGCCGAAATGGCGACCAACGACGCAATGCCGATTGTGGCCGCTTTTTGCACCAGTTCCACGCTGGCGCGGCTGGTCATCAGCAAGAATCCCTCGGCCGGATCTTGCCTACTCATGGCCATGAATCCGATCAGCTTGTCGAGCGCGTTGTGCCGCCCGACATCTTCATACGCGGCAATCACGTTGCCATTCAAATCGCTCCACGCCGCTGCATGCGTGGCGCCGGTCAGGGCATTGAGCGGTTGAAATTGCTTCAGGTCGAGCAAGGCGCGCCGTACCGCAGAGGCGGCCAGCGCTCGCGCAGGCAATTTCTCGATCGGCCGCATTACCTGGTCCAGTTCTTCCGTCCCGCATAATCCGCAACCTGTGCGCCCGGTCAGGTTCCGCCGGCGCTCCTTCAACTTCATGAAGGCCGAACCCTCGATGCGCAAGTGCACGGTAATACCGGCCCCACCCTGCTCTATCTCGATCTCGAAAATGTCGGCTAGCGAGGGAACTATCCCTTCGCTAAGCGAAAATCCGATGGCGAATTCTTCGAGGGCAGCCGGCGTGGCCAGCATCACGGCATGGGAAATGCCATTGTATTCCAATGCGATCGGCACTTCGTCGGCCAGGTCGTCATAGGCTTCCCCCATCGAGTTTCCGTTCGCGCGATTGACCAGGCGATGGACCGAGCTGGCAAATTCCGCCGCCGAATCGGCCGACGGCAATTTGTCCGAACTGGTGTGCACCGCCATGATCAACTGTCCTGCGGCGTCGTGGCGGCCTCCAGCAACTCGATTTGTTCGCGATGGAAGCGCGAATATTCCTTTTGCCATTCCGATGGTTGCTGCACCGGCATGACCTGGACCGCCGTGACTTTATACTCGGGGCAATTGGTCGCCCAGTCCGAGTTTTCGGTGGTGATGACGTTCGCGCCGGACTCGGGAAAGTGGAAGGTCGTGTACACCACGCCAGGCTGCATGCGTTCCGTCACCAAGGCGCGCAACACCGTGTCGCCGGCCCGGCTTTGGATGCCGACCCAGTCCTTGTCCTTGATGCCCCGTTCTTCGGCATCGTGCGGATGAATTTCCAGCAAGTCTTCCGAATGCCATTGCACATTTTCCGTGCGGCGCGTTTGCGCCCCGACGTTGTATTGCGACAATACGCGTCCGGTGGTGAGAATGAGTGGATACTTGCGCGTGACCTTTTCATCAGTGGCGATGTATTTGGTAATAATGAACTTGCCTTTGCCGCGCACGAATTCGTCGATGTGCATGATGGGCGTGCCTTCCGGCGCCAGGTCGTTGCACGGCCACTGGATGCTGCCCAGTCGGTCCAGCTTTTCATAGCTGACGCCACGGAAGGTCGGGGTCAGGCGCGCGATCTCATCCATGATTTCGGAAGGATGGCCATAATGCATTTCATAGCCAAGCCGCTTCGACAACGCGATGGTAACTTCCCAATCGGCCAGGCCGGCGCGCGGCGGCATGACTTTACGCACGCGCGAAATGCGCCGTTCGGCATTGGTGAACGTGCCGTCCTTCTCCAGGAATGACGAACCCGGCAGCAGGACGTGGGCGTATTTCGCCGTTTCGTTGAGGAAGATATCCTGCACCACGATGCATTCCATGGCCGACAAGGCCGCCGCAACGTGTTGCGTGTTCGGATCGGATTGGACGATGTCCTCGCCCTGGCAATACAGCCCCATGAAGCTGCCGTCGAGGGC
>FSYV01000590.1_pt1 | contig 12997 bp, 12 predicted proteins | sample 1638641 | NCBI WGS metagenome assembly FSYV01 (sample SAMEA3914813, study PRJEB12502) | metagenome | biome: forest; material: soil | place: Canada | collected 2011-07-07 | depth 0.3 m
CGCCCCTCTCGGATCAAGACAAGCTTGCGACGGGGCAAATGTAAATTCACGTAATAAATTGTAATAACCCTGCGCGCATGGTCATGCGCGCCAATATATTGATAGAGTGAATCACCGTCGCGCTGGTTCGGTGGATTGTTGTCTTTATCAACTCCCTTCATTGATTTCTCGGCATGAAAAAAATTCGTTTGATCTGTGCCGCAGCCGGCACTGCGCTGGCATTGTGCCTGGCCGGCAACGCTTGCGCCTTGCCCGCGATGGAAGTGCAAATTGACGTCTTGATGGCGCAAGCGGGAGACTTGAAGCAACTGCTGAACCTGAACAACAACCAGCAAATCCTGTGGCGCCAGACCGAATCCAGGATGCGCGCGATTCTCGACGACCGCCGCAGGCGGCGCGAGAGAATGCAGTCGGACCTGAAACGAAGCCTCGATGATGCGCATGCCGAATTGCGCGACATGGCGAAGATTTATGACACCGAGGCGGAATTGAGCCATCAGGAAGACCGGCAAATGCGCGAAATGTTTCTGACCATAAACGACGCCTTGGACGACACGCAACGCGGCGTCGTGTTGCACGCATTGAATGACCAGTTGCTGCGCGTTGCCGATCGCGGCTGTGAACCCGGCAAGGCGGAAGAGCCACGCAATCGCGGCATGGGCCGTCAGAGGCCCGGTGGCGGCGGTGGCGGAAGCGGCGGCGGTGCTGGCAGCGGCGGTACACCCCAACAATGATTTGCCTGTCAATGAACCTTAGTCAATTGCCGCACTCCCAGTATCTATCTGGAGGAACATCATGAAAATCAATCCGCTTGCCATCGCCCTTGCTGCCTGCCTGAGCATGCCTGTTGTTGCATTTGCCGCGCTCGGCGACACCGTTGCGAGCGTCGAGACCGACCGCGTGCAGATGAAAGCCACGGCACGTGTGGCGCGCTCTGCCAGCAATTACACTGTCCATGAGCTGACGCTCAATTCGGGAGCTACCGTCAGGGAATATGTAGCGAGCAGCGGCTCGATATTCGGCGTCGCCTGGAACGGCCCGACTGCGCCCAACCTGCAACAGATACTGGGCCAATATTTCAGCGCGCTGAGCGATACCACTGCAGTCAAGCGCGCCAGTCATACACAAATGCGAGTCGAGAAGGCCGACCTGGTGGTCCATGCCAGCGGACACATGCGTGCCTTTGCCGGCCACGCCTATTTGACCAGCAAACTGCCGCAAGGCGTCACCGCAGCCGACATTCAGTGAGGAAACCATGATGAAGACCATCCAATTGCTGGCCTTGATGGCAAGCTGCGCCTTGGCGCTCGCGGCATGCGGCGGAGGCAGCGGCACGTCGGGCAGCTCCAGTTCGTCCAGTTCCTCAGGTAGCACGTCAGGCAGCACATCCAATTCCGTTGCCGTGATTGTCGATTCCGGCCCGACAGCGGCGGGCGGCACAGCCAACGAAGCCTTCGTCAGCGTCACCATTTGCTCGCCCTCCAGTCCGAGCACTTGCCAGACCATCGATCACATCCTGGTCGACACCGGATCATATGGATTGCGCATTATTTCCTCGGTGTTGTCATCATCCTTGACCTTGCCTTTGCAAACCGATTCCAATGGCAATGCGCTTGCCGAGTGCACGACGTTTGCCGATGGCTATAGCTGGGGGCCGGTACGCAAGGCCAACCTGCAGATCGGCAGCGAATCGGCTTCCAATCTGCCGATCCAGGTGATCGGCGACAGTGCCTATAGCGGCCTGGTTCCGCAAGCGTGTTCTTCGACCGGTACGTCGGAAAACACCGTGGCGACATTTGGCGCCAACGGCGTGATCGGCTTCGGCCCGTTTGCGCAGGACTGCGGTACGGCCTGCGTGCAAAGCGCGAATACGGGCTTTTATTATGCGTGCAGTTCGGCCAGTTGCCAGCCGGCGGCGGTCAGCCTGGCGCTGCAGGTGCCGAACCCGGTCACGTTTTTTGCCACGGATAACAATGGCGTGATCCTGACCTTTCCGTCGGTGGCTGCAGCCGGTGCGACAACGGTGAGCGGCACGCTCACCTTCGGCGTCGATACGCAAACCAACAATACGCTCGGCAGCGCCAAGGTGTACACGACCAACGATATCGGTTACATCACCACACTCTACAATGGAGCCTCTTATGCCGACAGCTTCCTCGACAGCGGCTCGAACGGCTATTTTTTCAACGACAGTACGATCCCGCAATGCAGCGACGGCAGCGGGTTCTATTGCCCGTCCTCGACGCTCAATCTCTCGGCGGTCAACGCGGGGCAAAACGGCACGACCGGCAGTGTGAGTTTTTCCATCGCCAACGCCACCACGACGTTCAACAATAATGCCAACGGCGCGGCTTTCGGCGCGCTCGGCGGCATCAATGGCGACGCGCAGAGTTTCGACTGGGGCCTGCCATTCTTCTATGGACGCAGTGTTTATACCGTCGTTGAAGGGTATACTACGAGCGGGGGCACCGGCCCTTATTTTGCCTACTAAATATTTATTGAATGCTGAATCAATTTTTATTCAACGTTTATTCAATGCCTATTGACCCAACCTGCTCGATTTGACTCATGAAACAAACTCGTACCCCAGCCGGATTTCGTCACTGGATTGCGTTGACCGCAATCGCCCTTGCCTCTCTATCATTTTCCGCAGCGGCACGCCCGCCGGAAGTCGAAGTGCGCGTCGGCGTCCGCCCGCCGCCCATGCGCGTCGAGCATGTTCCCGGCCCGCGCGCCGGCTATGCCTGGGCCGGCGGCTATTGGGGTTGGCGCGGCGGCGCCCACGTCTGGATCGGCGGTCACTGGGAAGCCGAACGACCGGGTTACCGCTTCATCGATGCGCGCTGGCTATTCGTCGATGGCGCATGGGCTTTTTATCCCGGCTATTGGGAGCCCTATGCGCCGGTCATCGTACAAGCCGCGCCGGTCATCGTACAGCAAGCTGCGCCGGTCTATGTCGAGAAATCGCCGAGCGCGGCGCCGGCTGGCATGGACCCGCGTTTCTGGTATTACTGCCAGAGTCCAGCCGGTTACTATCCGTATGTTCAGCAATGTGCAGGTGCCTGGCAGCAGGTGACGCCAACGCCGCAGTAACATCGCAAAAACAACGCAAAAACAAGATTCGCGAAAGCCTCGAATGCGCTTTGCCATCACAGGTTGCGACCGATACGCAGGCGTGTTCGAGGCATTCCTCGGCGCCGGCTGGACGCCGGTCAAACTTTTTTCCACGCCAGTCAACAACCCGCTATCGACCAACGTCAAGATGATGGCTTTGGCGAAGCGCCATGGCTGCGCTATCCAGTTGACGCGCATGAACGACAACGATCTGCGCGACCTGGCCGAGCGCGGCTGCGAAGCCTTGATCGTCGCCAGCTACGATTGGCGCATAGGCGACTGGAGCCCGCATCTGCAATACGCGGTCAACTTTCATCCGTCGCCGCTGCCGCTGGGACGCGGCCCCTACCCGCTTCCGCGTGCCATTCTGGAACAACACCGGTCCTGGGCCATGACCAGCCACAAGATCGCACCTGAATTTGACAGCGGCGATATCCTGGCGCGGGAAGAATTCGGCCTGCATGCCGAAGAAAACCATGAGTCGTTGAACCTGAAGTTGCAGATGGCAGCCAGGCGCCTGGCGCACCGGCTGGCGCACAATTTCGAAGGATACTGGCGCAGCGCCGAACCGCAAGGGCCGGGCGAAGGCGAATATTGGCCGGTATTTACCGAGGCCGAACGTACGCTGGACTTCAATGCGCCGGTCAGTGCAATCTCGCGCATGTTGCGCGCGTTCGGCAAACTCGAATGCTTTGGCTGGCTCAACGGTGAACGGATCTTTGTCAGGCAAGCGCTCGCATGGCCGGAGCCCCATACCCTGCGCCCCGGCACGGTGATGCATGTGAACGGCCAGGAAGTGGTGGTAGCAGCGATGGATGGCGCGGTGGCGCTGTTGGATTGGGGCCTGATTCCGTCGGCTGAACCGTCACCGGCAACGCCTTAAAATCCGCCGGCAAACTGATAGCGGCTGCCCGGATGCCACATCGTTACGACTGAGGCCACGCTGCCGCGCGACAGGGTCTTGCGGTGCAATACCAGGCAGGCTTCCTTTTGTGCGATGTGCAGCATCTCGGCAATGTCGCGCGGCGGACTCAAGGCTTCAATGCGGTAGCTGACGCTTTGCAGCGGCGCCACCGCCATCAGGTATTCGTTCGGCGTGGTCTGGGAAAAATCCTGCTGCAGGTAGTCGGGGGCCAGCGTCGAATTGACCCAGCGGTCTTCGACCTGGATCGGCAACTCGTTTTCCATGTGTACGATCACGCTATGAAACAGCAGATGGCCGGCTGCGACGGCAAACTCGCCGGCCAGCAATTCACCGGCCTTGCAGCGCTCAAGCTTGTGCAATTCGCTGCGGTGCGCATGGCCGCGCGCGCGCACTTCGTCGGCGATGCTCTTGATTTCCACCAACGTTGATTGGTACTTCTGCTGCGCGACAAAGGTGCCGGATCCTTGTACGCGTGTAAGCACTTGCTCAGTCGTCAGCTCCCTGACGGCGCGGTTGACGGTCATGCGCGATACGCTAAATTGGCGTGCCAACTCCTGTTCGGAAGGAATCACGTCTCCCTCGCGCCATTTCCCGGCGTGGATTTCCGCCAATAAATGATCCTTGATGCGCTGGAATATCGGTACTGCACTTGCCTCGGCCAAAACAGATTCCTCCAAGTCAATTCGTTCTTGTATCTTAGCATCTTGTATAGTCATCGCAAAAATTTCTTGCCGAAGTTGTCTATACAACTTAAACTCGACATTTCGATACCCCAAAACCCTGCCATCGAGGACTCCGCCATGAACGATATTTCCGCCCAGGCACTGCAATCAGCCGACCCGAGGCTGGACCCGAGCCGCGTCATCCGTGCGCCGCGCGGCGCGCAAAAGACTTGCAAGAGCTGGCTGACTGAAGCCGCCTACCGCATGATCCAGAACAATCTCGACGCCGAAGTGGCGGAAAACCCGAAGCACCTGGTGGTGTATGGCGGCATCGGCCGCGCCGCGCGCGATTGGGCCAGTTTCGACAAGATCCTTGAAGTGTTGCGCGATCTGGAAGACGACGAATCGCTGCTGATACAGTCGGGCAAGCCGGTCGGCGTGTTCAAGACCCATAGCGATGCGCCGCGCGTGCTGATTGCGAACTCCAACCTGGTGCCGAAATGGGCCAACTGGGAGCACTTCAACGAACTCGACCGCAAGGGCTTGTTCATGTACGGCCAGATGACGGCCGGCAGCTGGATCTACATCGGTAGCCAGGGCATCGTGCAAGGTACCTATGAAACTTTCGTCGAGGCGGGGCGGCAACATTTCAACGGCGACTGGGCCGGACGCTGGATCCTGACCGCCGGCCTGGGCGGCATGGGCGGCGCGCAACCGCTGGCGGCCACGATGGCCGGCGCCGCCACGCTGGTGATCGAATGCCAGCAAAGCAGCATCGATTTCCGCCTGCGCACCCGCTATGTCGACAAGCAGGCGAAAGACCTCGACGACGCACTGGCATTGATCGCCCACCACTGCGCGCGCAAGGAAGCAGTATCGATCGCCCTGCTCGGCAACGCTGCCGACATCCTGCCGGAACTGGTCAAGCGCGCCCAGGCCGGCGGCACCAAGCCTGACCTGGTGACCGACCAGACGTCGGCGCACGACTTGATCAACGGCTACCTGCCGACCGGCTGGGATGTCGCGCGCTGGAAGAGCGCGCAGCAAGACCCCGCGCGCCATGCCGAACTGCAAGCTGCCGCTGCGCATTCATGCGCCGTGCACGTGCAGGCAATGCTCGACTTCCACGCGATGGATATCCCGACCGTCGACTACGGCAACAACATCCGCCAGGTTGCGTTTGACGATGGCGTGAAGAATGCCTTCGACTTCCCCGGCTTCGTGCCGGCCTACATACGTCCGCTGTTTTGCGATGGCAAGGGCCCGTTCCGCTGGGTGGCGCTGTCGGGCGACCCGGAAGACATCTACAAGACCGACGCCAAGATCAAGGAACTGTTCCCGCACAACAAACCGGTGCACCATTGGCTCGACATGGCGCGCGAGCGCATTGCATTCCAGGGCTTGCCGGCACGCATCTGCTGGCTGGGCCTGGGCGAGCGCCACCTGGCCGGCCTCGCATTCAATGAGATGGTCAAGAGCGGCGAACTGAAAGCGCCGATCGTGATCGGGCGCGATCACCTCGACACCGGTTCGGTCGCCAGCCCGAACCGCGAAACCGAAAGCATGAAAGATGGCACCGATGCCGTGTCCGATTGGCCGCTGCTGAATGCCTTGTTGAATACTGCCGGGGGTGCGACCTGGGTGTCGCTGCATCATGGTGGCGGCGTGGGCATGGGTTATTCGCAGCATGCCGGCATGGTGATCGTGGCCGACGGCACCGATGCCGCAGCCAAGCGCCTCGGCCGCGTACTGATCAACGACAGCGGCTCGGGCGTGATGCGTCATGCCGATGCCGGCTACGAGCAAGCCGCCGCCTGCGCCAAGCGCAATCATCTCAACCTGCCGATGATCTCCTGATCGCACCGAGGAAACACTACATGTCCAGCACCTTGACCATCCAGCCCGGCCAATTGTCGTTAGCTGATATCCGCAACATCTGGCTTGCCGCCGCGCCATTGAAACTGGCGCCGGAAGCCTATGCCGCCATCAACGCCTCGGCCGCGACCATCGAGCGCATCGTCGCGCGCGGCGATGCCGCGTACGGCATCAACACCGGCTTCGGCAAGCTGGCCAAGACGCGTATCCCGGACGACCAACTCGAACTGCTCCAGCGCAATCTGATCCTGTCGCATTCGGTCGGTACCGGCGACCTGCTCGACGACAACATCGTGCGCCTGATCATGGCGCTGAAGATCGGCAGCCTGGCGCGCGGCTATTCGGGCATCCGCGCCGAAGTCATCGATACCTTGATCGCGCTGTATAACGCCGGCATCATGCCGTGCATTCCGGCCAAGGGCTCGGTCGGGGCATCGGGCGACCTGGCGCCGCTGTCGCACATGACGCTGGCACTGATCGGCGAAGGTAATGTGCGCGTTGCCGGCAAACTGCAATCGGCAAGCGAAGCATTGGCCAAGGCCGGCATCAAGCCGGTGGTGCTGGCTGCCAAGGAAGGGCTGGCACTGATCAACGGCACGCAGGTATCGACTGCACTGACCTTGAATGGCTTGTTCTTCGCCGAGCGCCTGTTGCAAGCCGCCACCGTCACCGGCGCGCTCGCCGTCGATGCGGCCAAGGGCAGCGATGCACCGTTCGACCCGCGCCTGCATACGGTGCGCGGCCAGCCGGGCCAGATCGCCATCGCGGAAATTTACCGCCAATTGCTGGACGGCAGCGAAATCCGCCGCTCGCACCTGGTCAACGACGAACGCGTGCAAGATCCGTACAGCCTGCGCTGCCAGCCGCAAGTGATGGGCGCCTGTGCCGACATCATCGCCAACGCCACACGCACGCTGCTGATCGAAGCCAATGCCGTGACCGACAATCCGCTGGTATATGCCGACAAGGACGAAGTGATCTCGGGCGGCAATTTCCACGCCGAGCCGGTGGCATTCGCCGCCGACACGCTGGCGCTGGCGCTGGCGGAAATCGGCGCGTTGGCCGAACGCCGCATCGCCCTGCTGATCGATTCCTCGCTATCGGGCTTGCCGCCGTTCCTGGTGGCGTCCTCCGGTTTGAATTCCGGCTTCATGATTGCGCATGTAACGGCAGCCGCACTGGCATCGGAAAACAAGTCGCTGGCACACCCGGCCAGCGTCGACAGCCTGCCGACCTCGGCCAACCAGGAAGACCACGTCAGCATGGCGACCTTCGCCGGGCGCCGTTTGCACGAGATGGCGCACAATACCGCAACCATCATCGCCATCGAATTGCTGGCGGCCGCGCAAGGCATCGATTTCCACCAGCCGCTGGCGACGTCGTCGTATCTGGCTACGGTGCATCGCCGCTTGCGCAGCAAGGTCGCCTTCTTCGACAAGGATCGCCTGTTCGCGCCTGACATCGAGGCCGCGAAGACCATGGTGATCGAGGGACAAGTCAGCGCCGATTGCCAGTCGCTGTTCGCCAGCCTCCAGCAAGCCTGATCGATCTTGAAGCAGCCGACCGCCTTCAGCCAACTGCACGCCGCGCCGTGGAAGAACGGCGGCGGTGTGACGCGCGAACTGGTGTGCTTTCCGGCGGGGGCAGGTTTTGACGATTTCACCTGGCGTGTCAGCATTGCGGACGTCCATGCCTCCGGGCCGTTTTCCGTTTTTCCCGGCATCGACCGGGTGATCACCCTGCTCGACGGCGACGGCATGCGTCTGGAATTCGCCGATGGCACGGTGCATGCGCTGACCGAACCGTTGGTGCCGTTTGTCTTTACCGGCGATACGCAATTGCACGCTGAATTGCTCGGCGCGCCGTCGCGCGATTTCAACCTGATGTTGCGTCGTGATTGCGCGCGCGGGGAAATCGCCGTATTGCGCGTATCGGGCATAATGGCATCAGGCTCGGACACTACGCTGTTATATTGTGTCGCTGGACACTGGCAGCTTGGCGACTGCGTGCTCTGCACCGGTGATCACGTGCTGTTGGAGGACGAAGCCGATGGCATGCCGGTCGAGATGCTGCAAGCCGGCGGTGCGCTGCTTTGCATCAAAATCAACCTGATTGATCGAAAGTAATCATGCCGGCTTCTGCTTCTTCTTCCAATGACGGCATCTGGGCCAATGCCCGGCTCGCGCCGCAAGGCGACCCGCGACACGCGATCGATCGCGCGGCACTGATCGTGCGCGCAGGGAAGATTGCCTGGCTGGGTCAGGCCGAGGCCATGCCGCAAGATTTGGCCGCAGACCTGCCCCGGCATGATGCCGGCGGCCGCTGGATCACGCCCGGCCTGATCGATTGCCATACGCACCTGGTCTACGCCGGCAACCGTGCCGACGAATTTGCCATGCGTCTTGCCGGCGCGAGCTATGAAGAAATTGCACGGCGCGGTGGCGGCATCGTCTCGACGGTCAACAGCACGCGCGCCGCCGGCGAAGAGGAGCTGTACCAGCAATCGGCGCGGCGTTTGCGTCCGCTGCTGGCTGAAGGCGTATGCGTGCTGGAAATCAAGTCGGGCTACGGCCTCGATCTGGAAAACGAGCGCAAGATGTTGCGCGTGGCGCGCCGGCTCGGGCGCGATTTCCCCATCACGATCTACACCACGTTCCTCGGCGCACATGCCCTGCCGCCCGAATATCGCGGACGCGCCGACGAATACATTGATCTGGTCTGCGACACCATGCTGCCAGCCTTGCATGATGAAGGTTTGGTCGATGCGGTCGATGTGTTTTGCGAGAACATCGGCTTCACCTTGACGCAAAGCGAACGCGTGTTCCAGGCGGCAAGCCGCCTGAATCTGCCGGTCAAGATGCATGCGGAACAATTGTCCAACATGGGCGGCACGCAACTCGCCGCGCGCTATCGCGCCTTATCCGTCGATCACCTCGAATACCTGCAGGAAGCCGACATCGCCGCGATGAAACAATCGGGCACGGTGGCTGTGCTGTTGCCGGGCGCGTTTTATTTCCTGCGCGAAAAGCAATTGCCGCCGATCGATCTGTTGCGCCAGTATGAAATCCCGATGGCGATTGCCACCGACAGCAATCCCGGCTCTTCTCCTGTCACGTCGCTGCTGCTGATGCTGAACATGGCCTGCACGATGTTCCGCATGACAGTGCCGGAAACCTTGCAAGCCGTCACCACCAACGCCGCCATGGCGCTGGGCCAGGCGGAGCGGCACGGTTCTCTGGAAGTGGGGCGGGCGGCAGACTTCGTGGTGTGGAATGTCGATACCCTGGCCGAACTGGCGTACCGCTTCGGCAGCAATCCATGCAGCAGCGTCGTGCACGGCGGCAAAATCGTCGCTTCTTCCGATACGAGCGAACTTCATGCACACCGATAAAGATCATCACACCCATCGCCTGTTCGCGCATCAGGCCTTGCTGCCCGAAGGCTGGCGCAACAGCGTCATGCTTGAATGGGACGAGCAAGGCTGCATCACTTCGGTGTCACCCGACTATGCGCAAGCGCCTGGTGCCGAAGCGGCTGCAGAGGCGGCCGATATCGTGCTGCCCGGCATGGTCAACCTGCACTCGCATGCATTCCAGCGCGCCATGTCGGGCTTGACCGAATACCGCGCCAACCCGGTCGACAGTTTCTGGAGCTGGCGCACGTTGATGTACCGCTTTGCGCACAAGCTGACGCCGCCTGTATTGCAAGCGGTGGCGCGCCGGCTATATGTCGAAATGCTGCAGGCCGGCTATACCTCGGTTTGTGAGTTCCACTACCTGCATCATGACGCAGGTGGCAAGCCTTATGCCAATCGCGCCGAGACTTCGGCCTGCCTGATCGCCGCGGCGCAGGAAGCCGGCATTGGCCTGACCTTGCTGCCGGTCATGTATCAATACAGCGGCTTCGGCGGCCAGGCGCCGCTCGAGCACCAGGCGCGCTTCATCAATTCTCCCGACTGGATACTGCGCTTGCTGGACGATCTGCAAACCGCGCATCCGCAGCACGCGGGCTTGCGCTACGGCGTGGCGCCGCATTCGTTGCGCGCGGTGGCGCCGGACTCCCTGCGCGCCTTGCTGGCAGGATTGCACCAATTCGACAGCCGCGCGCCGGTGCATATCCATATCGCGGAACAGGTCCAGGAAGTCAATGACAGCGTGGCATTTTGCGGCTCCCGGCCGGTTGCCTGGCTGCTCGACAATGTCGCAGTCGACCAGCGCTGGTGCCTGGTGCATGCGACGCATATGACCGAGGCGGAAACCACCGCCCTGGCGCGCAGCGGCGCAATTGCCGGCATATGCCCGAGCACCGAAGCCAATCTCGGCGACGGTATTTTCAACGGCTTGCAGTATGCCCAAGCCGGCGGCGCATGGGGTATCGGATCGGACAGCCACGTCTGCGTCGACATGCTGGAAGAATTGCGCCTGTACGAATACAGCCAGCGCTTGCTGCACCGCAAACGCAATGTGCTGGCCGATGAATCTGCCGGGCACGTCGGCGCGTACCTGTACAACCAGGCGTTGCGTGGCGGTGCACAGGCAAGCGCTCGTCCGGTTCAAGGGCTGGCGCCGGGGCAATGCGCCGATTTCATCACGCTCGACGCCGCGCATCCCGATTTGTATCGCAAGAGCGGCAATACCCTGCTCGACAGCCTGGTATTTTCACGGCATGGCTCCAGCCCGATTCAAGACGTCATCAGTCGCGGGACACGCGTCGTGCAGGGTGGCAAACACATCCTCGATGACAGCTCGGCGCAGGAATATCGCGACGCACTCGGGCAATTGCAGGATAATTAAAGGTAGAACGCAAGCAAGCGAGATCACCATGACGACACCGTCCATCACTTCTGACATTCCAAGTTTCAAATTCCGACCGGGCAGGACGCCGCTATTGGTGTCGATGCCGCACGTCGGCACACATATTCCATCGCACATTGCCGCCACCATGACCGATGCGGCCATGCGCCTGGCCGATACTGACTGGCATCTGGAGCTGCTGTACGATTTCCTCGATGAGATCGGGGCATCGGTGGTCGTCGCCACGCATTCGCGCTACGTGATCGACCTGAACCGGCCGCCCGACAACGCCAACCTGTATCCGGGCCAGGACACGACCGGTCTATGCCCGGTCGACACCTTCGCGCGCGAACCCTTGTACCAGGATGGCGCGGTGCCGGATGAAGCCGAGATAGCCGACCGCATCACGCAATACTGGCAGCCGTATCACGCGGCGTTGCAGGCCGAACTGCAGCGCTTGCGCGCGCAGCACGGCGTGGCCTTGCTGTGGGACGCGCATTCGATTGCATCGGTAGTGCCGCGTTTTTTCCAGGGCAAGCTGACCGATTTCAATCTCGGCACCGCATCGGGCGCATCCTGCGCGCAAGACCTGGCGCAGCAGCTGACCGCCATCGCGGAAGCGGCAACTGCCAATACGACGGCCACGAACGGACGATTCAAGGGGGGTTACATCACGCGCCAATACGGCCAGCCGGGCAACAACATCCACGCCGTGCAGCTCGAACTGTCGCAAATCACTTACATGGACGAAAGCTATCCGTTTCACTTCGTTGAAACGGTGGCGCAACAGGTGCGGCCGACCTTGAAGCAATTGCTGCAGGCCATGCTCAACTGGGCAGCATAACGCGCAGCGGTTGCCATACCATCTGGGCATCCATCTGCTGCATGCAGTTCTGATGTCCAAGCGGACATTCACGCTGCTTGCAGGGTGAGCAAGACAGATGCAAGGATAGCGACTTCGCGACGTCGGAAAACGGCGGCGCATGATCGGGGTCGGTCGGGCCGTAGAGCGCGATCACCGGGCGATTCAAGGCCGATGCCATATGCAGCAAACCGGAATCGTTGCTGACGACGGCGTCGGCAGCGGCAATCACTGCCAGCGCCTGATCCAGCCTGGTGACACCGGCCAGGTTCTTGACCATGGGTGCCTGGGCGCAAATCTCTTCGCACACCTCGCCATCCTTGGACGACCCGAGCAAGACGATCTGTGCCTGCGCATGTTCCTTGCGGATCATGCGCGCCAGCTCGGCAAAATGCGTACTCGGCCAGCGCTTGGCGGAACCGAATTCCGCACCCGGCGCGAAGGCGACCAGTGGCTTGCCTGCTCCAATGCCAAGCCCCGCCAACACCTCGGCCTTTACCCGCTCGTCCACCTGCAAATGCGGGCGTGGCAGGGCCGACGGTAGTGCACATTGCGGCGAAGGCGCGGATGCCAGCGCCGCATAGAACGACACCATCGGGCGCGGCGCGACCGAGTCGTCGCGATGCATGACGTTGATCAAGCCGTAGCGGCTTTCGCCCTTGTACCCCACGCGGCGCGGGATGCCGGCCAGCCACGGAATCAAGGCGAATTTCAGTGTGTTCGGCAACACGTAGGCCGCAGCATAGCCGCGCTGCTTCAAGGCGCG
>FSYV01000497.1_pt1 | contig 12974 bp, 8 predicted proteins | sample 1638641 | NCBI WGS metagenome assembly FSYV01 (sample SAMEA3914813, study PRJEB12502) | metagenome | biome: forest; material: soil | place: Canada | collected 2011-07-07 | depth 0.3 m
CTCATCGAATCACTCAAACCGGATCTCGTCCTTCTTGATATTCAGATGCCGGAATTGGACGGTTTCGGGGTGATCGAGGCAATCGGCGCTGAAGATATGCCGCCGACCCTGTTTGTCACCGCATACGACGCGCATGCATTGAAGGCTTTCGAAGTACATGCGATGGACTATCTGCTGAAACCGATCGACAAGGATCGTTTTCATCAAGCCCTCACCTGGGTGCGCGAGCACCCGCAAGTGGCCGGCAGCAATGACGACAGGTTGATGGCCCTGATCTCCGATTTGACGCCAAGAGAATCAAGGCCGGACCGTATCATGCTGAAAACCGGTGAACGCTGGATTCTGGTAAGAACCAATACCATACAGTGGGTGCAGGCGGAAGAAGACTACATCCGCCTTCACATCGAAGGTGCTTCATACTTGCTGCGGCACACGATGTCATGGATTCTGTCGAAGCTGGACCAGGCCCAATTCAAGCGCATCCATCGCTCAACCATCGTAAATCTCGATTTCGTCCAGGAATTGCAGCCGTGGAGCAAGGGCGACGCACTGGTGGTGATGCAAGACGGCACGCGGTTGACCTTAAGCCGCACTTATCGGAGCGTATTTGCCGAATGGCAGTAAGCGCCAAACGCCAATTTGCCCCCGATGTTCTCTTCCCGTCGTGTTGAGGAAAGCCCGCAGCTTTCAATTTGCTCAGGTTTTCAGCCTGGATCTCGCCGGCATTCGTGGCCAGCATACGCTTAGACTCACAGAACACTTGAAGCGCGTGGCGTCCGGCACCGACCGTCAACTGCACTGCAGTGGACGAGGCCGGCATCACGTGCAAAATGGCGCGGCGTAAAGAAAAACCCGCTGCCGAACAAATCGGGAGCGGGTTTCGTTGAGCAGCGTGGCGCTTATGCGGCGTCGCGCGATGCCTTCTTGCGCTCGTGTTCCTTGAGGAAACGCTTGCGCAGGCGAATGCTCTTCGGCGTGATTTCTACCAGCTCGTCGTCGTCGATGAATTCCACCGCGTATTCGAGCGACATCTGGATCGGCGGCACAAGGCGCACCGCTTCGTCGGTACCGGACGAACGCACGTTGGTCAATTGCTTGCCCTTGATCGGGTTGACGACCAGGTCGTTGTCGCGCGAGTGGATGCCGATGATCATGCCTTCGTAGACCGGATCGTTGTGGACCACGAACATGCGGCCGCGATCCTGCAGTTTCCAGATCGCGTAGGCCACGGCGGCGCCGTCGTCCTGCGAAATCAGCACGCCGTTGCGACGGCTGGCCATTTCACCCTTGGTATTGTCGACCGGTGCATATTCGTCGAAAATGTGACTCATCAAGCCGGTGCCGCGCGTGAGCGTCATGAATTCGCCCTGGAAGCCGATCAGGCCGCGTGCAGGAATGCGATATTCGAGACGGACGCGGCCCTTGCCGTCGGATTCCATGTTTTGCAGGTCGCCGCGACGACGGCCCAATTCTTCCATCACGCCGCCCTGGTTGACTTCTTCGACGTCAACCGACAGCAATTCAAACGGCTCGTGGCGCACGCCGTCAAGCATCTTGAATACCACGCGCGGACGCGAAACGGCCAGCTCGAAGCCTTCGCGGCGCATGTTTTCGATCAGGATGGTCAGGTGCAATTCACCGCGACCCGAGACTTCAAAAATCGTGTCGTCGTCGGTCGGTGCCACGCGCAATGCGACGTTGGCTTTCAGTTCGCGGTCGAGACGTTCGCGCAGTTGGCGGCTGGTGACGAATTTGCCTTCCCGGCCCGCCAGAGGTGAATTGTTGACCATGAAGTTCATGGTCAGGGTCGGTTCGTCGACGGTCAGCATCGGCAACGCGTCCGGCGTTTCCGGTGCGCACACGGTGGTACCGATACCGAGTTCGTCGATACCGTTGATCAGCACGATGTCGCCGGCAACCGCTTCGTCGACCAGCACACGCTCAAGGCCCTTGAAGTTCAGCACCTGATTGATGCGCGCCTTGCGCGGCGTGCCTTCCGGGCCATCCATGATGATCACGTCTTGCAGGCCGCGCACGCGGCCGCGGGTGATGCGGCCGATGCCGATCTTGCCGACATACGACGAATAATCGAGCGAGGAGATTTGCAATTGCAGCGGGCCGTCCTGGTCATCTTCGCGCGCCGGAACGTGCTTGAGGATGGCTTCGAACAGCGGCTTCATGTCGCCTTCGCGCACGGTCGCGTCCAGGCTGGCATAGCCGTTCAGGGCCGAAGCGTAGACCACCGGGAAATCGAGCTGCTCTTCCGTTGCGCCCAGCTTGTCGAACAATTCGAACGTGGCGTTGATGGCCCATTCAGGACGCGCACCGGGGCGGTCGATCTTGTTCAACACGACGATCGGGCGCAGGCCGAGCGCCAGTGCCTTGCGCGTGACGAAACGCGTCTGCGGCATCGGGCCTTCCTGTGCATCGACCAGCAGCAACACGCTATCGACCATCGACAGCACGCGCTCGACCTCGCCGCCGAAGTCGGCGTGGCCAGGGGTGTCGACGATGTTGATGTGCGTGCCTTCGTATTCGACCGCGCAGTTCTTCGCCAGAATCGTGATGCCGCGTTCCTTTTCCAGGTCGTTCGAATCCATGACGCGGGTTTCGACTTGCTGGTTTTCGCGGAAAGTGCCGGATTGGCGCAGCAATTTGTCCACCAGCGTGGTCTTGCCGTGGTCAACGTGAGCGATGATGGCGATGTTGCGGATAGCGCGTTTTGTGTTTGACATGATTTTCGGAGCAGATGCTCTGCAAGGTACAGAATTCGGTAACCGCATAGTATAGCATGCTGCGGCGCAAGAAAATGAGAGAATTGCTGCTGTTTCAAAGACTTAGGGAAAGGCCGGCGACGCACGAAAAACGTGCGTTTTTACACCCCGATAGAGAAGATAACTGCCCGATTTGACGGCTTGATGACTGCGATGCCGTCCTACCGTGGCCAGCCCATCATGCAGTGGCGACCAGGCGTTCCGGCGCCAGCACGCCAAACTCCTTGATCAGCCCTGTACCCAGCAACTGCCCGCCAGCGGCATGATAAACGCGCACCCGGCCATCCTGCGCCGGCAGCGCGATCTGTTCCTTGCCGAGCGAAATACGCTGCCCGTGCAGGAAGCGCGCGGCGACCTCGTCCGGCAGCGACACGGATGGAAATGATGACAATAACGCATCGACCGGCGCCAATTTCTGCACCCGTTCAGGTTCCGGCACTTCTGCCAGTTGCGCCAGCGTCAGTGCGCCGGGCAGCCCAAGCGCGCCGACTTCGGTGCGGCGCAAGGCCTGCAAATGTGCGCCGCAGCCGAGCACAGCGCCGATGTCTTCGCCCAGCACCCTGATGTAGGTGCCCTTGCTGCACGTAACGCGCAAGCGCAGGAACGGCGCGTCGTAGGACAGCAAGTCGAGCTTGTGGATCGTCACGGGCCGCGCCTCGCGTTCGAGCGTGATGCCGGCGCGCGCATATTCATAGAGCGGCTTGCCGTCGCGCTTGAGCGCGGAATGCATGGGCGGCACCTGCGAAATCGGGCCGCGGAATGCTTGCAGCGCGGCCTCGATCTGTTCCAGAGTCACCGACACGGCGCGGGTTTCCAGCACGGCGCCTTCGGTGTCGCCGGTTTCGGTGGTGAGGCCGAGATGAACGACGGTTTCGTAGGTCTTGTCGGCGTCGAGCAAGTCCTGGGCGAATTTGGTCGCCTCGCCGAAGCACAGTGGCAACAGGCCGGTGGCAAACGGGTCGAGCGTGCCGGTGTGGCCGGCCTTTTGCGCATTGAGCAGGCGCTTGGCCTTGATCAGCACGTCGTTGCTGGAGTGACCAGCATCCTTGTCAAGCAGCAGCACGCCATGCACCGGCACGCGCAGCTTTTTCGGCGCGGTTGGAATTGGCGACACGATCAGAATTTCAGTGGGGACGATGCGACGCAGGCTTCATGCCTCGTCGTCGTCCTTGGCGCGCGTGGCGTTGGCCTCGTCGATCAGCTTCGACATTTCGATGCCGCGAGCGGTCGACGTGTCATGCACGAAGTGCAGCTCAGGCAAGGTGTGGATCGTCAGACGACGCCCCAACTGGCCGCGGATGAAACCGGACGCCGCAGCCAGCCCCTTGACAGTGTTCTGGATCGCGTCCTTGTTATCGACCAGGGTGGTGAAATACACCTTGGCATGCGCATAGTCGGGCGTGATCTGCACTTCGGTGATCGTGATCATGCCGACGCGCGGGTCTTTCAACTCGTAAGCGATGATTTCTGCCAAATCGCGCTGGATCTGGTCTTGCACGCGCAAGCCGCGTGCGGGGATGGTTTTGCTGTGTTTTGCCATGATGGTTCACCTTGGAACCTGAGTGATACTAAAACTGGGGAGCTTGACCTGACGTTTTGCGTCCGATGCTCCGACACTCCCCTCGCCCGCGGGCGGGAGAGGGGCTGGGGGTGAGGGGGCTAGCAAGAGCGCCGGACTTGGCACACTCCCTCACCCCCGCCCCTCTCCCGCCTGCGGGCGAGGGGTGACGTATGCTTACGCTTGTGGTGAAAGCAACCCCGAAGAGTGCGACTTCACCATCCAACTTCTTTTACAGCGTCCGCGCCACTTCCTGTACTTCGAAGACTTCCAATTGGTCGCCTTCCTTGATGTCATTGAAGTTCTTCAACGACAGACCGCACTCGAAGCCGGACTTCACTTCCTTCACGTCGTCCTTGAAGCGTTTCAACGAATCGAGCTCGCCGGTCCAGATGATGACGTTGTCGCGCAGCAGGCGTACCGACGAACCGCGACGCACCAGGCCTTCGAGCACGTAGCAACCGGCGATCGAGCCGACCTTGCTGACCGTGAACACCTGGCGAATCTCGACCAGGCCCAGGGCCTGTTCGCGCTTCTCCGGCGCCAGCATGCCCGACATTGCGGCTTTGACTTCGTCGACAGCATCGTAAATGATGTTGTAGTAACGGATGTCGATGCCGTTGGCTTCGGCCAGCTTGCGGGCCGAAGCGTCGGCGCGGGTGTTGAAGCCGATGATGACGGCTTTCGATGCCACAGCCAGGTTGACGTCGGATTCGCTGATGCCGCCCACTGCCGCATGCACGACCTGCACGCGCACTTCGCTGGTGGAAAGCTTTTGCATCGAGTGCACGAGCGCTTCCTGCGAACCTTGCACGTCGGTCTTGATGATCATCGGCAGCGACTTGACCTCGCCTTCGCCCATGTTCTCGAACATGTTTTCCAGCTTGGCGGCTTGCTGCTTGGCCAGCTTGACGTCGCGGAACTTCCCTTGACGGAACAAGCCGATTTCGCGCGCCTTGCGCTCGTCGCCCATGACCATGGCGTCTTCACCGGCAGCCGGCACTTCCGTCAGACCCTGGATTTCCACGGGAATAGACGGGCCGGCTTCGCTGATGCTCTTGCCGTTTTCGTCCAGCATCGCACGCACACGGCCATAGGCAGAACCTGCCAGCACGACGTCGCCGCGCTTCAGGGTGCCCGATTGCACGAGGATGGTCGCCACCGGGCCGCGGCCCTTGTCGAGCTTGGCTTCAATCACCAGGCCGCGCGCAGGCGCATCGACCGCCGCTTTCAATTCCAGCACTTCGGCTTGCAACAGCACTTGTTCCAGCAATGAATCGATGCCTTCGCCGGTCTTGGCCGACACCGGGATGAATGGCGAATCGCCGCCGTATTCTTCCGGCACGACTTGTTCGGCCACCAGCTCCTGCTTGACGCGGTCGAGATTGGCGCCCGGCTTGTCGATCTTGTTGATCGCCACCACCAGCGGTACGCCGGCTGCTTTCGCATGGGCGATCGCTTCGCGCGTCTGCGGCATCACGCCGTCGTCGGCAGCCACCACCAGAATCACGATGTCGGTTGCCTTGGCACCGCGTGCCCGCATCGCGGTAAACGCTTCGTGGCCCGGCGTGTCGAGGAAGGTGATCATGCCGCGCGGCGTTTCAACGTGATAAGCGCCGATGTGCTGGGTAATGCCGCCGGCTTCGCCCGATGCCACTTTGGCGCGGCGGATGTAGTCCAGCAGCGAGGTCTTGCCGTGGTCGACGTGACCCATGACGGTCACAACCGGCGCACGCGGCAACAATTCGGCGTCGGTGTGTTCCACGCCTTCTTCCAGCAGCGCTTCCGGATCGTCGAGCTTCGCTGCATGTGCCTGGTGGCCCATTTCTTCCACCAGGATCATCGCCGTTTCCTGATCGAGCACCTGGTTGATGGTGACCATCTGGCCCAGCTTCATCAAGTGCTTGATGACTTCCGATGCCTTGACCGACATCTTGTGCGCCAATTCGGCCACCGTGATGGTTTCCGGCACATGGATATCCTTGATTACGGCCTCGGTCGGCGCCTGGAAGTTGGATTCGCGCTGATCGTCGCCATGCGACTGACGACGGCCCTTCGGGCCGGCGCGCCAACCGCCGTCACGGGCACCCGTGGTGGCGCCGCGTGTCTTGATGCCGCCGGTGCCGCGCTTCTTGGCGTCGTCCTGCCAGGTCGATGACACATTGGCAGACTTGATCGATTTCTTGTCGACTGCAACCGCTGGTTTCTTTTCGTCCTTCTTTTCGCCAGGCTTCTTGTCTGCCGGCTTGTGCAGCGTGCCTTCAGCAGCCTTCGCCACTACCGGCGGCGCCACAGGCTCGGGCGGCTTCACCGCTTTGCGCGGCGCATTCATCATGGCCTTGATTTGGGCCACTTCGTCTGCCACGACCTTGCGCGCACGCTCGGTGGCGGCGGCACGTTCGGCGGCTTCCTTCGCCGCGTCCTTGGCGGCCTGGCTGACTTTCTTCTTGGCTTCTTCGGCTTCGGCGCGCTTCTTCTCTTCCACGGCCGTTTCGTCAGGCTTGGCGACGGCCGGCGCTTCCTGCGCGGCATCGGCCTTCTGCGCTTCAAGTTCGGCCTTCTTCATGGCCTTGGCTTGCGCTTCCTTCTCGGCTTCGAGCTTGGCGAGGCGTTCCTGCTTTTCACGCAGGTCGGCCTCCTGGCGCGCGATCAGTTCGGCCTGACGGCGCGCCTCTTCGGCGCGGCGTGCGACTTCCGCCTCATCGATGACGGGAGGAGCCGGCGGTGCAACCGGCGCGACCGGCGCTTCTTCCGGCGCGCTCTCGTCGCGCTTGACGAAGGTGCGTTTCTTGCGCACCTCGACCTGGATCGTGCGCGATTTTCCTGTGGCGTCAGCCTGCTTGATCTCCGTCGTTTCCTTGCGAGTCAAAGTAATTTTCTTCTTCTCGCCGTCAGGTGCTGCCCCATGGGCGCGACGCAGGTGTCCAAGCAGCTTGTCCTTGTCTTCCTTGGACAAAGAATCGGCCATCGAGCTCTTCTCGACGCCGGCAGCCTTGAGCTGCGTCAGCAGCAAGTCTGCCGGCATTTTCAGCTCGGTGGCAAATTGCTCTACATTGTTACTCGCCATTCAGTCCTCTTTTCTATATGACGCGGTGGAGTTGCAAATCTGATGCACTCCCCGCAGCTCACTTGGTTTCCGCACTCGCCCATACCTTGGCTTGCAGAGATTTGGCATGCTCATCGTATTTGGCGTCGATGAGTTTCATCTCGTCATCCGTCACATCCTTGAACTCTTCCTTGATCAACAGGCGCGCACGCTCGGACGGCAGCGCCAGAATCGCACCAAATTCGTCGTAAGCCAGCGCGGCAAACGCGTCAACCGTCTTGATGCCGGCCAGACCGAGCTTGCCGGCCGTCACGCGGTCCATGCCGTCGAGATTGACCAGTTCGTCGTCCATGCCTTCAAGGCCCTCTTCCGACGCGATCGCCTCGGTCACCAGGGCATCGCGCGCACGGTTGCGTAATTCGTTGACCGTGTCTTCGTCGAATGCGTCGATTTCCAGCATTTCGCTGATCGGCACGTAAGCGATTTCTTCCAGCGTGGCGAAGCCTTCTTCCACGAGGATGTCGGCCACTTCCTGGTCGACGTCGAGTTTTTCCATGAACAGCAGACGCGTCGCGGCGGTCTCGACCGCCGACTTGTCGGCCGATTCCTCGGCCGTCATGATGTTGATCTGCCAGCCAGTCAATTCGGCAGCCAGGCGCACGTTTTGCCCGCCGCGGCCGATGGCGATGGCCAGATTTTCTTCGTCGACCACCACGTCCATCGCATGCTTTTCTTCGTCGACCACGATCGACGAGACGTTGGCCGGAGCCAGTGCGCCGATGACGAATTGCGCCGGGTCTTCCGACCACAAGACGATGTCGACGCGCTCGCCGCCCAGTTCGCCGGTCACGGCCTGCACGCGCGAGCCGCGCATGCCGACGCAGGTGCCGATCGGATCGATGCGCTTGTCGCTGGTAAACACGGCGATCTTGGCCCGCACGCCGGCATCGCGTGCCGCCGACTTGATGATCAGCAGGCCTTGTTCGATTTCCGGCACTTCCAGCTCGAACAGCTTCATGATGAATTCAGGTGCGGTGCGCGACAGGATCACTTGCGGCCCGCGCGCGTTGCGATCGATGCGCAGGATATAGGCGCGGACGCGGTCGCCGATGCGCAGATTCTCTTTCGGGATCATCTGGTCGCGCGGCAGGCGCGCTTCGATCTTGCCAGACTCCACGATGGCATCGCCGCGCTCCATGCGCTTGATGGTGCCGGTCACGAGCGAATCGCCACGCTCGAGAAAATCGTTCAGTATCTGTTCGCGCTCGGCATCGCGGATGCGTTGCAGCACGACTTGCTTGGTGTCTTGCGCGAAGCGGCGGCCGAAATCAACCGACTCGATCGGCTCTTCGATATAGTCGTCGACTTCGATGTCGCCGATCTGTTCCTTGGCTTCGAAGTGCAGCACTTCCTGGTCCGGCAATTGCAAGCCGGCTTCATCAGGCACGACGTGCCAGCGGCGGAAGGATTCGAATATGCCGGTCTCGCGATCAATCGCGACGCGGATGTCGACCTCACCTTCATAGCGTTTCTTGGTCGCCTGCGCAAGCGCGTGTTCCAGCGCACCGAAGACGATCTCTTTATCGACATTTTTTTCACGCGCTAGCGCATCGACCAACAACAAAACTTCGCGACTCATGCTTTGCGACTCCTAAAGTCCACTTTCGGCACCAAGCGTGCCTTGTCCACATCGGCCAGCGTAAATTCCAGCAGCGCCGGCCCGTCATTACCTTCAAACTCCAATTTCAAATTGTCGCCGTCGGGCGCGTGCAACACACCCTGAAACGCCTTGCGGTGCGCCGAACCCGGCATCGGCACGCGCAGCTTGATCTGCGCTTCCTGCCCGGCAAACCGGACATAGTCGGCCAACTTCTTGAGCGGCCGGTCCAACCCGGGCGACGACACTTCCAATCTTTCGTATGCCGCGTTTTCCACGGTCAGGACGTGCAGCAACTGGTGCGTCACCTTTTCGCAATCCTCGACCGCGATGTTGCGCGCGTTGCCGGTGTCGTCGTCGTGTTCCGCAAAGTCGATGAATACCCGCACCAAGCCACGCGCCGCCTGCTCGAAATCGACCAGTTCGTAGCCCATGCCCGTCAGTGTTTTTTCAACCAAATCGCGTAACAGCAAAACCAACCCCTTTTATATCTGCGTATAACCCGCACATCACCCGCACATCAATCCGGCTGCCAATTTGCCGCTTGCAACAACCTGCCGCAACTTGCAATTTGACCAAGACTGCAAACCGAAAAACAAAAAAAAAATGGGCAGATGCCCATCTTCTGATAATTGTCGCGATCTGCTTATTTTTCCCACAGAAAGTCTTCTTACTGCGACAGACTTGTTAACTGCGAAATTGTAACCGATTGCGACGCATATAGCAATGTGAAGCGCGAGGAAAAGTCACCCAAAACCACAGGTAAACAACCTTATTTCGCACTTTCCTACAGGCAATCTTGCCGACATTGCTAGAAATCTGATGCGCAACGCTGCATTGAGCGGTGTGCGTCGATTTGTCGAAATGCCCTAGTCATCAGATGCATTGCCTGGCGAAAATAAATATGTCGCCAAGCGATTTCAATACCTTCAAGCAGCCTGATACGGGATTAACCGATCAAGAAACGATTCGCTTCAACCTTTGGGCCGGCGCCTCGGCATGCCCTGCGGGCCATGCTGGCCGCCGCTGCGCCCACCAAATCCGCCGGGGCCCTGGCCGCCTTGGCCACCCTGCCCGCCTTGGCCACCGCGTCCGGCGCCGCTATTACGGCGCGGCTGCCCCATTCCCGGGAAACCCAGCGCAGTCTGCAATGGGTCCGGCTGGCGGCTGCGCGGCTGGCCTTGGCCACCCTGGCCGCCTTGACCCTTGCCCGGCCCACGTCCCTGGCCACGCGGCAAGCCATCTTTATCTTGCGGACGCCCTTGCCATTGACTTGGTCCGGGAGCGCGTCCCGGCGGCTTGCCGTAATCGTTGCGCGGTGATTGTTCCACGTTGCCGCTACGGTTGCCTTGCTCGCCGCGCGGCTTTCCTTCGCCTGCGACTGGCTTGTCCAGCCCGGAGAGCGTCATCAAGTCGCGCACCGCGTGTTCTTCCATTTCTTCCCAACGGCCGCGCTTGAGATTGCTCGGCAGGGTCATGGCGCCATAGCGCGTGCGTATCAGGCGGGAGACGGTCAGTCCAATCGATTCGAACATGCGCCGCACTTCGCGATTGCGGCCTTCGCCGATCACCACGCGGTACCATTTGTTGACACCTTCGCCGCCGCCATCGGCAATGCGTGAAAAATTTGCCAGTCCATCTTCCAGTTCAACACCGGCCAGCAGCTTTTGCCGCATGCCTTCTTCCAGTTCGCCCAACGTGCGCACCGCGTATTCACGGTCTATGCCGTAGCGTGGGTGCATCAGCCGGTTCGCCAGGTCGCCGGACGTGGTAAACAACAACAGGCCTTCGGTATTGAAGTCGAGCCGTCCGACGGCCAGCCACTTGCCGGCCTTCATGGTCGGCAAACGGTCGAACACCGACGGGCGACCTTCGGGATCGTCCGTGCTGACGATCTCGCCGGCCGGCTTGTGATAAATCAGGACGCGCGGCGGGCGCTTGCTGACGCGGCGCTGGATCAGTTTGCCGTTGATGCGCACCAGATCGGTCGGCAAAATGCGTTGCCCGATGTGCGCCGGCTCGCCGTTCACCGACACACGGCCGGCGATGATCAATTCTTCCATGTCGCGCCGCGAACCCAGGCCGGCTTCAGCCAGCACCTTGTGCAATTTGGGTGCGTCGTCATCGGCTGTCAGGTCGCGCCGCACGGCCTTGGCCGGTGCCGGCCGGCCGCCGCGCTTGTCATGTGCAGCGCCGTCATCCGTTGCATGCAGGTCAAAGGCGTCGGAAGTGACGAATGAGAATGCCGCATCGGCATCGACCGCTTTGGCACCCGGCTTGGCGCCATGCCTGGCGCCGCCCTTACCGCCCGGCACAGGCTTTGCCCCCGGCCGTGGCGCGGCGCCATCCGGCGCGGGACGCTGCTTCGATCTCGGTTTGGCACCGTCGACTGCCGCGCGCGGCTTGCGCTCGCGCGGCTGTCCGGAGTCAACCGGGGCCGTTACGCCATCGGCCTGTGGTGACCGCGTTGCCTGCGCTTCCACGCCGGATGGTGCGCCGTCGATGCCGGCTTGCGCATCGTCCTGATTGAGGCGCGGGCCGCGCGCGCGGCGCAGGGTGCGCGGACCGCGCAAGCCGCGCTTGGCCGGCTTCGCGGCGGGCGCTGCTGACGCTTCGCCCGTCGACTCGCCACCGGCTTGCAATTTGACCGGCGCGGTTGCGCTTTCGGCACTGACCGCGTCCGGCGCGGAAGACTTATCGGAACTAGACTGGCTCATTATTCACTTCGTGATGTTGCTGATTCGGCGCCACATCGGACGCACCTTCGGATTGATTATCTGGCTCGCCTGCCTGCGCAGATGCAACCGACTCTTGTTCTGGCTCTTGCTTTGACTCTGGTTCTGTTGTCGCCTGCGACGCGGGCTGACCGGCCGCATCGGCCTCTATGGCCACTTCGACTGCTTCTTCCGCGCTCCCTGCGGCACCAGCGGCAACTTCTGCTGCAACTTCTGCTGCATCTTCCTGCGCGTCACCTTCGCCGTCGCCAAACGCAATCGTGACTTGATCGGCGTCCGGCAAGAATTCGGCTTCCATGGCAGGCAAGGCCAGCAGCGATTCGCCTGCGGCGTCACCCTTGGCGACCTGCTGCAGCGGCGGCAACTGATCCAGTGCCGCCAGGCCCAGGTCGTCGAGAAATTGCTTGGTCGTGGCAAACAGGGCCGGCCGGCCGGGTACGTCGCGATGGCCGATGCCCTCGATCCAGCCACGGTCTTCCAGCAGCTTGATGGTTTGCGAATTCACGGTCACGCCGCGAATTTCTTCGATGTCACCGCGCGTAACCGGCTGCCGGTAGGCAATGATGGCCAGCGTTTCCAGCGTGGCGCGCGTATATTTCGGCGGTTTTTCCGGGTTCAGGCGCTCAAGATACATCTTCATCTCGGGGCGGCTCTGAAAGCGCCATCCGGTCGACAGGCTGACCACTTCGATGCCCTTGTCGGCCCAGTCCAGGCGCAACTCTTCGAGCATTTGCTTGATTGTGTCGGCCCCCACGCCGCCATCATGTTCGCCGCCATAAAGCTTTTTCATCTCGTTGATGGAAAGCGGCTCATGGGCGCATAACAATGCGGTCTCGAGGACTTTTTTCGCCTCAGCAGTATTCATGTGCGTTCTGTACGACTATTGGTTCGAACGATTTGCGCGGATGATTTTCGTAAGCTCGTAAGCGAATTTTTGTAACGATTTTTTGTAACATTACTCAATGTTAAATATTACGGCAGGGCCAAAGGCCCAGCCCGAACCAGTGCCAGTCATGAACTGCAACGTAGCCAGGCCGTTGATCTTGCGTTCCGGCGCCCCTGTAAGAGGAGGTGTAATGATGAGGCGGGGAATGATATGTAAGACTTGGTTGCGGGGGCAGGATTTGAACCTACGACCTTCGGGTTATGAGCCCGACGAGCTGCCAGACTGCTCCACCCCGCGTCTGAAGAGATAGACTATACA
>FSYV01000172.1_pt1 | contig 12804 bp, 10 predicted proteins | sample 1638641 | NCBI WGS metagenome assembly FSYV01 (sample SAMEA3914813, study PRJEB12502) | metagenome | biome: forest; material: soil | place: Canada | collected 2011-07-07 | depth 0.3 m
ATGCGCGCGACGACATGCGTGCAATGCGTGCGCGGCTGCGCGAGCGTGAAGATACTTGGCGCATGATTCCCATCGACGAATTTTTTCCCACATTTTTAATCACTCGCGAAGGTCAATCCATCGCCCGCCCGGACTCTCCCGCCCGCGGGCGAGGGGAGTTAAACTCGACCGTGCCGTGGCAGGGCCAAACGCCCCCATTGCATTTCTCCTTAAACCGCCCCTGCCATATCCTGCGCGACAGCCAAGGCCACCGCTGGCTGATCGACCCCTGCCTCGCCCCTCGCCCGCACCTCGTCTTGTTCGGCGCGGGCCACGTCGGCGCCGCCATCATCCGCGCGCTGGCCGACCTGCCCTGCCATGTCACCTGGGTCGATGAACGCGAAGACATGTTCCCGGTGCGAATTCCCGCAAACGTGCAGGTGGAAGCCACCGACACGCCCGAAACCATCGCCGTCACAGCCGTTGCAGGATCGACCTTCCTCGTCCTCACGCACAGTCACACGCTGGATCAACGTCTTGCCGAGCACATCCTGCGCCGCCCCGGCAACGACTGGTTCGGGCTGATCGGTTCGCGTACCAAGCGCATGCAGTTCGAACGGCGCCTTGGCGAACGCGGCATCGCTCGCGAGAAACTCGACGCCATGGTTTGCCCGATCGGCATTCCCGGTATCGGCGGCAAGGAACCTGCCGTGATCGCCGCCGCCGTAACGGCGCAATTGCTGCAAGTCTGGGAAGCGGCCGCCCGCAATGCAGCCGGGCTGGAATCACAGGCCGTGGAATCGCCGGTACCGACAGGCAAGGCGGCCGCTTAACAAGTGGAAAGAGAGGCGGCAAGATGGCAGGCCTGCGGCTACCGTCGCTCTGATTAGCCCCGATTAGCCACAATTCGCAGTAAAATCTGAATCGAGCAGAAAATCCCATGACAGCAACCGCACAGCAAGGCGACGGCATCCACGCCTATCGCGCCAGCATCCTCCACTTCATCGCCGACCCGGCGCTGCATGCGCATTCGTACGAATGGTTTGAAGACGGCATGCTGATTGTCGATGGTGGTGTGATCAAGGCGGTGGGCGACCATGCCAAGCTGCGTGCCGGCCTGACGCCGGGCACGCCGGTCCACGATTACAGCGGCAAGCTGATCGTGCCCGGCTTCATCGACACGCATATCCACTATCCGCAAACCGACATGATCGCGTCGCCGGCGGCCGGTTTGCTGCCATGGCTCGACACCTACACGTTTCCGACCGAACGGCAGTTCGACAAAGCCGAGCATGCCGACGATGTGGCCGATTTTTTCATCCGTGAATTGCTCCGCTGCGGCACCACGACGGCGATGGTGTATTGCACCGTCCACAGCGCCTCGGTCGAAGCATTTTTCACACAAAGCGAGGCACGCAACCTGCGCATGGCGGCGGGCAAGGTGCTGATGGACCGCAACTGCCCGGCGTTCCTGCAAGACAGCGCCGAGAGCGGCGCGCACGACAGCGAAATGCTGATCAAGAAGTGGCACAAGCGCGGACGCCAGATGTACGCCATCACGCCGCGCTTCGCGCCGACGTCGAGCGAGGCGCAGATGCAATTGGCCGGTGAACTGGCGGCGAAGTACCCAGACACCTACCTACAATCCCACGTCGCCGAAAACACTGACGAAGTGGCATGGGCCAAGGAACTCTACCCGGAGGCGCGCAGCTACCTCGACGTGTACGACCGCTTCGGCATGCTGCGTCCGCGCTCGATGTATGGGCACTGCATCTGGCTCGACGACGCCGATCGCGCGCGCATGGCGGAAACGCAATCGGCCGTTGCGATATGCGCCACCTCCAACCTGTTCCTCGGCAGCGGCTTGTTCGACTTCGGCCGCGCCGATGCGGCCCAGGTGCCGCTGTCGCTGGCGACCGATGTCGGCGGCGGCACTTCGTTCTCGATGCTGCAGACGATGAATGAAACCTACAAGGTGGCGCGCATGGGCGGCACCCACCTGCCGGCAGTGCGCATGTTCTACCTCGCTACATTGGGCGGCGCGCGTGCGATGCAACTGGAAGGCACGATCGGCAATTTCCGACCCGGCAACGAGGCCGATTTCGTCGTGCTCGATCTGCAAGCCACGCCGCTGCTCTCGCGCCGCAGCGCCCGCACCAATAGCCTGGAAGAATTGCTGTTCGTACTGGCTTTGCTGGGTGACGACCGCACCGTGGCGGCGACCTTCGCTGCCGGCCGCTGCGTTCACCTGCGCGGCGAGTCCTGAAACGCGGGATTTCGCAACTCTTATCCAACCCGATCAAGAAAAAATCACCCATGCCGACCATCAACGTACAAATGCTCGACGGCCGCAGCGTAGAACAAAAACGCGCGTTCGTGAAGGCCGTGACAGAGGTAACTTGCACCACGCTCGGCTGCAGCGCCGAGTCCGTCAATATCATCATCAACGACGTGAAGCGGGAAAACTGGGCTACGGCCGGCAAGCTCTGGTCGGATCCACGCGACGCCTGAGAAAAATAACAGCGCAAAAGGGCGCTGTGCAGAACTTTACGTTTTTGCCGCGTGGAATCGTCCAGCGTCAGTAGTGCGGCGGCCTTTCGTCCTCGATACGCCGCTGCCCATCAACGTCCGTCGTATCAGGAACGCGACGCAGCAAGGCCGTGTATAGCGCCTCTAGCCGCTCGATCTTCTTTTGCTGTTCGTACACAACCTGGTTCAGCGTTTCCAGCATATCTTCCGAGCGCGACAACTTGATCTCGATATCGATCAATCGATCTTCATCCATGTTCACATCCCAATATTGACGGTTTGGAACGCATTGTAGAACGAAATGGGGAATTCCCTTCGAACGTCGGGATCGATACGTCAGAAGGCGCGTCGGCTGGCAATGCGGGAAAATTTCTGGAACGGTGATGCGTAAGGCAGAGAGCGGATTCAGGAAAATTCGACGAGTTGAATTTAACCGGAATCCGCGCTGGTGCTTTAGATTTTCGCTTTGAACGTCAAACCGAAACTGCGCGGCGTACCGACGGTGATGAAGTCGTTGCCGTAGAACGGAATATCGTTGTAGATATTGCGCTGATTGGTCAGGTTGTAGATCGAAAAGCGCACTTGATATTTCTTGGAGAAGTCATAGTACATCGAGGCGTTGGCGGTGTACTGCCACGGAATGACGGGCGACTTGAAGTATCCCCCCGCCGGAATGTCCGTAGCCGGGACGCCATTTGCCAGCGATGCCGCCACATCCAGTTGTCCGGACTGGCTCGTCTCGATCGGCGAAATCACTTCCCAGTTGGTCTGGAAACCAACGCCATAGTCGGTCTTGTAATTGAGCAGGAAGTTGAACAATTGCCGTGGCACGCCAGGGTCGTTGAAGCTTTGGTTCGGCTCGAACACGGCCAGGACCCCGGCACCGTCGACATTGGTCCCCGCCTGGGCAGGGAAGTTGTAGAAGGATGCAGGTGTGTCAAGCTTCGTGCTGATGTAGGAATAGCTTGCCGTTGCGAAAAAATTCGGATTCGGCTGGTAATTCAGCTCGGCTTCGAACCCCAGGATATGCGCTTGCGTGGACTGTATGCCGCCAGGTCCGGTCGACACTGCCCTGGATTGCTTGAATACGTCCATGCCGGCGAACAGGCTCTTGTGCAACAGATCGAACTTCAAGCCGGCTTCAAGCAATTTCGTGTTTTGTCGCAATACTGAACTTGGATCCTGGCCGTAGGTACCGACTCCGCCGTCCTGCGAATTGGGATTGACGTATTGCGCGAAGTTCGACGTCAGGTACGTCGAAATCCACGGCAAGGGCTTGTAGACCGGACTGACGTTGGCGTTTTTCAGCAAATACGCGTTGGTCGACATGCTGGCCGGATACTCTTGATCTGCCGGATCGTTGATCGGATCGGATTCGTGCAGTTTCACAACGTCCGCACGCAAACCGTACAAGATGCTGAACTGCGGTGAAAACTCGAGGCGATGCTCGAGAAACAGCGCCGCATCATACAGGTCCGAATCGATCGATGCATTGAGATAAAAAGGATTTCGCGCCGAAACGCCGTAGATCTGCTTGCCAAACGCAGCGGTATACGGATAGGCGTCACCGGTGTATTGCAGTGCGGCCGGGAACGCCAAAGTTGTCGGATTCTGGCTCAAATCGAAAATGCTGACCGGCTCGTTCGAGAAGTTCTGGACTTCATTGGCATGCGAGAGGCGGAAGGTGAACCCGGCATCGATTTGCTGCTTAATATTCAAACCGTTGCCGCCACTTTGGTCGCCAAACGGCGTGTCGAATTTCAGCTTGAGATCGGTCTTGTTTTCAATCGTATAGGTGCCTTGCGCGGTGTCCGCAAAATACATTTGCGTCTGGTTGTAACGATTGATGTAATTGAAGAAGGTGTTATTGACCAGCGTCGCGTTGTGATTGATGTCGTAAGTCTGAATCACCTGGAGGTTATAGCGCGTGGAGCGCGCGCCGCTACCCGGCGCGCCATCGACGTCGGTCCGGCGGCTCAGTTGCACCGGATTGCCGAGTTGCAGGACTGACAGGAAATTGCTGATGTTGGCAGCGCCGCCGACCACGCCGCCTGTCAGGTAACTGCCATTGTCGATCAATTGCTGATTGACGCGGTTGATACCGTCATTTTCCGTATACCGCCCGAGCGCAAGTTCACTGTTTACCTGCACCGTATACTTGTCGGAAATGTTGGCAATCAGCGAGCCATAGATGGCCTGCTCATGGAAATATTGGTAGTCGTAGTAGCTGTTGCTCTCTTCGCCGGCATAGCTGATGCGGTAAGCCAGGCTATCCGACGCCGGGCCGCCGAAATCGAGACTCTGGCGGCGGTGCCCGACGGTATCGACGTCAACCGTGGCCGTGGCGGTGAACGCATTGAAGTTCGGCACCTTGGTCGAGATATTGATGGAACCGCCCACGCCCGCGCCCGGCCCCGCCTGGACACTGGCCGGACCCTTGACGATGTCCATCGTGTCGATACTGTTGAAGCTGAGCGGCGCGCCGTAGCCGTTGCTGGAGAAGCTGTCGCGCATGCCGTTGAAGAACACGTCGCCGTATTGTCCGCGGATGCGCGGGATGTTGGGCAGACCGAACGACGCGTCGGCGTAGCTGCTCGACGTCAGGTAGGAAAATTGCTGCGGATCCTGCACGTTCAGCGCGTCGAGCTGGGTGCGCGACAGGATCGTATTGCTGCGCGGCGTATCCATCACGCCGAGATCAAGTCCGTATGCGGACGACGAGTCTACCGAAGTTGGGAGGATCAACTGGCCCCGGCGGATGCCGTTGATGACGATCGTCTCGCTTTGCTGCGTACTGCGTGCCGCAGCCGATGACGATGCCGGCGTTGTATCTTCAGCTGGAGCTGCCGTGCCCGGCGCCGGTGTGGCGTCCTTTGCAGCATCGGTAGCTTGCGCCAATGCGGCACCAATCGGAAACATGGCGCCGATCGCCAACGCTAAATAGCGCACGCGTCCAATCGAGACGCGCACATTCGCTTTTTTACCCATTTTTCTCCCCTTCAATTGTCGAATTTCGAATCTTGATCTCTTGTTCTGGCCTTTTTTCCGAACGTGCCCGCAAATGCAATACGTGGCTGCAGGCAAGATCGGAAAAACTAGCGGCGCAGGGTCCCAGGATTCGCTCGGATGTGGATTGCCAACGGTTTATACAGCAAGGAACGTGCCGGGAAGCATATGCCTCCGGATCGAACATGTGGGCGAGTTATTTTCCAGATTGTATACACTTGATTGGCTATGCCTGACTATGAAGGATGTAAAAGCCCAATGTGTGACCCAGCCCGCATGAGCGGTCAACACATGGGCAACTCATAGCGCCGATCGCAAAGATTTGGTGCATTTGCGCCATAATGTGGGGAAGATTGGCTCATCCGGCACCGCTACGGTGCGCGTTTCAGCCAGCGGATTTTCATCATGAAATATGTGGTTGTATGCAATTTGACGAGGCGATTTGCAGGTCGGCACACGTTTTTTCGGCTTACCGAAGCTGTCAATACGCACAAATTGCAGAATCGTAGGTCAACAATGCGGTCGGCACCACCCGGCTATCTCAAGCCAAGGATTTCACCCAGATCGACCTCGCGTTCGCCGTCACTCAAATGCAGGTTGCGTTCGATGTCGAGCAAGTGCTGTTCCATCAGCGCAACTGCCAATGCCGCATCGCCATCGGCAATGGCGTCGATCAAGCGCTCGTGTTCGTCGTTCGGGCAGGACGTCTTGCCGGGCGTCTGATACAACGCGATGATCAGCGAACAGCGCGACACCAGCTCGCGCAGGAAGCGCGTCAATACCGCATTGTTTGCCGACTCTGCGATCAGGATGTGGAATTCGCCGCCAAGCCGGATCCACTTGGCGTAGTCGCCGGCATGAAACGCCGCGTGTTCATCCTTGACGATCTGGCGCAAGCGCAGGATTTGCGCTGCCGTGGCATTCTTCGCAGACATGGGCACGAGGGCCGCCTCGATCGCGCGGCGCGCGGCAAAGATTTCCCGCGTCTCGGACGGCGTCGGCTGCGCAATGATCGCGCCCCGATTCGGGCGCAACTCCAGAATGTGATCGTGTGCAAGGCGTTGTATGGCCTTGCGCACGATCGTCCGGCTGACGGAGAATAGCTCGCACAGGCTGGCCTCGGTCAATTTCGTTCCGGGCGGCAGGCGCTGGCTCACGACGGCCTTGAGTATGGAATCATAAATCTTTTGATCGACAATGCCGGTGCCGCGCTTGCCGCCTTGCCTGGTCGAAAATGATGACGCGCCGACAGATTTTAATTTCATAACAATCTTTAGAATCCGATCAAACTACAGCCTGCGATGGCGAGCAATGTACCAGCCCGCAGTTTCGTATTGGCGCGCCGCCGGGTTCCATCCAAGTGTGCTCAATCGTCGAATAAATTGCATACAATGGCTCCTTAGCAAGAAGCAGGCCCATGATATGAAGAAACATCGATCATGCCCGTGGCAACGCGAATATCGACAAAATTTCAGGCGCTGCCTCAATCTTGTGGATGTTCACTGGGCCCGATTTTTTCGTTGGCACAGGACTTGCTGACAATCGCCTAGGTTTTTGTGTGCAATCCAGGATTGATGGCAATACGTCCTTGCCCAAAACCACATGACTCCGGAGATCACAATGTACTTCCAGCAATTGCTGCGTAGGGCAAGGCCAACCATCATAGGGCTGACTTTCTTCTTGACGGCAGCGCAATATGCGACCGCACAAGATGCGCCGGCTCGACAGGCGCCGTGTCCGCTAACCGGTCAGAAACCAACTTTGGTGGTTCAAATGTTCTTTGGCCAAAACATCCGCAATCGCGGACCTGTGACAAGAAAGGAGTGGGATGCATTTCTGCGCAGCACCGTGACGCCGCATTTCCCGGACGGCTTTACGGTGTATGACGGCTATGGTCAATGGATGAATCCGGACACGCACGTTGTCGCACGCGAGAATTCCAAGGTGATCGTCATTGCAACGGAAAACACGGCCGAGGTCCGCGATGGCATCAACGACGTGGCGGCTGTCTATCGAAAGCAGTTCCACCAGCAGGCCGTCGGTGTTCTCACGAACCCTGGTTGTATTGCTTTTGCCACGGACTGATCCAGCAACTGAAATAGATTGACGCCGGCGGCCATGAACTGCTAGACAAACGCGCCTATCTTATCCACCACCGCCTTGCGCACCGACCCGGTGGTCACGAAGGACTGCGCCGCCACGATATCGTCATGGAACCAGCGATCGCCATCAAGGCAAGCGGGAATCTGGCGCCGCACTTCCTCATACGCCGCCTTCGTACCCTGCCCTAACACGAAGCCCGGCAGCAGTGCTTCGGTCATGGTCAGGGCCTGCGCGGCCAGCAGCATTTCCACACCGACGATGTACTGCGTATTGGCAACCACCGTCGCCGCCTTGCGCGCGCACCAGGTCGAGTTCGACACGTGGTCTTCGCTATTGCCCTTGGCCGGTATGCTGTCGACGCTGCCGGGCATGCACAGCGTGCGGTTTTCCATCACCAGCGAACTCAACGAACATTGCACCACCGGATAGCCGGTATTGACGCCGCGCACGCCCGACATCAGGTTGCGCGGCAAACCCCAGGACAGGGTCGGATCGATCAGGCGCGCGACGCGGCGCTCGCAGATGCTGCCGAGATCGGCTACCGATATCGCCAGCAAGTCCATCGCCTGCGCCAGGTATTGGCCATGGAAATTGCCGCCCGAGATGATCTCGAAGCCGCCGCCATCCTTGCCGAAGATCAGCGGGTTGTCGGTCGCGGAATTGATTTCCTTGTCGACGATGTTGTCGATGTAATCGAGCGCGTCGAACACCGGGCCATACACTTGCGGTGCACAACGCAGCGAATATACATCCTGGATGCGCGCCGTGTAAGGCACATCGGTGCGGCGCAATTCCTCCGGGAATTGCACGGCACGTGCCTCGTGCGTGGTCCGTGTTGAGCCGACCAACAACTTGCGGATGATGGCGGCAGTCTTGATTTGCCCGGCGTGCGGGCGCGCCTGATGGATGCGCGGATCGAACGCCGACATTTCGGCGCGCATCGCTTCCAGCGTGAGCCCCAGCGAGAGGCAGGCGTCGGACAACAAATTGCGCGCATCGTGCGCCGCAAGAACCGCAACGGCGAGCGACACGGTGCAGCCGTTGATCAATGCCGACGCATCCTTGGCCTTCAAGTCGAACTCGACGCCGCCGATGCCGGCCAGTTTGATCGCCTCGGGTGCGGCCATGCGCTTGCCCTGATACATCACCTCGGCTTGCGGGAAACCGGCAACCGCAGCGGCGAGATAGGCCAAAGGCGCGAGGTCGCCCGAAGCACCGACCGAGCCCTTTTGCGGCATGATCGGGTGGATGCCGGCATTGAGGAATGCCAACAGGCGATCGACCACTTCGACGCGCGGCGCGGAATAATTGCTGGCAAAGGCATTGGCGCGCAACAGCATGGTGGCGCGGCTGACTTCCTCGGAAAACGGTTCACCCATGCCGGCGGCATGCGCCTTGATCAATTGGGCCTGGAACAGCTCGATGTGTTCGACCTTGATGCGCGTATCCTTCAACAAGCCGACGCCGGTGTTGAAGCTGTACATCATCGGCGCTTCGTCGTGCATCCAGGTGTTCTCGATGTAGTCGCGGCTTTCCTTCAACGCGGCGCGCGACGAAGTTGCGAGGTCGACCTTGACCGAAACATCGCGCGCGGCAGCCACCACTTGCCCGGCCGTCAGGGTGAAGCCGTCGATGGAAAAATTTGTCATGAGAGTACCTTCTTTATTGTGCAACCAAGAGCGTCATTTTGCACCGGCTTCGTACCACGCGCCGATTGCCGCTCGCTCGTCATCGGTAATATGCGTCAGGTTACCAAGCGGCATGGTCTTCAACTGCACCGCCTGCTGGTACACCTTGGCGGCATTCTTGTGGATCAATTCCGGTGTCTGCAGCATGATCCCGGCAGGCGCGGCGGCGAAACCCGGTTGGGTCGGCTTGTCGGAATGACAGACTATGCAGCGCACGCCAATCACCGCTTGCACCCGCGCAAATTGCGCATCGCTGCCGGCAGCGCTTGCTGCAGCGCCCGACACGGTAACCGGATGCGGCGCAATCGCGACCGCCACGACCAGCAGCAATGCCACACCTGCCGCCGGATAACCCCACGCAATCCGTCCCTTGTGCTTGAGATTGAAGAAATGCCGGATCAATACGCCAGCCGCCATGATGGCCGCCAGTATCAGCCAATTATAGGCATGGCCATAGGTTATCGCATAGTGGTTGCTGATCATGATGAACAGCACCGGCAGCGTAAAGTAATTATTGTGCACGCTGCGTTGCTTGCCGCGCTTGCCGTAGATGGGATCGGGCGTTTCGCCGCGCTGCATGGCCGCTACCAGTTTGCGTTGCCCCGGAATGATCACCATCAGCACATTGCCGACCATGATGGTGCCGATCATTGCACCAACGTGGATATAGGCGGCGCGGCCGGAGAGCAGGGTTGACAGCACATAGGCGGCCAGCACGATCAGCGCGAACATCACGATGCCGAGCAAGCCGTCGCGCTTGCCGAGCGGCGAACGGCACAGCAGATCGTAGACCGTCCAGCCGATGACCAGCGTGCCGATGCCGATGGCGATCGCCTGCCACGGCGCGAGGTCGGCCACCGACTTGTCGATCATCATGGCCGAGGCATTGAAATAGTAGACGATGAACAGCATGGCAAAACCGGACAGCCAGGTGGAATAGGCTTCCCACTTGAACCAATGCAGCTCGGCCGGCAGTTCGGGTGGCGCGACCAGGTATTTTTGCGGATTGTAGAAGCCGCCACCATGCACGGCCCACAATTCGCCCGACACGCCGCGCCTGGCGAGGTCGGAATCGGGCTTGGGCGGCTTGATCGAGTTATCGAGCCAGACGAAATAAAATGACGCCCCGATCCAGGCGATACCGGTGATCAGGTGCAGCCAGCGCACCAGCAAATTGAGCCAGTCGATTCCATACGACAGCAATAACGCTTCCATGCATTCCTCTTGATTGGTTCGTCAGCCCCTGCGGACGCTTCGCCGGATTCATCGCGAACCAGTCGATTGCACCGCCTGTCCCCGCCTTGCATGCAAGATGGATGCCGACGCGCGCTTGCTCCATCCAAAATTGCAGTTGTGACGATGCCATCGTACGTTGACGCCTTCGGCAACGATAGACTTTTTCATACGCCGACACATGGAAAATACAGTATATTGGTCATACACAATTTCGTATATGGAATCATGCCATGGCCGGCCTGCCTGATCATCTCGACGTACATCTGATACGCATCCTGTACATGCTGCTATCCGAAAAAAATGTCTCGCGGGTCGCGTTGAAGCTGAACCAGCCGCAGCCGTCGATTTCCGCATCGCTGCGCAAGCTGCGCGAGCTGACCGGCGATCCGCTGCTGGTGCGCGGCGCGCGCGGCATGGTGCCGACCCAGCACGGCGAAAGCCTGCTGCGACCGGCCAAGCGCATCCTGGACGAGACCGAACGCCTGTTCGTGCGGAAGATGCCGTTCGTCGCGCAGCAGGAAAGCCGCACCTTTCACATCGCCGCGCCCGACTACCTCGACAGCCAGTTCCTGCCCAATATCGTGGCGGCGCTGCGGCGCGAATCGCCCAGGAGCCGCATCGTGATCCACGGGTTGGGTCCGCAGATCGACTACGTGAAGCTGCTGTCCGACGGCGACCTCGACCTCGTCATTGCCAACTGGGATGAACCGCCCGAACACCTGCACCTGTCCAAACTGTTCGAAGACCCCATCATCTGCGCCATGCGCTCCGACTGTGCCTACGCCAAGCGCACCGCCAGCGACAAGATGACAGTGGAAGACTACCTCTCCCTGCCCCACGTCGCACCATCGCAAATGCTGCCCGGCTACCACGGCGTGATCGAATCCTACTTGTCGCGGCAAAACCTGCAACGCAACGTCGCCGTCGAATCGGCCTACTTCGGACTGATTCCCTACATGCTGACGCAAACCGACCTGGTGCTCACAACCGGCAGGCAATTCCTCAAGCATTACGTAAAAATCCTGCCGCTGAAAACCTACACCATCCCCATCAAGTTCCCGGCGATGCGGTTCTACCAGCTTTGGCACGAACGCGTGCACCAGGCGAATGAGCACAAGTGGCTGCGCGATTTGATCATGACTACGGCAAAGTCGCTGGTGGTGAGGTAGCGCCCAGCAACCATCATCTTCCAGCCTTCAGCAGCAGGCGGATACGTTTGGTATCTTCCGCGGTCGCAGGCTGATAAATCACGAGTGTCAGATCCGACCGGCCATCGACAGCGAACGAGGAATATTCGAGGCTCAGCACGCCCGCCACCGGGTGCTTGAGCTGCTTGAGGCCTCCGCCATGCGACACGATATCGTTCTCGCGCCACATGACCGCGAAGTCCGGACTCGACAGGCTCAGATCGTCGATCAACTGCCTGACTTCTTCGGTCGCCCCAGCACGCGTAATGTCGGCGCGGAATGCCGCGACCACGAAGCGCGCCGCCGTTGCCCAATCGGTTTGCAGCAGCCGCGCCTGGGGATTGCTGAAGAAATTTCTCAGGATGTTGCGCGGCTTGGCCAAGGACTCCGGCGGGCCCAGCACCAGTGACGCCGCCTTGTTCCAGCCGACGATATCCCAGGTCGACGTCCGCACGAATGCCGGGCTGTATTTCAGTGCATCGAGTATGTGCTGCAGGCGCGGTGTAATGCTCTCCACGGGTTTGTAGCGCACTTCCGGCGGGCGGCCGAACGCCAGCAGGTGCAGGTGTTCGCGCTCGGCATCGGTCAGCAGTAGCGCCTGTGATACGCGATCGAGCACATTGGTCGAAGGCGCGCCGCCGCGCCCCTGCTCGAGCCAGGTGTACCAGGTGGCGCTGACGTTGGCGCGCTGCGCCACTTCCTCGCGACGCAAACCGGCCGTGCGCCGGCGGCCCGTGTCATAGCCCAGTGCCACCGCATCGAGCCGGGAGCGGCGGTCTTTCAGATAGGCGCCCAGCGCATTTTCCTTGCCAACCGTCATGCTTATCCTATTGATTTTTATACCGGTATATTGTCACTACTTTACCCTGATGAGGTGAAGCGCCAGAATGACCCCGTGTTCATGATACTCCCGCATCGGCGCGGTTTGAAGATGAAAAATCGGCAGATTTTGCCGAACACCATCGCGTTTGATGCAGTACATCGCTGAACTGTTTGCAGGCTGTTGAAAAACGTAGCGAGCGGGTCGAAATCAAGGTCGAGAAGCGCACGCGTACGCATGTACGCAGAGCACCGCA
>FSYV01000096.1_pt1 | contig 12708 bp, 10 predicted proteins | sample 1638641 | NCBI WGS metagenome assembly FSYV01 (sample SAMEA3914813, study PRJEB12502) | metagenome | biome: forest; material: soil | place: Canada | collected 2011-07-07 | depth 0.3 m
GAGACAGTCCAGATACAGTGCAAATGGTCAGGCAACAAGACCCATGCATCTATCATAAATGGCCGCGCTAGCCGCGTCGTTTCTATCGCGGCACGTAAAGCATTCCGAATTGATTCATCGCACAATATAGGTCGTCTACGATAGGCAACCACCGTAAAGAAATAACTTGCGTTGGGCGTATTGGTTCGTCGGTAATGTGACATGTGATGGTCGATTTACTTCCGCGTGGGCACGGGTGCCCACCCTACTGGGCTGGAACGAATCCCAGCAACAATCGACCGTGAATTCCGGGAGGCGTCCCGACCTACCGCCTTAATTCCCCCACTCCCCATTGCCGTTCCCCACCAACATGCTGTATTGTTGCCACACTAACACGTTACCCTTCATCGGACAACGGGTCGGGCCGACGTATCGTCGTGTCGCCGTGTCGCTGCAAGGAAGACGAGCGCCGGCACGTAGAGCACACCAGAAAAAATTGACCAACCATGAGCCTGCCCATGAAAATTCCTTGCGTCCTCGCATCCCTGTTCTTCGCATCCACCCTCACCTTCCATACGGCGCATGCCGCCGAGGGCGACAAGCCCGCCTCTTACATCGGCGAGAAAGACTGCCTGGTACTCAACCCCAGCCCGAAGGATGACGAACGGATCGCGTGGAGCGGCGGCTGCAAGAACGGTTTTGCGGATGGCACAGGCGTGCTGCAGTTTTATCTCAAGGACCAGCTGACTTCACGCTACGAGGGGGCGCTGGGCGCCGGCAAGCGGGAGGGGAAGGGAATATTCACCACGCCGAGCGGCGTCAAGCACGTCGGCACCTACGTCAACAATGAACTGACCGGGGAAGTGGACATCACCTCAGCCAAGGGCGATCACTACCATGGCGGCTGGAAGAACGGCAGGCCGGAGGGCAGCGGGAAAGCCAGTTCGGCAGACGGCATCGTGTACGAGGGCGAATTCAAGGACGGCAAGCGCGACGGCAAGGGCATGACCATCTTCCCCAACGGGAATCGCTACGAGGGCACATATGCAGGCGGCTACTTCGACGGCCAGGGCACGATGCAATTTGCCACCGGCGCGCGCTACGAAGGCAGCTGGAAGGCCGGCCGATACGACGGCAAGGGAACACTCACCTCGGCCGACGGCAAGAGCGTCGCGGGCGACTTTAGTCGCGGTGAAAAAATCGCAGCGCCTGCGCCGGCCGCACCTCAGCCGGCCGCACCTCCGCCGGCCGCACCTGCACTCGCGAAGGTGGCTAGCACCGTTGAAAATGGTCGATTGCAAATCTGCAGGATTGCCGTCGCGCCGGGTTCTCAGTCGGCGCCGCAAAAGGAACTTGACATACCGGTCGACGGAAAATACGTCGTTACGGCGGCCAAACTCGGCCTGACGGAACCCATCATCATCACCCAAACCGATTTTTCACCCGGCGCCGATGCCGCATCCCAGGCGCAAGCCAACAGCACACTGCGCGACCAGTTCAAGCTGGAAAATCGCGACGGCAAGTTGCTGGTGCACTTCGACGCCTTTGGTGCGCCTTGCATCTATCTGAACGCCGCGGCGCCTTCGCTGGTGGGCGGCAACGTTACGCTATCGGGCAGCCGGGTCGCGCCCGACTGGTTGCCCAAGGTCGAGGGAAACAATGTCAGCGGGGTGTCCTATCGTTACTTCAATGGCGTCGACCAGACCTACTACGTGGCGTCTGAAGTCGGCAAGAACCTGAGTTTTGCCGTGCACGACATGCAGACCGGTTCGAACCTCAATCATGACCGGGTCCAGAAAGTGCCCGTCACGAACCCATCGGTATTGATGCTGGTGTCGAACGCATTCAAGGCAAACCTGGAACAGCGCAATCAATACGACACCAACCTGGTTGACCTGGGAAAATACAACATCAACGTCCAGGATATCGATTTGCACAGCAGCGCCGACTTGCGCGCGCTGGTGGCGCAATTTACCAAGGCGATGCGCCCGCCGCCGCATTCGCGCCTGATCCTGGCGCTGCCGGTCCGGGGCCAGGTTCAACTGAAGTTTTCCAACACCACGCTGATCGGCAACAAAATGGAAGGAATGGGGTTTTACCGCGACAGTAACCTGTATATGACAGCGGACATGGGGCGTGACGATTTCGTGCCGATCGGCGCCTTTATCAATTTCCAGGCCGCCGTGATCGATATCGATACGGCGACGCTGGTGGCATCGCAGCACTACGCCGATGGCCGGATGTTTTTCAGGCCGCCGGTGCCGGAGATCGACCTGGTCGATACCGTGAGCGACGTGAACAAATTTATCGCGTTGAATGGCGTCGTCAGGGATGGCGTGGGCAAGGTCATGAACGAGATGTTCGTGGTGAAGTAAATGGATGCTATGGCCGGTCGAACGTCAGAGAAAACGCGTGGGCAGAGGCTGCCCACCCTACCGGCTGGGAGATAAAGTGCCCATACGATTGAGCCTGTAGGGTGGGCACGGTTCTTGTGCCCACGCTGTTAGCCACGGATGCAACGTCAGAGCGACCGCGTGGGCAGAGACTGCCCACCCTACTCTGCTGGGAGATAAAGCCAAGTAGGGTGGGCACCCGTGCCCACGCGGAAGCCTCTATTAGTCGTTTTGCGCGCGTTCGACATGAATGCACTACCTATGTAAGGAATCATAATTGAAGACGCTGATTATCCTGCTCACCTGTCTCTCCATTAAATTCGCATCGGCCGCCACACCCATTGCAGCGGAAACACTGCCCCCTCTCGTGTACTTTCTTTCGGTGGACAGCAATGGCTCGGCGCCGGGAAATCATGCGCTTTTCGGTGTCACGCGACGGGGGGCTGAATCCACCGTCATTTTTCGTACGCGCCTAACCATGGATGAATTCTTGCGCGCTCTGCCGAATGACATGGCCAGGACTTTGACGCCAATGCAACTGCCAAGATCGATGGTTGGCTCACTGATTGCACAAGGCGGCAGCGTGTTGGCCGATCCGGTCACAATGACAGACAGCGGCACGGAAGTCACTACGGAAGCGACTTCAAAATCGGCGACTGATAACGCCGATCTGTTGCAAATGTATAAGGAAGATCAATCAGACCGCCTTCCCGATAAAGGCAGCACCATCGATTTGAAAATGGTCGGCAAGCGCGACGCCGATCGCCGCATGCGCGTGATGAAATATTATTCGAATGGAAGCATCGAAACCGGTTCCGACTATTATCATGCCGCGATGATTCTTCATCACGGTGCGAGTGCCGACGATTATCTGCTCGCGCACGAGTTTTGCATCATCGCTCTGTCAAAGGGCGTAGTCGAAGCGAAGTGGTTGGCTGCCGCAAGTGAAGATCGGTTCCTGATTGAAATCGGTCGAAAACAACGCTTCGGAACGCAACTCGGCATCCCGCTTGAGACGGACGGAAAGTTGTCCGATCGGCTTAGGCGAGCGCTGAATGTGCCCGATTTGGAAGAATCGATCGAGCAAAGCAAAATGATCGGCAACCATTAAAGCGCATAGACCGGGATGCAATCCATCCATCGTCAAAGCAGACGCTAGTCACGCAAGACGCGGCGGCTCAATCTGCTGGCCAACATGTGCAACGGCCATGCGGCCATGCCCCACGCGCAACAGTGTGCCGCAAAGACGTGGCGGCTGGATCACCCAAGCTTGCTCAATAGATCCGGTTCCGCGCGCAACGGGGTGGTGACGACGAGCCGCAATGTCGGCCTGCGCGCCACTTGCGCGGCGGCGCGGCGCTGGGTGACGGCGATGATGTAATCGCGGTCGACCGGGTCGATGATGTTGCGAAAGGCTTCGAGTAGCAATTGTTCCTGGTAGTGATTCATTCCCCGCTCCACGTGAGATCAAGATTGGCTTCCGTGGTTCGGGTCGATCGACCGAAATGCGACAAGTCGGGCGACCTTGGGGGAACAAAAGCACTGTACGTATCCACAGTATATTGGATTTCCTGATCGATTGCATCTCCTATTTTTGCGGGTGAAATCGACCATGGGGATTGACAAAATTGATCAGATTGAGCACTAAAATCGGGCACCGGATTGCGCCTGCCGAGGCGACCAATCAGGATGAAAAACGCCTCTCGCCGCGTGGCGCGGGCGGACCGGTCTCCTGACCGGCACGTTGCCGCCCTAGCCGCTTTGCCGGGTTTTTACGCCCGCCTCGGCCACCGCCGAAAACACCCCAATCTCTCGCCCGGCTCCTGCCGGCCATGCGCCATTGGGCATGCGGATTTGCCAAAAGAAGAGCGCCATGCTTCTCTTTTTATAGCTTAATGCTTGTATTTAATTAAGCACGGTGCTACACTTCAGACATTGCAGCAATGCAGCATTGCAGCACTGTCGCGCATCACCTGTTCAGATTCACCAATTCAGATTCAACCGACGGCCCAAGCCCCGCGAACGGCGAACACAAGACTAGCGGCGCGACACCAGCCGGCATCCGGATCGGCAAACCGGAACAACGAGGAATGGACCATGCAGGCACTGGCACAGGCGCAACGCCAATACGACAGGCAGCTTCCGGCGGATGCGTCGTTCGGCGCGCCGGATAACGTGATGGATGATCTGCGCGCCGATCTCGGCAAGCAGCTCGACGCGCAAGACATCAGTTGCGCATTCACCGATCGGCTGATCGAGAGCGATGACGACATCAGGCTGCTGCAGGCGGTTGCGGCCGGCGACGATGCGTCGGTTCTTGCCATCGTCAAGGCGGCGCTGTTGCACGTCGCCCGTCAGCGCGCGCTGCGCGGTTAGATGAGCTGCGGGCGGTGTTGTCGCCGTGGACAGAGATCGATATCCTTGCCGGACTTGTTGAGCCGGCTCGCCGCAATACTAGCTGCAATGATTGACAGGTAGTTTCCCCCTGTCGGCCATGCGAGCATCGCCCACGCATTGCGCACAATGGACCATCGGACTTGCGCTCGGGCGCTCAGGTTCGGGGTATCGGCGCAAGTACGGCGGCAAAGCCATCGTTGCGCGTGACCTGTTCTGCCGCCGGGATGTGCAATTCCTGACGCGCGAGCAGGTGCGTCGATCGCAACAACCGGGTTCACTGCAAGCAATGGCGAGTCATCCAATAAACCGAACCGAAAGGAAAGCACCATGCCGAGAAATACATTGTTCCCAAACACTGCCCAGACATATGGCGAGAAAGAAATCCCGGGGAATTTGAACGTAGAGGCGATGATGAGCGGCTCTTTTGAAATCAGGATCGGCAGCCGCGCGCCGGAATCCCATAAATTGGGACAAGGCATGGTCCGCTCCCTGGAGATCAACAACGCTTCCATTAGGATCACCAACACGTCGCACAATGAACTTCAGCTGTCCTGGTAATTAAAGCCGCCTCGCCTTGCCGCAGGCGGCTCCCCGCTTTGATTCCATGTAGGTCCGTAGCGTGGGCACTGTTGCCCGCACCGTTTTTGCCTGCCATCGAACAAATTGCTCTACAGGACCGAAAGCGGGCGGCCAAGCCCACGTCGCCGTTGCGTATCATCGAACGAATTGGTCTGCAAGCGAACCGGCGCCACATAGGGAAACGGCTGCCCGCCGGCCACACTGCGTTATAGTATGGCAGCTGCCGGACCTGTGCAGCGCATCCGGCATGCGCCCATGCCGGCCATCATTCGATAAGGAAACGCAGCGTGAAAAGACTGCTATGCGCAATGTTATTGTCGCTGGTTTGCTGTGCCGGCGTGGCCGGCGCGGGACCGTATGAAACGGCCGAGGCCGCCATCGATCGCGGCGACTATCCGGCCGCGCTGAAGATCCTGCGCACACTGGCGGCGCAGGGCAATGCCGCCGGTGAAGCCAGACTCGGCTGGATGTATCGGTTCGGCAAGGGCGTCGGCAAGGATCAGCAGGAGGCGTTCAAATGGTATCGGCTCGCGGCGCAACAGGGGGATGAGCGCGCCCGGACGCAGCTCGGGTGGATGCTGGAGAACGGCGTCGGTGTGGCGGCGGATGTTGCCGAGGCGGCGACATGGTATCGCCTGGCGGCGCAACAGGGATCGGCCATCGCGCGCTACAACCTGGGCATCTTGTACAGCGGCGGCCACGGCGTCGCGCAGGACGATGCCGAAGCGCTGAAGTGGTTACGCCTGGCCGCCGCGCAAAAATACGATCAGGCGCAAGACGCCATGGGCGATGCCTATTACAACGGCAAGGGCGTGCCGCAAGATTACGCCGAAGCCTACAAGTGGTATCGCTTGGCCGCCGATCAAAACGACGGCGCCGGGCAATCCAACCTCGGCATGCTGTATGCGCACGGCGAGGGCGTGCCGCGCAATCCGGCCGAAGCGGTGAAGTGGTACCGCCTGGCGGCGGCGCAAGGCGTGGCGGACGCCCAAAACAATCTCGGCCAGATGCTCTACAAGGGCATCGGTGTTGCGCAAGACTACAAGGAAGCGCTGGCCTGGTTTCAAAAGGCGGCGGCGCAAGACGAGCCGATGGCGCAATACAATATCGGCGTCATGTATTACGAAGGCCATGGCGTGGCGCAGGATTTGCCGCGCGCGCTGAAGATATTTCGCATCGGCGCAGCGCGCGGCGAGCCCAAGTCGCAACTCTATCTCGGTTCGATGGCGCGGCGCGGCGAGGTCGTGCCGCAAGACGATGCGCAAGCGGTCAAATGGTATCAACTGGCAGCGGCCCAAGGCGAGCCGATCGCTCAGGACAAACTCGGCTGGATGCTCGACAACGGCAAGGGCATTGCGCAAGACAGCGTGCAGGCAGTCAAATGGTTTCGACTGGCGGCGGCGCAAGGCGACGCCAACGCCCAGTTCAATCTCGGCGTGAAATACGCGAGCGGCACCGGCGTGAACCAGGATTACGCCCGTGCCTACATGTGGTTTTCTCTCAGCGCCATGGGCGGCGAATCCGACGCGGAAGAACGGCGCAATACCGCCGCAAGGAAATTGACGGCGGAGCAGATCGCCAAGGCAACCGATGCGGCGCACACATGCCAGGTGAATCAGTACAAGGGGTGTAATTGAGTTTGCATCGATGCGTTTTTTGGTGACACGCAGAGCGGAGCTATACTGTGCTGCCGCCATGCGTATTCCATTGAGGCGCAATTCAGTGCATGAAACCGCATGCACGAATATCGCTGAGCGGAAAAGCAAGCAATGCCGCCAACGGCAACAACGCAAGCAGGGCGAACACCTTTGTCATCGTCGTCAGCATGCTGATTTCATCGTGATGGCCAAGCGAGCACCGCAGGCCGTATGCGCCGTATGCGTTATTCGAAGCATGAACACATGGACGCGTCAACATCAGGAGGCGCTGCATTTTTCCGCGGCGGGCCATCCGAGGAAGGCCCGCCGCCGGTGGTCATCCCCTCAACTGCCATCAAGACCAATCACATTGACCACCAGCACCACGCACCGCCCTACTTCGTCCCTTGCTTGTGCAACGCCGCGAGTTCGTCATTCATGTCCTTGCCGGCCTTCTGCATTTCCTGCATCATCGGCGCGAGCGTCTTCGGCATTTCCGCCATGACCGATTGCATCACAATCGGCAATTTCGTGACCACGGCCTTGCCGGTCGGGCTTTCATAGAAGGCGATCATGCCGTCGATTTCTTCCTGGCTGAAATTCTGCGCGTAGACACGCACATATTGCGGTTTCAAGACTGCCATCGTCAGGTTCTTGTTCATGATGCTGATCACCCTGTCGCGAAATTTGTCGACCACCTTCTGGTCGGCCGCGCTCAAGGCCTTGCCGTTTTGCGCCTGCTGCTCCATTTGCTTCATCATGTTCTGCAATTGCGGCTTGATCGCATCCAATACCTTGTCGGCCTGGCTGTCGTCCAACAACCGGTTGATCGATGCTTCGGTCGGCGGTGCAGCATGCGCGGTGGCGGAAATGGCAAGCACGGACAGGATGGCGATAAATTTTTTCATGGCTGGCTCTCGATCTGGAAAGAAATATAAGGGTGCATTGGTTTGGTTGCGACGCCCGTCAACGCGGACAAGCCGGACCCATTCGACGACGGGCAACGACCGCGTGGACACGGGTGTCCACCCCACCAACTGCCGCATCCTACCATGGAAGGAATGGCGCACGTAACCGGTAATCTTGCAGTGGAATTACCGGCGATGGGGTAATGTAACCGCTGCAATGACGATCAACGGTTAGATCAGGCGCCCGCGCCAATTTGGTAGGGTGGACACCCGTGTCCACGCGGACCCCAAAACCTCGATATCGGTGGCCCCCTCCGACGACAGAGTATGACCGCGTGGACACAGATGTCCACCCTACCAACTAGCATTAAAGCACAAGCTTTGATTGTTGCAAGACGGATTGCCCTACAATGCCGGAATGCGCCATTTCGACATCCTCCTCCCCTTCGGCCTGCCGCCCCCGGCCATGGCCTGTGATCTGCTGCCCAACCTGCAGGCGCCGGCCCTGGCGATGCTGCTGGCCAAGGCCGCCAGGCCGCCCACGCGCGCGCACGACCCGTTCGCGCGCCACCTGCCGCACGAGGCATGGCTGGCGCAGCGCCTGAACCTCGCGCAGGAGAGCGCGGGCGACTGCGCCCCAGCCATGGCGATCCATCACATGCAACGGTCCGGCTTGGCAATCGAGGACGGCACCTGGTTCGTGGCGAATCCCGTGCACATCCATATCGCGCGCGATCATCTGGTGCTGACCGACCGGCGCCGCCTGCCGCTTTCCGACGCCGAGTCGCGCGCGCTGTTCGCTGCGGCCCTGCCGATTTTCGAGGCCGCCGGCAAGACCCTGCGCTATGGCGCCGCCGACGCCTGGTTCGTGCGCGCCGACGATTGGCAAGGCTTGCGCACCACCACGCCGGACGCCGCCTGCGGCCACAATATCGATATCTGGATGCCCAAGGGCGACGGCGAGCGCGCCTGGCGCAAGCTGCAAAATGAAGTGCAGATGGAATGGCACGCGCATCCGGTCAACGCCGCGCGCGAGAAGCGGCGCGACCCGCCGGTCAATTCGCTGTGGCTGTGGGGCGCGGCGCACGCAGGCAGCGATGCCGCGCTTCGTTCCGCGCTTCTTTCCACCTTCCCTGCCGTGTTCGATGCAAGCTCCGACCCCGCCACTCTGCTTGACGGTGCGGCTGGCGACGCGCTGATCCTGCTCGACTCCCTGAGCGAACCCGCGCTGGCCGAGGAATGGGGCGGCTGGCTCGAGCGCGTGCACATGCTGGAAGCCACCTGGTTCGCCCCGCTGCTGCAGGCGCTGCAAGACGGCAGCATCACGTCCCTGACCCTGATCGCCGGCCACAACGCGGCGCTACGCGAATTCAAAGTCGGCCGCCGCAGCCTGATGAAATTCTGGGCGCCGCCCTCACTTGCCAGATTATTGCCATGACCACCGCCGATCCTAAAAGCGCGCCCGATAGCGCCGCCGATAGCAATCCAAAAAACGCCGCACATGGTGAAACCCGCATCGTCACCCGCCCCTACTCGTTGCGCACCTCGGAACTGTTGCGCCAGCAAGGCGTGCATCCGGTGCTGGCGCGCCTGTATGCGGCGCGCGGCCTGTCCGACACCCGCGAACTGTCGTGCGAACTCGGCGCGCTGTTTCCGCCGGCGGCATTGCGCAGCATCGACCATGCGGCCGTGTTCCTCGCCGATGCAATTGCGGCGGGTAAGAACATGGTCATCGTGGCCGACTACGATTGCGACGGCGCGACCGCCTGCGCGGTCGGCCTGCGCGGCTTGCGCGCGATGGGCGCCAGGGTCGATTTCATCGTGCCCAACCGTTTCGAATACGGCTATGGCCTGACGCCGGAAATCGTCGCGCTGGCCCGGCGCGAAAAGCAGCCCGACATCATCATCACGGTCGACAACGGCATCGCCAGCGTCGAAGGCGTGGCCGAAGCGAACCGACTCGGCATCGCCGTGGTCGTGACCGACCATCACTTGCCCGGCAACACCCTGCCCGACGCCGCCGTGATCGTCAACCCGAACCAGCCCGGCTGCGATTTCCCGAGCAAGAACCTGGCCGGCGTCGGCGTCATGTTCTACGTGCTGCTGGCGCTGCGCGCCGAGCTGCGCAAACGCGGCGTGTTCGACGCGCAAACCCAGCCCAAGCTCGACAGCCTGCTCGACCTGGTGGCGCTGGGCACGGTCGCCGACGTCGTCAAGCTCGACGCCAACAACCGCGTGCTGGTGGCGCAAGGCCTGAAGCGCATGCGCGCCGGCCGCATGCACGCCGGCATCAGCGCGCTGTTTCGCGCCGCCGGGCGCGAACCGCGCCGCGCCACGCCGTTCGACCTTGGTTTCGCGCTCGGCCCGCGCCTGAACGCCGCCGGCCGCCTGGCCGACATGGCGCTCGGCATCGAATGCCTGTGCACCGACGACGAAGGCCGCGCCTGGGCCATCGCCCAGGAACTCGACCGCATCAACCGCGAACGGCGCGACATCGAGGCGGATATGCAAGACACGGCCCTGCTGCTGCTCGACGATTTCAACCCCAGGGACAGCAGCACCATCAGCGTGTTCGACGCTTCCTGGCACCAGGGCGTGATCGGCATCGTGGCCTCGCGCCTGAAGGAAAAATTCTACCGCCCGACCATCACCTTCGCCCCCGCCGGCGACGGCATGATCAAAGGCTCGGGCCGCTCGATCCCCGGCTTCCACCTGCGCGACGCGCTCGACCTGGTCTCCAAGCACGCCCCCACCCTGATCGACAAATTCGGCGGCCACGCCATGGCTGCAGGCCTCTCCCTGCGCGCCGAATCGTTCGACGCCTTCGCCGCCGCCTTCGAAGAAGTCGGGCGCAGCTGGCTCACCGGCGCGCAACTGGAGCGCATCGTGGAAACCGACGGCCCGCTCGAAGAAGCCTATTTCACCACCGATTTCATCGACACGCTGGACGCCCAGGTATGGGGCCAGGGCTTCGCCCCGCCGGTGTTCTGCGACGAGTTCCAGGTGCTGAGCCAGCGCGTGCTCAAGGAAAAGCACCTGAAGCTGCAGCTGGAAAAACACGGCCGGAAATACGACGCCATCTGGTTCGGCCACGCCGACTCGCTACCGGCACGCGCGCAGGTGGCCTATCGGCTCGACGCCAATGAATACAATGGCGTGACGCGGGTGCAGTTGATGGTGGAGTTTGCGCGGGGGGTTTGAGGGGTGGCGCAATCGGAGAATGATTTCAATGGTCGCTCGCAACGGCCAAACACGTAGGGCGGAAAAGCGCAGCGCCTTCCGCCGCATGTAACTTTCGCGAATACTGTGCCGTTTGCCAGATCGACTAGGCTATTTAAATGAATGATTTGGCTGTCGATGAGCGCCGCGCAACAATACGGCGGACGGCGCTGCGCTTTTCCAATGGGATGGACCCCACCTCACCTGAACGGCATCGATGTGCCACACTGGTAGTTCCAGCCACCAGTCAACGATGAGAGGGGTCCACCATGAAGGCTACACGAGTTGGGGTCGATTTGGCAAAGAGTGTTTTTCAGGTTCACGGCGTAAGCCGTTTGGAGAAGCCGGTGTTGAAGCGTCGGCTACAGCGAAACACATGGCTGAATGATCTGAGTCAGAGTGTCGAACCCGGGTGTGAGATCGGCATGGAGGCTTGCGCCGGGGCGCATCATTGGGCACGCCAATTACTGGCGCGTGGATACCTGGTCAAAATGGTGGCGCCGCAATTCGTCAAGCCGTATGTGAAGAGCAATAAAAACGATGCCAACGATGCCGAAGCGATCTGTGAAGCGATATCGCGTAAGAGTATGCGCTTTGTAGCGGTCAAGACAGTTGAGCAACAAGACATTCAAGCTGCCCATCGTATACGCTCGCAATTGATTGCGGAGCGTACCGCAAAAGCCAACCAGATTCGAGGGTTGGTTGCGGAATACGGCCTGGTGGCGCCACAACATTTGGCGCAGCTACGACTTGCCGTGCCACTTTGGTTAAGCGACGAAGAGAATGGATTGACGCCTCGATTTCGTCGATTGCTTATTGGCACATGGAGCGATCTGCGTGCGCTCGACGCGCGCATCCGGGAGCTCGATCATGAGGTCGAACAGATTGCGCAAACTGATCCGATGGCAAACCGGCTCATGCAACTGCGCGGCGTAGGCCCGGTAACGGCTACGACGCTTGTCGCCACAGTCGGAGACGGATCGCAATTCAAGAACGGCAGGCAAATGGCTGCGGCAATCGGCCTTACTCCCAAACAGCACAGCTCAGGAGGCAAAGACCGATTGCTGGGAATCAGCAAGCGCGGCGATGCTTATTTGCGTTCCCTGTTGGTCCATGGCGCAAGAGCTGTCCTGCAGGCGGCAAAGAACAAGGACGACCGGTTAAGCCGATGGGTTACCTCATTGGCACAGCGTCGCCACCCCAACGTCGCTGTAGTCGCTTTGGCGAACAAGACTGCGCGAATCGCCTGGGCCATGATGCGGACGGGCGAAGACTACCAGCCATCACTTGCCATGGGATAAATGCAGAGCCATGGCAAGATTGACTGTGATGTGAGAGTAACTTGACTCAGGAGTAAACCAACCACGATTGCGAAGCAAGCCGAGAGATGGCAAACAGGTCGAACCGGCGTCGGCAAAACCCGTGTAGGTTGGAGTGCATCAAGCACGATTTTCCGATTGGGAGCTGACGCGCGAATAGCCCATCATGGCCAGGTGTCAAATAGTTGGCACCGCTTTAACAGGCCGGATATACGTGAGCAGTCGATTCTTCATGCCAAAACACGGAGTGCTTGCAAACGAGGTGGGGTCCATATAC
>FSYV01000357.1_pt1 | contig 12696 bp, 6 predicted proteins | sample 1638641 | NCBI WGS metagenome assembly FSYV01 (sample SAMEA3914813, study PRJEB12502) | metagenome | biome: forest; material: soil | place: Canada | collected 2011-07-07 | depth 0.3 m
AAGACAACACGTGCAAACGTATGACCGCCATTATCCCCAGCAAGACAAAGACGCAAAAATAAATCAACGCAACTTTGATCCACCTGCTCGCGGAAAAATATTGGCGCATTGAAGCTGAGATGAGCATGCGTAAGACAACCTAACCGGAAGTATCGAAGACGGATGAATATCGGTAGACACCATTTAGCGTGCATAACGATGCACGATGGCAACTCCGGTATCATAAGGCCGACGCTTTCGGAATGGCAAGCTTGATGCGACACTTAAAGAAAGAATTATCCCTGAATTGGGCAAGGATCGAGATTCAGTGATGATGCTTCAGTGATTATGCGCCAGCGACCCGTCGGCAACAAACGCCTCGACCACTTCCTTTTGTCCGGTTGCGTGGCGCATCACCTCGCCGCAGGAACATATTCCCTGGTAGGGTTGTATATGTGAACAGGCCGATACCGCTTGAAGAAACACTTTGACCGGCTTGCTGCATTTCTTGCATTTGAAAGTCAATATGCGGGATGGTTTATTCATAAGAATGGAATAGGATATTCAAGAGATTTTCAAGCGCCAAAGCGACGTGGTCTCGGCAGCCCGCGCCGCATGCAAGGGATCGTCCTGATCCGCTGCGCGGGGATGATGCGGCTTGACATCGGCCTTGCCGACGACACGCAGGCCGGCTTCGGCGATCAAGGCAAGCAAAGATTCACGCGTGCGCAACCCGAGATGTTCGGCAAGATCGGAAAGAATCAGCCAACCTTCACCGTCGGACTCCAGATGTTCTGCCAGCCCTGCCAGGAAACCGCGCAGCATGCGGCTGTCAGGGTCATATACCGCATGTTCGAGCGGCGAGTTGGCCCGTGCCGGCAGCCAGGGAGGATTGCACACCACCAGCGGCGCGCGCCCGGGAGGAAAAAGATCGGCCTCGACGACATCGACTTGGGCGCCCAATCCAAGACGCGTGATATTGTCGCGCGCGCAGGCAATGGCGCGCGTTTCACTATCGGTTGCCACGACACGGGCCACGCCGCGCCGCGCCAACACCGCGGCGAGCACGCCGGTTCCGGTGCCGATGTCAAAGGCCAGCGTTTTTGCCGGCAAGGGTGCATTTTCGACCAGTTCGATGTATTCGCCGCGAATCGGCGAAAACACACCATAATGAGGGTGAATCCGGTCACCGATTGCGAGAATATCGACACCTTTCTTGCGCCATTCGTGCGCGCCGATCACGCCCTGCACCTCCCTGAGCGATACGACGAACGGCAGGCCCGGTGCGCCGTAGGCTTCAAGACAGGCGGCGCGCACATCCGGGGCACGCCGCAACGGGATCGAATAGTCCGCATCGCATGGCAACAGGATTGCGCCCAATATGCGCGTGCGATGCGATTGCGCCTGGCGCTGAAAATGAAATGCTTCGGTGGGATTGGCCGCAACCTTGGGCGGCTTGCGATCACAACGCCTTGCCAACGCCTGTAGCAATTGGCGGGCATTGTGAAAATCGCCGCGCCAAAGCAACGCCGTACCTTCACTCGCGAGGCGGTAGGCGGCATCGGCCGTCAAACGGTCATCCGCTATCTGGACGCGCCTGGGCGGTGCGGCGCCGCTTTCAGAGTGCCACAAGGCAGTTTGTTCGTGCCCGTCTTCCTGCCAATGTATCGTCGCTTGATCAGACATTGCATTCCCACGGCGAGAGACGTGCGGCCAACGTCATGCCTGCGCAACGCGCTTGGCAATGTGGCCGAGCGACTCCTCGACCTGGTCAACCAGTATCAGGCAAAGGTCGCCGCTATCGAGCATGGCCAGCGCGCGGTCGATTGCGACGAACTCACCGCGAATCTCCTCGATGTTGCTGGTGCGCTTGGCATTGACCAGGCCTTCGCGCAACAAACGCAGGACTTCGCCATCTTCACGGCCGCGTTGGCATTGGTCCTGGTAAAGCAGGACATCGTCAAAAGCCGCACCTGCCAGCGCGCCCTGTTGACGTATGTCTTCGTCGCGCCGGTCGCCGGCGCCGCTGATCACGATGGAGCGACGCTTGGCCGGGATCGTCTCGACCGCCTGCACCAGCGCGGAGATCGCGTCGGGATTATGGCCGTAGTCGGCAATGACCGTGGCGCCGCGATACTGAAACAGGTTGAACCGGCCCGGCGCATTGTCGGTGTCGCTTTGGAAGGTCTTCAAGCCGGCGCGAATGTCGTCCCACTCGATACCCACTGCCCAGGCGGCCGCCACTGCGGCCATCACGTTCTCGACCTGGAATCCGATCGTGCCATTGTGCGTGATCGGCACATCGCCCAACGGCACGGTGAACTGCGCTTTTCCTTCGACGGCAACGATTGCGTTGCCATCGACGTAGACGGCGCGATGCCCTTTGGCACGATGCGTCGTCATCAGCGGGTTTTTCCGGTCGTGCGCGAAAAACGTCACCGATCCAGGGCAGTTCTCTGCCATGGCGGCCACGATCGGATCGGCGGCGTTCAACACCGCCATGCCGCTTTCGGCCACATTTTGCACGATCACGCGCTTCAAGACTGCCAGATCATCGAGCGTGGTAATGTAGTTCAATCCGAGATGGTCGCCCGTACCAATATTGGTCACCACGGCAACTTGGCAGCTATCAAACGCCAATCCTTCGCGCAGGACGCCGCCGCGCGCGGTTTCAAACACTGCCGCATCGACGTCCGGATGGAGCAGCACGTTGCGCGCGCTGCGCGGGCCGGCACAGTCACCGGTATCGATGCGTTCGCCCTGAATGTACACGCCGTCGGTATTGGTCATGCCGACACGCAAGCCGCTTTGTGCAAACAGGTGCGCAATCAGGCGCACGGTAGTGGTCTTGCCGTTGGTTCCCGTGACCGCGACGACAGGAATGCGCCCATCTTCATCATCGGCGAACATTTCGGAGATAATTGCCTCGCCAACCGCCCTGCCCTTGCCATATGACGGCGACAGATGCATGCGCAGGCCCGGCGCGGCGTTGACTTCGACGATACCCCCGCCCTGATCTTCAATCGGCCTGAGCAGGGTTTCGCAAACGACGTCCACGCCGCAAATGTCGAGCCCGATCATTTGCGCCGCCGCGACTGCACGTGCGGCCACTTCTGGATGGACGTCATCGGTCACGTCGGTGGCCGAGCCGCCGGTCGACAAGTTGGCATTATTGCGCAACTTGACCCGCTGTCCCTTGGCCGGAATCGACTCGGCATCGTAGCCTTGGGTTGCGAGGCTCGACAACGCGATATCGTCAAAGCGGATTTTCGTCAGCGACGTTGCATGTCCGGTGCCACGGCGCGGATCCCGGTTGACCTGGTCCACCAGTTCGCGCACGGAATGCTTGCCGTCGCCGATGACCTGCGGCGGATCGCGCCGCGCTGCAGCCACCAGTTTGCCGCCGACCACCAGCAGGCGAAAATCGTCGCCGGGTATGCAACGCTCAACCATGATGCTGTCGCGAAATTCCTTTGCCGCCGCATAGGCCAGGTTGAGCTGCTCGCGCGTCGTCACGTTCACCGTGACGCCCTTGCCCTGATTGCCGTCCTTCGGCTTGACCACCACCGGCAGGCCGATTTCGCAAGCCACCGCCCAGGCATCGTCGGCATCTTCCACCGAACGCCCGCCCGGCACCGGCACGCCGGCAGCCGCCAGCAAGATCTTGGTCAACTCCTTGTTCTGTGCGATCGCTTCGGCAATCGCGCTGGTGCGATCAATTTCGGCCGCCTGAATATGGCGCTGCCTGCTGCCCCAGCCGAACATCACCAGGCTGCCATTGGTCAGGCGGCGATAGGGAATGTTGCGTGCAACGGCGGCTTGTACGATCGACCCTGTACTTGGCCCGAGCCGCACGTCTTCATCGAGCTCGCGCAGTTGCGCCAAGGCCGCAGTCAGATCAAATGGAGCATCCGACAATGCCGCCTGGCACAAGCTTTCCGCCAGCTTCAGCGCCAGGCGCCCGACCGCTTCTTCGGTATATTCGACCACAACTTGAAATACGCCCGGCTCGAAGGTCTGGGTCGTGCGGCTGAACGTGACCGGGCATCCGGCCTGCGCCTGCAAGCCCAGTGCCGCCAATTCAAGCGCGTGGGCCATGGAAATCGCATCATCCTTGCGGTGCGGTTGCAGCGGGCTGATTTGCGGAAAACGATCGCGGATGCGCCCATCAAGCCCGGGCAATTTTCCAATCGCGCATTCGTCGGGCGTGCAGGTCACGATCGCCTCGATCGAGGTGTGGTGGCTCCAGATATTTGCGCCCCGTAACGCGCGAATCCGTGTGACTTCCATAAGGCAAGGTCCTGTCAATACTAGTAGTTGGGTTTCTTCATTTTTGATTCGAAGGTCATCAAGCCCGCACTGATCAATTCCGGTGCAACGCCCAAAGCCCACGCCGCCGCAACGGCGGCCAGCACGCTCTCGGGCTGGGCCCGTTTGGTCGGCTTGAGCGACGCCAACGGCAACAGCGTGATTTCTTCAGTTCCCGTGGCCAGCACAATGTTGTTGTCCTGCAGGACGACCACGCGTTCGCCTGCATCTCGGTGTTTGACGATGGCATCGAGTTCTGCCGACATTCCGTAGAAGATGACCTTGCCATCACACAGTTCGGCCAATTCCACCACCAGCGGATCGGCCGCATTGAGCACGGCATACCCATCCGGCAGCACGACATCGACCTGAGTTCGCAAAACCTTGACCATGTGATCAGGTTCGTCGATATAAAACTCGCCCAGTTCTTCATGATCTGCCATGTCGGTGACGACGCCGACGGCGCACTTGTCGTATACCAAGCCCTCGGCCAGGATCATGCGCGCGCCATTTTCAAACACTGCAGCTTCAACCGAGCGATTGATCAACAAACGTTGCCCGGCCGTCCAGTTGGCACAATTTCCCTTTTCGACCTGGCGATTATCGAGATACAGGCCCTCGCTGCAAACCAGCCCGACGTGTTTGCCGGTAGCCTGGATCAGCCATGCGATCAGGCGCGTGATCAGGCTGGTTCCCTTCGAGCCGGCGACGCCGATGATCGGAATGCGGCCGTTTTGTTCCGGCCCGAACAGGTGTTCCATGATGGCCGGCCCGATCGCGCGCGGCACGCCGCCGGCAGGCTTCAAATGTGCCAGCAGGCCGGGGCTCGCATTGACCTCGATGACCGCGCCGCGTTGCTCGTCGATCGGCCGCGCTATGTCTTCCAGGACCATATCGACGCCGGCAATATCGAGCCCGACCACGCGTGCGGCCAGCGCTGCCTTGGCCGCAACGCTCGGATGTACTTTGTCCGTCACGTCGAACGCCACGTTGCCGTTGCGCTGTATCAGCACTTTCTGACCGTCCGCGGGGATCGAATACGCCGTCATTCCCTGGCGTTCCAGTTCGAGGATGATCTCGGCGCCCACCTCGGGGGCCAACGCATTGAGCGGCGAATCCTCGGTCGTGCCGCGGCGCGGATCGGTATTGATTTGCGCGTCGACCAGTTCGATGATGTTCGATTTCCCATCGCCCATCACCCATGCCGTCTCGCCGCTGGCAGCGGCGACCACGCGTTTGCCGACCACCAGCAATCGATGCTCGTTGCCGGCGATGAATTTTTCCACCATGACGCCGCCGCCCTTGCGATCGGCCAGATGGTAGGCCGCAATCACATCTTCCCGCGTCTTGAGATCAAGCGACACGCCGCGCCCGTGGTTGCCGTCATAGGGTTTGACGACTACCGGCAAGCCGATATCTTGCGCCGCGTCCCACGCATCGTCGGGGTCATCCACCATGCGGCCTTCCGGCACCGGCACGCCGCAAGACTGCAACATCGATTTGGTCAGATCCTTGTCACTGGCAATGCCTTCGGCGATGGCGCTGGTCTCGTCGGTTTCCGCAGTCCAGATTCTGCGCTGACGCACGCCGTAGCCAAGCTGAACGAGATTGCCCTCGGTCAAGCGTATGAAGGGAATGCGCCGCTCGGTTGCCGCTTCGACTATATGCGCCGTGCTCGGTCCGAGGCAAAACGAATCGACCAGATCGGTAAGGCCAAGCACGCAGTGTGCAAGGTCGAACGGTTGATCTTGTATTGCCGCCATCAGCAAATCGCGCGCTGCCGCCAGCGCCGCGCGTCCAACTTTTTCCTGCCTGGTGCGAAACGCCATTTTGTAGACGCCGCGCACCGACGTGCCGCGCGTCTTGCCGAACCCGGTACGCATGCCCGCCAGGTTTTGCAATTCAAGCGCTACGTGTTCGAGAATGTGGCCGGCCCACGTGCCCTCCTCAAGGCGCAACACGAAGCCACCACGCTCGCCGACGCCGCAACGATGCTCGACCAGGCCGGGCAGCCACGTCGTCAGGCGCGCCGTCAAACCGGGAATTTTGTTCGACGGGTAATCTTCAAGCTCCCCGATGTCGAGCCATGCTTCGATGACAGGACGGTAAGTCCAAATATTGGGGCCGCGCAGATGCATCACGCGCAGTACTTCGATTTCTTTCTTCTTGGTCATATTGTCAAGTTTAAATTATTTGACCCATCGGGCAGGCCTTCTTCACTGTCTGATCCGCGTGACGAATACTGTTCGACAAAGTTGTCGAGATGCTCACTTTTCAAGGTGGAGACAATAGTGCGGCTATTTATCATGCACGGGCTGACCCGGCTCTTGCGGTATACTTGGGCTGGCGCGTTCGTTCTCGCCTTTGTTATGTTCGTCCCTATCCTGGTAGCGTCAGACTTGGCACTTTCGAGAGAATACCGCAATTTGTAACTTTCGTGATTCGTTGCTTTGGGTCAAAATACTGCCTTTTTGACTTGGACCATGCTATTGATTCGCCGGCATGTGATCATAATTTCAATTTTTTTCCATTCTTACAACTTATCGCTCCAAGATGACTCTTCCTGCTTCCGCCTCCGACTCCGCGCATATCGATTTGCCTGAAACCTGGCGTGCCGAAGTCGAAATGCAGCTCGTCGCAGGAGAGAACGTTGTCACCTCGGTCGAGGTTGACCTGGATGCAAAATTACATTTTTCCAAGGGTTTGGTCGTTCTTACCGACCAACGAATTTTAGCGCGCGGACCTGGCGAAGCCGCCTGGCAGGCATGGTCGGTACGCGAACACTTGCATTTGAAACATCACGATCATGCAGGTGTCGGTCATCTGGAATTGAGCGATGAAAGCGGCAGGCTGGCAGTCTGGCGCTTCACGCTCGGACACAATCTGTTGGCCATCCGCCTGCTCGACCAATACGTCCTGCAACGCGAGAGCCGCGTAACGGGCATACCGATCGAGCGCGACGAGCAAGACGTCTGCCCCAGTTGCAAGGCTCCGCTGGACCCGGACCAGGACGAATGCCCGGTGTGCAAGAAAGTCATCCATACGCCACCATCGACCTGGACGTTGTTCCGCCTGTGGCGCTTCGCCCGGCCGTATCGCAAGCAGTTGACACTGGGACTTGTGCTGACCATGATCGGAACGGCGGCCAATATGGTCACGCCCTACCTCACAAAACCGTTGATGGACACGGTATTGATCCCCTACCAGAACGGACAGTACGTCGATCCCATGCTGGTCGTAACTTACCTCGGCTTGTTGTTTGGTTCCGCCACCCTGGCCTGGGGTTTGGGCTGGGCCAAGACCTATATCCTGGCCCTGGTGTCGGAACGCATTGGCGCTGATCTGCGCACGACGACCTACGAGCATTTGCTGCGCATGTCGCTCGAATATTTCGGCGGCAAGCGCACCGGCGACCTGATGTCGCGCATCGGTAGCGAAAGCGACCGGATCTGCGTCTTTCTTTCGCTGCATCTGCTCGATTTCGCCACCGACGTGTTGATGATCCTGATGACCACGGCGATGCTGTTCTCGCTCAATCCCAAGCTTGCCATCGTCACGCTGTTGCCCCTGCCCTTCATCGCCTGGATGATCCACATCGTGCGCGACAAACTGCGCACCGGCTTCGAGCGCATCGACCGGGTATGGTCCGAAGTCACCAACGTGTTGGCCGACACCATTCCCGGCATCCGCGTGGTCAAGGCGTTCGCCCAGGAACAGCGCGAATCGAGCCGCTTCCGCGATGCGAACCGGCACAACCTCGCAGTCAATGACCGGCTCAACAAAACCTGGTCGCTGTTTTCTCCCAGCGTCTCTTTTCTGACCGAACTTGGCCTTTTGGTAGTGTGGGGATTCGGCATCTGGCTGATCGCGGGCGGCAAGATTTCCGTCGGTACGCTGACCGCATCGGTGGCCTACATCAGCCGCTTTTACGGGCGCCTCGATTCCATGAGCCGTATCGTCTCGGTCACGCAAAAATCGGCGTCGGCGGCCAAGCGCATTTTCGACATTCTGGACCACGTATCGAGCGTGCCGGAACCCGCCCAGCCGGTGCATCTGGAACGCATCGAGGGGCGCATCGAGTTGCGCGACGTGGGTTTCCGTTACGGCAACCGCGCGGTCAACCGCGGCATCAACCTGACCATCGAGCCGGGCGAGATGATCGGACTGGTCGGCCATAGCGGATCGGGCAAGAGCACCCTGGTCAACCTGATCTGCCGGTTCTATGACGTTGCCGAAGGATCGATACGGGTCGATGGCGTGGATATCCGTTCGCTGCCGATCGCCCAATATCGCAGCAACATCGGCCTGGTTTTGCAAGAGCCATTCCTGTTCTTCGGCACGATCGCGGAAAATATTGCCTACGGCAAACCGGACGCCTCGCGCGCAGAGATCATTGCCGCCGCCCGCGCGGCGCACGCACATGAATTCATCCTCCGCCTGCCGCAAGGTTACGACTCGATGGTCGGCGAACGCGGTCAGGGATTGTCTGGGGGCGAACGTCAACGTATCTCGATTGCGCGCGCGCTGCTGATCGATCCACGCATCCTGATCCTCGACGAGGCGACGTCGTCGGTGGATTCCGAGACGGAAAAGGAAATTCAAAAGGCGCTGGAAAATCTCGTGCAAGGTCGCACCACCATCGCCATTGCGCACCGCCTGTCGACGCTGCATCGGGCCGACCGCCTGGTCGTGCTCGATCGCGGGCAGGTTGTCGAAGAAGGCAAGCACGATGATCTGATGGCGCGCGAAGGCGCCTATTACCGGCTATACCAGGCGCAGGCGCGCAATGTCGACGTGGATATGGATGAAAGCGACGCATGAAGACCATCGTAAAGACATCGACCTTCAATCTCGAACGCAACAGCTTCGGCAACCTGATACTGACGACGGAAGATGGGGAAGTTCATCAAGCCGTGGCGCCGGTGCGGGCGTTCCCGATACAAACGCCCGACGAAGGCATCAGCATGCTATGCCCCGACGGACGTGAAGTAGCGTGGATCGAGAAACTCGATGACCTTCCGGCACAGGTCAGAAAACTGGTTGAGGACGAACTGCAAAGCCACGAATTCATGCCGGAAATCGCCCATATCGCAGCGGTCACCAGCTTCGCCACGCCTTGCACCTGGAGTGTCGAAACCGATCGCGGCGCCACCGATTTCGTGTTGCGCGGCGAAGAAGACATCCGCCGCATCGGGCGCAACATGCTGCTCATCGCCGACAATCACGGCATCCACTTCCTGATTCGCGATCTCAACGGACTCGACAAGCACAGCCGGAAAATTCTCGATCGATTCCTGTAACCGAATTCGTCTAAACCGACGAGTACTGCGCGATGCGTCGCAGTGACACGCGATTGAGCAACGCCACCAGCAAGGTCGCGGCGACCGTCAACCCGACGGCAAGCGCTAGCCAGAACCCGGACGCCCCCATAGGCTGGGCCGGATGCCAAGGCATCCACGATGGTGCGAGGCCCAGCAAACAACCGAGCGGCAACGAACAGCCCCAGAACGCCATCAGATGGATCAACATCGGCGTGCGCGTCACTTTGTAGCCGCGAATCGCGCTCGATGCCGCTACCTGCGTGGCATCGGATAGCTGGAAAATCGCGGCAAGCAGCAACAGATCCGCGGTCAACGCCTGGACCGCGGGGTCGGACGTATAGGCAGCCGCAATCGGATGGCGCAAGATGGCAATGAACGCAGCCGACAGCATGCCGAACAGCAGCGACATGCAGACGCCGACCCAGGCCACGAAGCGCGCGCGCACAGGATCGCCCTCGCCGACGGCGTGACCGACGCGGGTAATCAATCCGATGCCGAAGCTGAGCGGCACCATGAATACCAGGGAAATGAAGTTGAGCGCGATCTGGTTGGCCGCCATCGATACCACGCCGAAGCGCGCCACGAGGAAACAGACTGCAGAAAATGCGCTGGCTTCGGCAAGAAAGGTGACGCCTATCGGCCAGCCGAGTTTCAGCATCGCGCCGATTTCCTTCTTGTTCGGCCATTCCCAGTGGGTAAATGGATAGGTCGGGCGATAGGCCGGCGAACGCTTGATCCACCACAGCATCGCGCCCAGCATCAGCCAGGTGCCGCTCGCCGTGGCGATCGCGCAACCGACAGCGCCCAGCCTTGGCAGGCCGAAATGACCATACACCAGCAACCAGTTGATCGCGATGTTATAAGCCAGCCCGCCAAGCGCGATCAACATCATGGGCTTGGTTTGGTGGATGCTCGTGCTGTAACCATACAGGGCGCGATATGCAGCAAACGCCGGCAGGCCGAAACTGATGACGTGAACAAACGCCGTCGCCTTGGCATGGACATCGTTGTCGAGACCGAGCATGTCGAACAAATAGGTGCCGAGATTGGCGACGAGGAAGGCGATCAATCCGATTCCGGCGGCTTTCCACAACGCCTGCCTGACGATATGCGGAATGCGCTCGACGTTTCCGGCTCCGGCTTCATGTGCGACAACCGCGTTAATCGCCATGATCAGCCCCATGACGGTAACGATCACGATCGACCAGATCGAAGCGCCCAGCGATACCGCCGCCAGGTCGCCGGCGCTGACGTGCCCCGTCATCGCCACGTCGGACACGCCCATGCCGACGGTTGCGAGTTGACCGATCAGCATGGGCCAAGCAAGCTGCCACAGCGCAAGCATCTCGGTTCTGATTGCGGGCAAGCGATACTTTAGGGATTGCGACATGAAGAAATGCGGGTGAATCGAACAATCCGGCATTGTACCGGATCAGGCCGGGCAAGCACCGCAATCGAGGCATTTACCGCCGATTGCCGGCCGGTGCAACGACTTTCGCCTTGGCCTGCAGGATTACCTTGGCACAATCGCCATCCTTGCCTGGTCCAACATCGACCAAGGGCAACAGCGCTGCGACCGGCGTCAATACACCGAGGGCGACCGCGCCTCCCGTGCGCAGCGCGACCTTGCCTTTGTCGATATTGACCTGAGGAGCGGCAAAGGTCCCGCTCACGTAGACCGGCGTACGCAGCGATACCAGGCGGAACTTCTTGTTTTCCGGTTGTACGGTCAGCGCCAGGGTTTCCTTGGCCAGGTCGACTTGCCCCTCTACGCCGATCGATGCCTCGTCGGTGTCGATCAAAAAATACTGCGTGTGCAGCAAACCATTGGTAATGACGAAGTCCCCTGCGACACAATTCAATTGCACTTGCTTGTCGCCAAACACCTTGATCAAGACCACATTCAAGACATTCAACCCCGCTTCATCCAGCAACAACTTGCTGACCGTTCCCTGGTTGACCAGGACTTTCAACTCGCCGTCGGAAGCGGCCAGCAAGCTCGCAACCGAGTTGCCGGAAGATCGAATTTTGGCGTCACCGTTGATTTCACCAAGACTAGTCTGCATCGGCTTGAAGTCCGGCATCAAGCGATTCAATTTCAGGTGCCTGGCTGAGAGCGTCATGTCGCCCTTTATATTAGGGCCATTGCCGTTGAGTATCACGTTCGATACCATGCGCCCCTCGGCGACACCGAACTCCAGGGGCAGCAGAGACAGTGTTCCATCCCGCAAGATAAAGTGGACAGTCATATTATCGAGCGGCAGTTTGTCGTCCTTGATGATCTTGCGCCCCGTAAACTTGACATCGGCATCGATCTCGCGCCAGCGGGTAAACTTGAATTCTTCGGTCGGCAGGACTTTGCCGGAAGCCACGCTTTTCCCATCCGATCGTACTTCCTCCGGCCGCCGGTCCGCGCCGACCGAAGGCGCCAGATCCTTGAAGACCAGCAAATTGGACACAACGCTGCCTTCAAGGAAGGGCCGGTTACGCCCCTGTTCGCGCGCTGATTCATATTTCAATTGCCCGGACAAATCGCTACTGCCGACTCTGCCACTGAATCGCTCGTACTGCCAGGTGCTGCCCTGCCGGTCAAGGGTGCCGATCAGCCGTCCATGCGTGGCAAACGGCGGCGTGTTGGGCAGGGCGACGCCGGTCAACGGAAACAAATCGGCCATGCTCGCGCCAGACAAGTTCATTTGCAGGTCAAGCGCCGCCAATTCGCTTGGCTTTGTGAGCGATCCCTTCAGTTGCACGCTGGTCTTCCCGACCTGCATTTCGGCTTCCAAAGGATACGGCTTGGCGTCCTGCAAGGAAAGTACGGCACCGCCCTTGCCCGCGCCTTTGACCGGCGCGCCGTTAAAACTCCCTTCGACCTTCCAGCTTATGCCGTAGGATTCCGGCCCGCCATCGTCGACGGTATCAACCGAAACCGCCAACTCCAGTTTGCGCATTTCGTCATGGAGATTGGCGTGACCGGCATCGATCACCATCCTGCGCACTTTGGTCGACCAGGATGAAGGACCAGTATCGAGCTCGAAGGCCCAGTTGTTGGCGCCCGATTTGGTGCGCAGCGCGTTGAGTTCCGCTT
>FSYV01000322.1_pt1 | contig 12679 bp, 11 predicted proteins | sample 1638641 | NCBI WGS metagenome assembly FSYV01 (sample SAMEA3914813, study PRJEB12502) | metagenome | biome: forest; material: soil | place: Canada | collected 2011-07-07 | depth 0.3 m
GATCAATTGCGTCGAGTTGACGAACAAGACATTGTCGTCGGCCATGCCATGCACCAGCAGCAGTGGCGAACGCAAGCCATCCAGATGGGCGAATACACTGCTTTGCAGGTAGCCGTCGGCATTGTCTTTCGGCCGATCGAGGTATTGTTCGGTGTAGTGCGTGTCGTACAAATGCCAATCCGTTACCGGCGCGACGGCGGCGCCTATGGCGATACGGTCCGAACCCGCCTCAAGCAGGCGCAAGGTCATGAAGCCGCCGTAGCTCCAGCCAAACACGCCGATGCGCTTGGCATCGACAAAACTTTGCTTGCCGAGCCAATCGACGCCGCTCAACTGGTCTTCCACTTCATGTTTGCCGAGGTTGCGATAGATCACGTCGGCAAATTGGCGTTCGCGCCGTGCCGAGCCGCGATTGTCGAGCTTGAACACCACGTAGCCGTGCTGCGCCATGTATTGGTCGAACAACCCGCCCCAACGCCGCTCGACGGTTTGCGCACCCGGGCCGCCATAGACCGGCAAGAACACCGGATAATGTTTGGCTGGATCGAAGCCGAGCGGCTTCATGATCGAATAGTGCAGCACTTGCCCATCGGCCGCGAGCAGGGTGCCGAACTCGGTGGGGACGTGTGCACTGCGGTACGGCGCGTAGGGATGCGCGGCATTCAATTCATTGTGCTCGACCCAGGCCAGCAGGCCGCCATCCGGGCGGCGCACGCTCACCTGCGGCGGGGTGTCGGGGTCGGACCAGGTATCGACGAAGGCTTCGCCATGCTTGGAGAATTTCGCCTCGTGCCAGCCGTCCGCCTTGGTCACACGTACGGGATGGTCGGCGTCGCTGCCGTTGAGCGAGAGCGAATAGACTTGCTTGTCGATGACGGCGTCGCGGTTGGAGGCTACGTAGACGCGGCTGGCTTTTTCATCGATTGCCAGCAAGTCGTCGACACCCCATTCGCCAGACGTGATCGGATGCAGCAAATGCCCGTCGAGATCGAACAGGTAGAGATGCTTGCGGCCGCTGCGCTCCGACGGCCAGATGAAGGCCTTGCGGTGTTCGAGGAAGTGCGGCTCGTTGCCGGCATGGACCCAGGTGGCTGAGGTTTCCGAAAAGAGCAAGTGTTGCGCGAGACTTGCCGGATCGACCGCGACCAGGTCAAGACGCTTCTGGTCGCGCGTTTCGCGCTGGTACACGAGTTCATGCGCATCGGCGCTCCAGTCCGCACGCACCAGATAAATGTCTTTCTCGGCACCCAGGTCGATCGGCTTGATCGCGCCGCCAGTCGGCGCAACCAGCGCCAGTCCGACCACGACGTTGGCCTCGCCCGCACCCGGATAGCGCTGCTCGACCACCTCGGTGCGCGTGGGGTAGATCTCGAAGCGGCGCGCCACCGGAACCTGTGCCTCGTCGAAGTGCTTGAACGCAATCGCAGAATCGTCGGGCGCCCACCAGTAGCCGCTGGTCTGCGCCATTTCTTCCTGGGCGATGAATTCGGCTTCGGCATTGTGTATCGTGCCGCCGCCGTCAGTGGTCAATTTCCGCTCGGCGCCGGTAGCAAGATCCTGCACCACCAGATTCTGGTCACGCACGAACGACACGTAGTGCCCCTTGGGCGAAATCTTGGGGTCGATGACGTCGCCCGCTGCAAGGCGGCGCGCCTGTTCCGGATGCGCCGCATCGACCAGATACAGATTGCCGGCCAGTGTCACCAGCAACTGCTTGCCGTCTGGCGACCAGCTATAGTCGCCGATGCCGTGGTAGCTCGCCGTGCGTTCGCGCTCGCGTCGCGCCTTCTCGGCATCGGAAATGTTTTCTTCCGGCTGCAAGGCCCTGGAATCGACCAGCCGGCGCATCGACTTGTCGTGCAGATTGAACTCCCACAGGTCGAGCTGGAACTGGTCATCGGCGCGGCCCTTGAGGAACGTCACGCGCGCGCCGTCCGGCGCCATTTGCAAGTGACGCACACCGGGGCCGGACAGTGCCGGGTCGGCGTGCAGGCGTTCAATGGTCAGGCGCTCGGCGAAGGCTGAGGCCGGCAGGGCAACGAGAGCGGAAAGCAGTAGCGGTAGAAAGCGCATTTTGTAGGGTCTTCACTCGAATTGTTATGGTTGCGCCGGGACGATGCGAGTGTGGGTGTTCCTTCCCGGTAATGCGGCTCATTATATGTTGCCGCTGTATTTTCGGCAGAATACTGGTACCAATCGAATTTATTCGGCGCGTTTCCTGATCATCTCGATCAGCGCGCGCAAACCTGCTGGGACGTGGCGCCTGCTCGGGTGGTAAAGGCAAAGCCCGGCGAAACCTGGCGTCCAGTCTTCCAGCACGCGCACCAGCCGGCCTGCCGCCAGGTCGGGCGCGACATTCCATTCGGTCAGGTAAGTAAGGCCCAGCCCCTCGCGTGCCGCGTCCAGCATCAGTGTCGGCTCATCGAGCGTGATGATGCCCTTGACGTCGACCGTCAATGCCTCGCCATGGCGCGCGAACTCCCAATGATAGATTGCGCCGCTCGGCATGCGCGCGCGGATGCAGCGGTGCGCGGCCAGGTCGGCGGGGGTTTGCGGTTTGCCGTGTTCGGCGAAGTAGGCCGGGCTGCCGACTACGGCGAAGCGCTGCTGCGCGCCGAACGGCACGGCGATCATGTCCTGCGGGACGGTTTCAGCCAGCCGAATGCCTGCGTCGAAACCTTCGACCACGATGTCGATCATCTTGCCTTCGGTGACGATGTCGAGCTTCATGTCGGGATAGCAGTGCAGGAAATCCATGAACAGCGGCATGACTTGGCGGGCCGCCCCGACCGAAGTATTGATGCGCAAGGTGCCTGTTGGGTGGTCGCGATAGCTGCCGGCCTGCTCCATGGCGCCGCGTATCGTCGATAGCGCGGGAGCGATGTTGTCGACAAATTGCGCGCCTGCCTCGGAGAGCGACACGCTGCGCGTCGTGCGGTTGAAAAGACGCACGCCGATGCCGGCTTCCAGCGCGGCAATCGCGTGACTCAGGGCCGAGGTCGAGACCCCCAGTTCGATGGCGGCGGCACGGAAACTGCGGTGGCGCGCCACGGCAAGCACGGCTTCCAGTTCGCCCAGTCCGGATGTTTTCATTATCCTAAAAAATTCAATAGTTCATGCTGAATTATATGGCTAGTCGGATTAATGAGTGTGGGCTATCTTGGATGGTAAGGGATTCAGGCCAATTTCAATTTGTACAAAACGGAGCGAGACACATCATGCACACCATCGACAAAATCTACATCAACGGCGCATTTGTTACACCTCACGGAGAGGAGATCTTCGAACTTTTCAATCCGGCGTCGGGTCAGGTGATGGGCCGGGTGCGCCTTGCCGACGCACACGACGCGCGCCTCGCCATTGCCGCTGCCAAGCGGGCGTTCGGCACGTTCTCCTTGTCGACGAAGGCGGAGCGCATTGCCATGCTGCTGCGTTTGCGCGACGCCGTTGAAGCGAGTGAAGACGCGCTGTTCGAGGCCATCGTCGAGGAATACGGTGCGCCGGTTTCACGGGCTCGCTGGATGGCCAAGCATGCGGCCAGCGTGTTCGAGGAGGCCGCCAAGGTATTGCAGGCATACGAATTTACGCGCCGCATGGGGCGCGCGGAAGTGGTCATGCATCCGCTGGGGGTGGCCGCCTTGATTACGCCGTGGAATAGCAATGCCGGCTTCATTTGCGGCAAGCTCGCTGCCGCCCTTGCCGCCGGTTGCACCGCTGTCGTCAAGCCGAGCGAGATGAGCGCGCTGCAAACGCAAATCGTGACGCAGGCGTTGCACTCGGCCGGCTTGCCGCCCGGCGTTTTCAACATCGTCACCGGCAGGGGCGAGGTAGTGGGACCTGAGATCAGCACACACCCGGACGTGGCGAAGATCTCGTTCACCGGGTCGACCGTGGTTGGCAAAACCATCTTGCGTGCGGCAGCGGACACCCTGAAACGCGTGACGCTGGAATTGGGCGGCAAATCGCCGGTCCTCGTGCTCGACGATGCGAACTTCGACGAGGCCGTGCCGCTTGCATTGCAGGCCGGATTCATGAACAGCGGCCAGGCCTGTATAGCCGGCACGCGCATACTGGTGCCTGCACTCCGGCTGGCGGAATTCGAGGAGCGCGTCGTTGCGGAAATCTCCCGTATCAAGGCCGGCGATCCGCGCGATATGGACACTGTAATCGGTCCGATGGTCAGCCAAAGGCAATGGGAGCGCGTGCAAAACTATATCCGCATCGGCATCGACGAGGGGGCAAGGCTGGTTGCCGGCGGAGTAGGCCGGCCGGAAGGGTTCGATGCGGGCTGGCTGGTGCGGCCGACCATATTCAGCGGTGTCGGCAACGACATGCGGATCGCGCGCGAAGAAATCTTCGGACCGGTACTATCGATCATTGCCTATCGCACCACCGAGGAAGCCATCGCGATTGCCAACGACACGAGCTATGGCTTGCAGGCCTACGTATTGTCGACCGACCCTGTTCGCGCGCAGCGGGTCGCTGCGCAAATCGAGGCCGGGCGCGTGTTGATCAATACCCTGGCGCATGAGCCGGCGGCGCCCTTCGGCGGTTTCAAGCAATCCGGTATCGGGCGCGAGTACGGCACCTTCGGCCTGGAAGCTTTCATGGAGCCCAAGGCCATCCTCGCCGCAGCTTGATGACAGTGCCCGAGGCACAAGTCCCTGTAATGGATATCGACTCGACGGTATTTGAGAGCCGGCACACTGCACAAACCGCGTGCCGGTTCACGAGACTGCTTGCTATTCGATCCGAATCGCAGAAAACGGCGGCTGAATGGGGCCGTGCTCGCCGAGTTTGTTCAACAGCAGAATGATGATCTTCCAGTTGCTGTCGGTTTCCATGCCCGCGACCACGAACGAGCGTAGTGCGGCAGCATTGTTGCCGGGTATGAGCGTGATCGATGCCCAGCCGATTGCCGGGTTGTTCGGCATGCTATGGAAAGTTCCGGCTTCCTTGATCGTCAAGCCGCTGGTGATGGTATAGGTGCCCTGGCTGCCCACGTGTGTCGAGTCGAAGGTAAACGCGATTTGCGCCACGGCAAACGGGTCTTCCGACCATAGATAGGTTCCACCGAGACCGACCAGCGTTTCGATGTCGTCGGGACCGTGCCAGCCGGCCGGACTGGATGCGAGCGCGGCAATGGACTCTTCGTGCAATGCCTTGAGGGCGCCGGCACGAGCGGCCGGAATGTGGCTCTTGTCGAGAAAATCATGGGCTAGTATAGACATGCTGAGTTTCCTTTCATTCAAGCGCGTAAGCGCGCGCAACGCACAACGGACAGGCTCAGGTTAGGCAGCATTGCACTGCACAACAACTGTCAGATTTATCAGGATGGTGCGATGCAATAGCGAATAATATTTCCGTGCGTTATCGAATCAGCGGATTCCGCAAAAATCGAATCCATCCGGAAACAAAGTTGGCGATTTGTGTTGCAGAAACGAACAATGAGCGGGGCTATGAGCGGCGCAATGAGGCGGGCAACATCACGCGCCGATGCTGCGCCGCCCAAACATGCGGCATTCAGCCGCCAGTGCCAGCAAGTTCGGGTCGCGCTCGCGGTTGCGTGCGAACAATAATGTGATCAGTTGGTGCGAGGCATATTTTTGCGCCAGCGGGATCAGCCGAATGTGGCTGCTGAAGGGACCAACCCGCCCTGGCAGCAGGCTGTAGCCGATTCCGCCGCTGACCAGATTGATCAGAGAAAAGATATCGGCCACACGCATCGCGATGTCGGGCTCGAAACCGGCGCGCTTGAACGCGCTGCTGAAGCTGTGGGCAGTGGCAAAGCCATCGCGCAGGGTAATGAATTTCTCGCCGCGCAGTTCCTGCAGGTCGATGTCGGCGCGTTCGGCATAGATCGAACCGATCGGTGCGGCGAGAAAGATGTCATCGTTGAACAAGGGCACCGATAGCAGATCGGCGCCTACCAGTTCGCCCTGCGTTCCAATTACGACCGCATCGAGTTTGCCGTCTTCGAGGCTTTGCAGCAGCTCGGCGTTCGAGCCCAGCGTCAGGTCGAGATCGAGTTCCGGCCTGCGCATCTTCAAGCCGATCACGAGTTCGGGTATGCAGCGCAGCGTCAACGAATACAGCGAACCTATTTTCAATCGCGTCGCATTGAAACCGGCCATGTCGCGCACTTTATCGAGCCCTTGTTCGCATTCGTGGATTGCGCGCCTGGCATACTCGGCAAATACATAGGCGGTTTGCAAGGGGATCAGGTTGCGCCCCTCGCGCTTGAACAGGGGACAGCGTACCGCCTCCTCCAGTGAGTGCAGCGCGCGATGCACGCTTACCGTGCTCTGTTCAAGCTTTTCCGAAACGCGCGCCATGTTGTTGTACGTCATGAAGGCCAGGAAGACTTCGAGCTTTTTCAGGGTGATCGCTTCATCGATAGGCATTCGCTTTTCCTTTGTTCAGTCTCGAACACGCATCCTACTTCAATCATTAACTTAAAGGTAATGAAAGTGCGGTTAGGTTAATTGAAGTGTAGGCCAATTGCTCCTATTGTTCATCCAACGATGAAATACCGGAGCATTCATGTCAGCCACCCCGCAGCCAGCCACGCAATGGAACAAGCGCAAGATTGAGAAGCAACGGCGCCTGGCTCTGGTCAGCCACCTGACTTCCGGCGCGGTTTTACCCGCCGAAAACATTGTTGCCGCCCTGGAGGCATTGTTGGCCCCCGGCGACCGCGTGGTTTTGGAGGGCAACAACCAGAAGCAGGCCGATTTCCTGTCGCGCGCGTTGGTCAAAGTCGATCCTGCCAGGATCCACCATCTGCACATGATCATGCCCAGCGTGAGCCGGCCCGAGCATCTCGATTTGTTCGAGCGCGGTATTGCAGCGAAGCTTGATTTTGCCTATGCCGGTGCACAGAGCCTGCGCATCTCGCAGTTCCTGCAAGACGGTTTGCTCGAAGTCGGCGCCATTCATACCTACGTCGAGCTGTACGCGCGCCTGTTTGTCGATTTGACACCCAACGTCGTGCTGGTGGCCGGCTTCAAGGCCGACCGCCAGGGCAACCTGTACACCGGATCGAGTACGGAAGACACGCCAACCCTGGTGGAAGCTGCCGCGTTTCGCGACGGCATCGTGATCGCCCAGGTCAACGAGATCGTCGATGACCCGGCCGATTTGCCGCGCGTGGATGTACCGGGTTCGTGGATCGACTTCGTTGTGCAATCGGACCGGCCATTCTTCCTCGAACCGCTGTTCACGCGCGACCCACGCCTGATCAAGCCGCTGCATATCCTGATGGCGATGATGGCGATCCGTGGCATCTATGAGCGGCACAAGGTGCAATCGCTGAACCACGGCATCGGCTTCAACACGGCTGCCATCGAATTGATCCTGCCGACCTATGGCGAAAAGCTGGGCCTGAAAGGCAAGATCTGCCGCAACTGGACGCTCAATCCGCACCCGACCCTGATTCCCGCGATCGAGTCGGGCTGGGTCGACAGCGTGCATTGTTTCGGCGGCGAACTGGGCATGGAAGATTACGTCGCGGCGCGGCCCGACGTTTTCTTTACCGGCAAGGATGGCTCGATGCGTTCGAATCGCGCGCTATGCCAGCTTGCCGGGCAATATGCGGTCGATCTGTTCATTGGCTCGACGCTGCAGATGGATGGCCTTGGCAATTCTTCCACCGTCACGCGCGGCCGCCTGACCGGCTTCGGCGGCGCCCCCAACATGGGCCACGATCCGCACGGGCGGCGGCATGCCACGCAGGCCTGGCTCGACCTGATCGAGAGCGCAGACCCGCTGGCGCGCGGCAAGAAACTGGTGGTGCAAATGGTCGAAACCTTCCAGGGCGGCGGCCAGCCCACCATCGTCGAAACACTCGACGCCGTGGCCGTCGGCCATGAATCGAAGATGCCGCTCGCGCCGGTCATGATCTACGGCGACGACGTGACCCATGTGCTGACCGAAGAGGGCATCGCGTATCTGTACAAGGCGCGCTCGCTGGAACAACGCAAGGCAATGCTGGCCGCCGTGGCCGGCGTCACGCCGATCGGCCTCACGCATGACCCGAAAAACACGGCACGCATGCGCCAGGATGGCCTGATCGCCCTGCCGGAAGATTTGGGGGTCAATCGCAACGACGCGACGCGCTCGCTGCTCGCCGCCAAGAGCGTCGCCGATTTGGTCACATGGTCCGACGGCTTGTACCAGCCGCCCGGCAAATTCAGGAGTTGGTGATGTCTGCCGTTGCCATCCCTGTCGCCGTCGCCGCCGTCAGTCCAATTGTATCGCAGGCATCTGCGCGGCGACCGGACGCGCGCCAGCTCGCAGACATCGTGGTATCGGCCCTGATCGCCGAGGTGACGCTGACTCCCAAGCCCGGCCTGGTCGATTTGCGTAGTCGCGGCGCGCACAGCGATCTCGACTGTGCCCTGATGTGCCGCTCTGCGGCGGTCCTGCATGGTAGTTTCTTCGCCATGGCGCAGGCCGGTAGTTCCATCGCCGCACATCGGCGCCTGCGCGAACGTATCGGCGCCATCGGCCGCGAAGCCGAAGCGCTGATGTTGCAGGAGACCGGCGGCATCAATACCCACCGGGGTGCGATCTGGGCGCTCGGCTTGCTGGCATGTGCCGCCGCCCAGGAAGGCGCGTTGGCGCCATCTTCGGTTGCGGCCCGCGCCGGCGCATTGGCGCGTTGCCCTGATCGTTACGCACCGCGCCAGACCGGCAACAATGGCGAGCTTGCCTGCCGCGAATACGGCGTGGGCGGTGCGCGCGCCCAGGCGCAGGCAGATTTCCCGCATGTCATAGACCTGGCCCTGCCGATGCTGGCGCGTTCGCGCGCGGCCGGCGACGGCGAAACCGCCGCTGCCGTCAATGCGCTGCTGGCGATTGTCGCCGAACTCGACGATACCTGCATCCTGTCGCGCGGCGGCTACGGCGCGCTCGAATACGTGCAGCGCGGCGCGCGCCAGATACTGGCGGCGGGCGGAGTCGGCAGCAAACAGGGCAGGGCGATGTTGCAGCGGTATGAGGCCGAACTGTTGCGCCGCAATCTGTCTCCGGGCGGCGCGGCAGACCTGCTGGCTGCAGCAATGTTTTTGGACCGTGTCGCAGAAAATTGATAGCGAGCGATCGGCAAATCGAGAGGCAAGCATGGAAAAAATCGAATATGACTATCCGGCCGGCGCACCTGCCGCGCAGCGTGTGTTGACCGGCGTGGTGGGTTCCGGCGACCTGGAGGTACTGCTGGAGCCGCACGACGCCGGCCGCACCACCGTTGCCGTCAACACCTCGGTTGACGGCATGAAGCAGGTGTGGGGCGCGCTGCTGGCGCGCATCTTCGCCTCGACGGAACTGCCGGCCTGCAAGATCGAAATCAACGACTTCGGCGCCACGCCGGGCGTGGTGCGCATCCGCATCGAGCAGGCGCTGGAAGCCTTGCGCGAGCAAACGGCGGAGGCAGCGAACCATGGATATTGATACCCTGTTACGGCGCACCAGTTTCATCGAACTCGATGCGCGCAGCCGCGCGCGCGCTTTGCTCGACGCCGGTTCGATGCGTGAACTGGTCGGGCCGTTCGATCGCGTCACGTCGCCCTGGCTCGCGATGCAAGGCATCGTGACGCAATCCGACGATGGCGTGGTGGTCGCCAAGGGCATGGTCGATGCGCACCCGACCGTGATCCTGTCGATGGAAGGCGCTTTTCAGGGCGGCAGCCTGGGCGAAGTCGGCGGCGCGAAGATAGCCGGCGCGCTGGAACTGGCTGCCGAAGACAACCGCAACGGTATACCGACCCGCGCCGCCATCCTGTTCGAAACCGGCGGGGTGCGCTTGCAGGAAGCCAATCTCGGGCTGGCCGCGATTGCAGAGATCCATGCCGCCATTGTCGACCTCCGGCGTTATCAGCCGGTGGTCGGCATCAGCGCCGGCACCGTCGGCTGCTTCGGCGGCATGTCGATTGCCGCGGGCTTATGCAGCTACCTGATCGTCACGCGCGAGGCGCGCCTCGGCCTCAACGGACCGGCAGTCATCGAACAGGAAGCCGGCGTTGAGGAATACGATTCGCGCGACCGACCGTTCATCTGGAGTTTCACCGGAGGCGAGCAGCGCTACGAATCGAGGCTGGTCGATGCCTGCGTCGAGGACGACGCGGCGCAGATTCGCCAAACCCTCGGCGATTGCTTTCGCCTGGGTGTGCCGCATGTGCATCGCAGCAACCGGGAAGAAGATTTTCTCGCCTGCATGGCACTGGTGGATGCGACCAGGCAAGCAACGCCGGAACAGATACGCCTGCTCTATCGCAAAGGACTTTCGTAATGGACGATCGTTCAATGAATGCGCCAAGCCGTGGTGCTGCCTGGTTCGCTGCACTCACCGCAGGCAGCGAGCCGCACGCCGGATTTCCCGCTTCGGTCCGGGTATGCGATGCGGCGTTGGGTGGTGTGCCGGCACGTTACATTGCCGTGGTGCCGGACCCGGACAATCCTTTTCCGCGTGCGCGCCATGGCGAAACCGGCCTCATCGAGGGCTGGCAACTGGCCCGCGCGGTACGGCAAGCCATCGACCTTGACCGCGATTGCGCCGAGAAACGCGCAATCGTGGCGGTGGTCGACGTTACCAGACAGGCCTATGGCCGGCGTGAAGAAGGTTACGGCATCCACCAGGCGCTGGCGGCTGCCGCTGCTGCCTACGCCGAAGCGCGTCTTGCCGGCCATGCGGTGATCGGCCTGATTGTCGGCAAGGCGATGTCGGGGGCATTTCTGGCGCATGGCTACCAGGCCAACCGCCTGATCGCCGTGAATGACCCCGAAGTGATGGTGCATGCCATGGGTAAAGCCTCGGCGGCACGCATCACCATGCGTTCGGTCGAGGCGCTGGAGCGCCTGTCTTCGACCATTGCACCAATGGCCTACGACATTGCCAGCTACGCTTCACTCGGCCTGTTGTGGCAAAGGTTGACCCTGCGGGATCCGGGCCATCCGACTGCCGAAGATATCGCCACAGTCGATGCCAGCTTGCAGGCGGCTCTGCAGGATATTCAATCCGACCCGGCGCGCAACCTCGCCGGCCGCCTGGGCGCTGCCAACCGCAGTGCGTCGAAACGCGTGCGCGACATGCTGCGCGCGCAATGGCAGGCTTGACGCAAGGAGCACGGCAACCAGGCTCGACACATCACTGCGCAGTTTCAGAATCGCAGTTTCAGAAAAATACACAGGAACACCAACAACGAAGGAGACAATCATGATCATATACGGAACTGCATTACTCGCCTGTTGCCATCTGCTTGGGATATTTCTCGGCGACCTGCTGGGCACACTGCTCGGCGTGAAAGCCAACGTCGGCGGCGTCGGCATCGCCATGCTGCTGCTGATATTCGCCCGCATGGTCATGGTGCCGCGCAAGCTTTTGCCGGAAGCCACCGAAGCCGGCGTCGGCTATTGGGGGGCGATGTATATCCCGGTCGTCGTCGCCATGGCGGCGCAGCAGAATGTGGTCGCGGCGCTGCATGGCGGCCCGGTCGCGCTGCTCGCCGCGCTGGCTGCGGTGGTTGTATGCGGCTGCTGCATCGCCGCGATCAATCGTACCGAAAGCGCCGAGAGCATCGCCGCCATCAATCCCGATCAATCCCAACCACTGGGTATCTGATCATGCTTGAACTCTTCGAAAAAGCCGCGCGCCAGAACGGCCTCGTCACGGCATTCGCCGTGGTCGGCATCATTGTGCTGTTGTCGGGAAAGATTTCGCGCAGCCTCACCTTCGGGCGCATCCACGGCTCGGCCATTGCCATCAGCATCGGCCTGCTGCTGGCCTATTGGGGCGGCACCCAGACCGGTGGCAAGAACGGGCTGGTCGACGTGACGCTGTTCGGCGGGATCGGCTTGATGGGCGGCGCCATGCTGCGCGATTTTGCCATCGTCGCCACCGCATTCGAAGTCCAGGCCACGGAAGCGCGCAAGGCGGGCCTGATCGGTATCGTCGCGCTGTTCCTCGGCACGATCCTGCCTTTCATCGTCGGCGCTGCCATCGCCCGCGCCTTCGGGTATACCGATGCGGTCAGCATGACCACCATCGGCGCCGGCGCCGTCACCTATATCGTCGGCCCGGTGACCGGCGCGGCGATCGGCGCCAGCTCAGAGGTGATGGCATTGAGCATCGCCACCGGCCTGGTCAAGGCCATCCTCGTCATGGTCGGCACGCCGGTTGCCGCGCGCTTCCTCGGGCTGAAGACGCCCCGCTCGGCGATGGTGTTCGGCGGCTTGGCCGGCACCGTCAGCGGCGTATCGGCCGGCTTGGCCGCTACCGACCGGCGGCTGGTTCCCTACGGTGCGCTGGTTGCGACCTTCCACACCGGACTGGGTTGTCTGCTTGGGCCATCGCTCCTGTTCTTCGTTACCAAGGCCATTGTGGGATAAGGTACATCCTGGAGGTCACGTGATGAAAGCCCAACCCGCCCAGCCCTCGCCGTCGCTAACCGGTCCGTGCAAACCCGGCGGGGTGGGCACGGCCGCGCCGCACGATTTGCTGTGGGTAGACGGGCGCGCTGGATTGCTGACGCACGATCCGTTGCCATCGTGGGCCGACGATGAATGGATCAGATTTGCGCCGGTGGTGGTGCGGCGCGAGCATGTGCAGGCACCCGACCTTATCCCGGTCGGCTTGCGCGGCCAGACCCGTAGCCAGCGTTGCAAGGCCTATTTGCACAAGAGC
>FSYV01000128.1_pt1 | contig 12572 bp, 12 predicted proteins | sample 1638641 | NCBI WGS metagenome assembly FSYV01 (sample SAMEA3914813, study PRJEB12502) | metagenome | biome: forest; material: soil | place: Canada | collected 2011-07-07 | depth 0.3 m
CAGCGGCACACCCGAGCAGATCGACACCTTCGTCAAGCCCATGATGGCGGGCCGCTTTTTCGGCACCATGTGTTTGTCCGAGCCGCAGGCGGGCTCCAGCCTGTCTGACATCCTGACCCGCGCCGAGCCGCAGGGCGACGGCAGCTATCGCTTGACCGGCAACAAGATGTGGATTTCCGCCGGCGAGCATGAATTGTCGGAGAACATCGTGCATCTGGTGCTGGCCAAGATTCCCGGACCGGACGGCAAGCTGATTCCCGGTGTGAAGGGCATTTCGCTGTTCATCGTGCCGAAAAAACTGGTCAATGCCGATGGTTCGCTCGGCGAGCGCAACGACGTGGTGCTGGCCGGCCTGAACCACAAGATGGGACATCGCGGTACCACCAATTGCCTGTTGAATTTCGGCGAAGGCAAGTTCAAGCCGCAAGGCAAGGCAGGCGCAATCGGCTACCTGGTCGGCGAGCCGCACAAGGGCCTCGGCTACATGTTCCACATGATGAACGAGGCGCGCATCGGCGTCGGCCTGGGCGCCGTCATGCTCGGCTATACCGGCTACCTGCACGCGCTCGAGTATGCGCGCGAACGTCCGCAGGGGCGCCATCCGCAAGCCAAGGATCCGGCGCAGTCTCAGGTCCCTATCATTGAACATACCGATGTCAAGCGCATGCTGCTGGCGCAAAAGTCGTATGTCGAAGGCGGCCTGGCGCTGATCATGTATTGCTCGCGCCTGGTAGACGAAGAGCGCACCGCAGCGAGCGAAGAAGCGCGCAAGCATGCGACCTTGCTGCTTGATATCCTGACCCCGATCGCCAAATCCTGGCCGTCGCAATGGTGCCTGGAAGCGAACAGCCTGGCTATCCAGGTGCACGGCGGCTATGGCTACACGCGTGAATACAACGTCGAGCAGTTTTATCGCGATAATCGGCTCAATGCGATACACGAAGGCACGCATGGCATCCAGGCACTCGATCTGCTGGGACGTAAGGTAACGATGCAGGACGGCGCGCTGTTCAAGTCTCTAGGCGTGGAGGTGCAAAAGACCATCGCCAGGGCGGTAGTGATCGCGGAACTGAAACCCTATGCCGACGCGTTGGCCCAGACGTTGCAGGGGATTGCGTCGGTCACGCGCAAACTGTACGGCGCCGGCGACATGAACAAGACACTGGCGAACGCCTCGGTTTATCTCGAAGCGTTCGGTCACACGGTGCTGGCCTGGATCTGGCTGGAGCAGGCGCTGGTTGCCGTGGGAAAATCCGGCGATGATGGCGATTTCTATCGCGGAAAATTGCAGGCCTGCCGTTATTTCTTCCTGTGGGAATTACCCAAGGTCAGGCAGCAAATCGATTTGCTCGACAGTATCGACACGACGACGTTGGAAATGCAGGACGCCTGGTTTTAGGGCGTCTCTAAAAATCTACTGCGCGTCCCAATCTCGGACCTGCGATGCTCACCGTACAGCCGTACGGCTGCGCTTCTCGGCCCGACATTGAGCCGCTCTCTACGACTTTTGGAGATGCCCTTTGATAAAAAATTAATTTAGGAGACAACATGCGTACCATTAAAGAACTATTCGATTTGACCGGCAAGACCGCATTGGTCACAGGCGGCTCGCGCGGCCTCGGTTTGCAGATCGCCGAAGCGTTGGGCGAGCAGGGTGCGAAGATCGTGCTCTCTTCACGCAAGCAGTCCGATCTGGATGAAGCGGTCGCCCATCTGAAGAAGCGCGGCATTACCGCATCCGCCATTGCCGCCGATCTGTCGCAGGAAGCGGCGGTCGCGCCATTGGTTGCCGAAACCCTCAAGCGTCTGGGGCACATCGATATCCTGGTCAACAATGCCGGTGCCACCTGGGGCGCACCGGCCGAAGATCATCCGGTTGAAGCGTGGGACAAGGTGATGAACCTGAACATCCGCAGCATCTTTCTCTTGTCGCAAGCGGTCGGCAAGCAATCGATGATCCCGCGCGAATATGGCCGCATCATCAATGTCGCGTCGATCGCCGGCCTCGGCGGCAACGCACCCGGCACCATGAAGACCATCGCCTACAACACGTCGAAAGGCGCCGTGGTCAATTTCACGCGTACGCTGGCCGGCGAGTGGGGGCCGTATGGCATCACCGTCAACGCCATTGCACCGGGCTTCTTCCCCTCCAAGATGACCAAGGGCGTGCTGGAAGCCTTCGGCAAGGACAACCTGGCACATCATGCGCCATTGCAGCGCATCGGCGACGACGAAGACTTGAAGGGCGCCGCCCTGCTGTTTGCGTCGGATGCCGGCAAACATATCACCGGCCAGATCCTCGCGGTCGATGGCGGCGTTTCGGCCGTCTGATTGCAGCGGGATCATCATGGTGCTGAACAAGTTCGATGTGCCGCAACCGTTCCCGGCCGATATTCCATTCCTGCACGAACTCGGGGTGGAGTTTCTCGGCATGGGTGAAGGTGCAGCAAGCGTTGCGCTGAACCTTGAGGCGCGCCACATGAACAGCTGGCAGGTGGCCCACGGCGGCGTCATCATGACGTTACTCGATGTCGTGATGGCGATGGCGGGGCGCTCGCTCGACCCTGACGCACGTGGTGGCGTCACGGTAGAGATGAAGACCAGCTTCGTGCAACCCGGCGGCCATCCGGGCGGGCGCATCCTGGCCACCGGCAAGGCCTTTCATCGTTCAACCACCATGTGCTTTTGCGAAAGCGAAGCGTGGAACGGCGACAAACTGGTGGCCAAGGCCATGGGCACATTCAAGTATCTCAAGCGGCTCGATGTAGCGCGCAAACTCGAACACGAGTAATCGTTTTTCCTTCCAAGGAGCAGGTATGACTAGCTTTCAAAGAATCGTGCTGGCATCGCGCCCAAAGGGCGAAGTCAGCGTCGACAACTTTCGCCTCGAAACCGCACAGGTGCCCGTCTTGAAGGATGGCGAAGTGCTGGTGCGCAATCAATTTCTTTCGCTCGATCCCTACATGCGCGGGCGCATGGAAGACGCCAAGAGTTACGCTGCGCCGCAAGCCATCGATGCGGTCATGATAGGCGGCACGGTCGGCGATGTAGTGGAGTCGCGTGATACCAGATATGCCGTCGGCGATCAGGTGGTCGGCATGCTGGGCTGGGCCGAAATGGGCGTGGCCGAAGGCGTGATGTTGCGCAAGGTCGATACCACGCATGTTCCTCTCTCGGCCTACCTTGGATCGGTCGGCATGCCGGGCATGACCGCATGGTATGGCCTGACCCAGATCATGAAACCAAAAGCCGGCCAGACCATCGTCGTCTCCGCTGCGAGCGGCGCCGTCGGCAGTGTGGTCGGTCAATTGGCCAAGCAACGCGGCTGCCGCGCCATAGGCATCGCCGGCGGTGCCGACAAATGCCGCTATGTGGTCGGGGAACTTGGCTTCGATGCCTGTATCGACTACAAGGCCGGCAATCTGGTGGCCGACCTGGCTGCGGCGACGCCTGATGGAATCGATGCCTCGTTCGAAAACGTCGGCGGCGAGATTTTCGATGCTGTCCTGGCGCGCATGAATCCATTCGGCAGAGTCGCGGTCTGCGGCCTGATTTCCGGCTATAACGGCGAGTCGTTGGCGTTGAAGAACGTGCGCCAGATCCTGACCATGCGCCTGACCATGCAAGGCTTCATCGTCTCCGAACACATGGAACTCTGGCCGCAGGGCTTGACCGAATTGGGCGGACTGGTCGCCACAGGAAAATTGAAGTTCCGCGAGTCGATTGCCGAAGGTTTGGCTGCCGCGCCGCAGGCCTTCATCGGTCTCCTCAAGGGCAAGAATTTCGGCAAACAGCTCGTCAAATTCTAAGGATTGCCATGACCGACATCATTTTTCATCATTACCAGACCTCGCCGTTCTCGGAAAAGATACGGCTGATCTTCGGCTACAAGAACGTGGCGTGGAAATCGGTCAATATCCCGGCCGTGATGCCCAAGCCCGACGTGGTGGCGCTGACCGGCGGCTACCGCCGCACGCCGGTGATGCAGATCGGCGCCGACATTTATTGCGACACGGCCTTGATCGCCGACCTGCTGGAACGCCTGTATCCCGCCCCGAGCCTGTGTCCGCCAGCGCTGGAAGGTAGTGCCCGCATATTGGCACAATGGGCCGACTCCACGCTGTTCTGGAGCGCCATCCCCTACAGCTTCCAGCCGGCCGGCATGCAGAATTTCTTCGGCAAGATGCCGCCGGAGCAGATGCAGGTATTCGCCGCCGATCGCGCCAAATTTCGCGGCAATGTGCCGCGCATGGCGTTGGCCGAAGCAACCGGGCAGATCGGCGAGGCGGTCAAGCGGCTGGAAAACATGCTTGCCGCAAACGATTTCCTGCTCGGCGCGCAAGCGACCATCGCCGATTTCTCGGTGTACCACGCGATCTGGTTCGTGCGCGACGTGGCGAAGCTTGTCGCTGTCCTGGATGCCGCGCCGCGCCTGCGCGCCTGGGCTGATCGCATGGCTGCGTTTGGCCATGGATCAAGCAAGCAATTGACATCCGAAGATGCCTTGGCCATTGCGCGCGAACACACGGCGACCGATGTATCCGGCCGTCCATTTGTCGATTTGCATGGCATCGCGCTAGGCGAGGAAGTGAACGTGTTCCCGACCGACTATGGCATCGATCCGGTACAAGGTACGCTGGTTTTGGCCGACGCCAACGAATTGGCGGTACGCCGCACAGACGACAGGGCAGGCGAGCTGGTAGTACATTTCCCGCGCCTGGGTTTTCAATTGAAGAAGGTGGAAGCATGAAAAATTTCAAAGACAAAGTTGCCGTCATCACGGGTGGCGCGAGCGGTTTCGGCCTTGAATTTGCCAAAAATGCCGCCGGTCTTGGCATGAAACTGGTGTTGGCCGATGTACAACAAGATGCGCTCGACAGGGTCAAGGCCGAATTCGAAGCGCAAGGCGTGCCGGTGCTGGCGCGCATCTGCGATGTCGGCAAGGCGGATCAGGTGCAGGCGCTGGCCGATGCCACGATGGAGAAATTCGGCGCGGTGCACCTGTTGTTTAATAACGCCGGCGTCGGTTCCGGCGGCTTGTTGTGGGAAAACACGCAGGCCGATTGGGAATGGGTGTTGGGCGTCAATCTTTGGGGCGTGATCCACGGCGTGCGCATCTTCACGCCGCTGATGCTGGCTTGCGCCAAGAACGATCCGGGCTACGAAGGCCATATCGTCAACACGGCTTCGATGGCCGGCTTGCTCAATGCGCCGACCATGGGCATTTACAATGTCTCCAAGCATGCCGTTGTGTCATTGTCGGAAACCTTGTACCAGGACTTGAAGCTGGTGGAAGCGCCGATCAACGCCTCGGTTTTGTGTCCATACTTTGTGCCGACCGGCATTGCCCAATCGCACCGCAATCGCCCGAGCGACATGCGCAATACGGCAGCACCAACGGCCAGCCAGAAAGCCGCGCAAATCATGTCGGACAAGGCAGTCAATTCCGGCAAGGTTACTGCGGCAGAAGTGGCGCAACGGACCTTCGACGCGATACGTGACGAGAAGTTTTATATCTATTCGCATCCTGAAGCGCTGGGCAACGTGCAGCAACGCATGGAAGACATCGTGCATCAGCGCAATCCGGGCGATCCGTACGAAGCGGCGCCGCAAGTGCGCGAGAAACTCAAGAGCGCGCTCAAGCAACTGTCCTGAATTTCCGGTAAAACTCCAGGAGGTGATGCGATGAGTGCAGCCATACGCGATAACCAGTTTGCCGATTTGTCGAACGGCACCCGCCTGCACTACGCCAGTGCCGGCGAGCGGGACAAGCCGCTGATCCTGTTCCTGCACGGCTTCCCGGAGTTTTGGTATGCCTGGCAGGCACAACTGGCTGAATTCGGGCGCGAATTCCACGCCGTGGCGCCGGATTTGCGCGGCTTCAATTTGTCGTCGATGCCGTCCGATGTCGGCGCCTACAAGGCGCGTCACATCATGGAAGACATCCGCCTGTTCGCGGCGCATCTCGGCTATGCAAAATTCGACCTGGTGGCGCACGACTGGGGTGGAGCGATCGCGTGGAACTTTGCGATTGCCTTGCCTGAACTGTTGAAAAAACTGGTCATCATCAATTCGCCGCATCCGTATGTGTTCATGCAAGCCCTGCTGCATGATCGGGCGCAGCAGCAGGCGTCGGAATACATGAACTGGTTGCGCGCAGAAGGCACGGAGGCGGCGCTGGCCAAGGATGACTATGCCCTCATGGAAGGTTTTTTCCACGGCCTGGGGCGGACGAAAGGTGCCTGGTATTCGGCGGAAGTGCGGGAAAAGTATCATGCATGCTGGGCACACGGCCTGACCGGCGGGCTCAATTATTACCGTGCATCGCCCTTGCATCCACCCACCGAAGCGCACGCCGGCCCGCAGAAGCTCGACCTGCAACCGGAGGATTTTCGCGTCAAGGTGCCGACGCGCGTGATCTGGGGCGAACGAGATACGGCTCTGCCGAAGTCCTTGCTCGATGGCCTGGAAAACCTGATTGCCGATTTGCACATAGCGCGCGTGCCCGATGCCACGCATTGGGTCGTGCACGAACAGCCGCAACTGGTCAATCGCCTGCTGCACGAATTTCTCGGATGACGCCATGGCACGTAGCGATTTTTCTTTTTTCCACCCCTTGCGCGTGCGTTGGTCCGAAGTGGATATGCAAGCCATCGTCTTCAACGGCCACTATCTGAATTATTTCGACGTCGCGTTCACCGAATACTGGCGGCGCACTGCTCTTCCCGACGTATTGCAGCAGGCACGCGACGGGCGCGAGCTGTTTGCGCGCAAGGCGACGGTCGAGTATCTGGCTCCCGCGCGATTTGACGACCAGCTGGAAATCGGCGTGCGCTGCGCCGCTCTCGGGCGCTCGTCGCTGCGCTTCGCCATGGAAATTCATTGCGGGGACGCACATCTGATATCCGGCGAGCTCGTCTACGTTTATGCCGACGCGGCTTTGCGCAAGTCGACTCCCATTCCCGAGCCATGGCGTGAGAGAATAACGGAATTGGAACAGACTCCTCCAGATTCTCAATAAAAATCCATGAAAATCGACATCCGTACCGGACCCTGGTCCGAGCAACAGGCGGCCGCGCAGGCGATACGCTATGCCGTATTCGTCATCGAACAAAATATTCCCGCCGAACTCGAATGGGACGACATGGACGCCGTATGCCTGCATGCGCTCGCGTTTGACGAAATGGGCGTCAGCATGGGTACCGGGCGCCTGCTGCCGGATGGCCATATCGGCCGCATGGCGGTCAAGAAAAGCGCGCGGGGTAGCGGGGTCGGCGGTGCAATTCTCGATGCATTGGTCGATGCGGCCGTGGCGCGCGGCGACAAGCTCGTGATGCTCAACGCGCAGGCCGCGGCGGAGCGGTTTTATGCAGCGCACGGATTCACGCGCGACGGCAGCGAATTCATGGAAGCTGGTATCCCGCATATCGGCATGCGGCGCGAATTGGATTCCAGCAAGTGAAGCGAGTGAAGGTTTTGTTACTCAAATAGTGCGGCCTGCCAACCGAGTTGGCCGATGCGCGCATATGACCCGGCCGATCATGCTTGGCGTGTGATGCGCGTGTTTTTCAGGTGCCTGTGGCAATCTGTCTCAGTTTTTCGCTCAATGCCGTGCTTGCTTCCGAATCGCCAAATATTGCGTCGACGCTCCCCATCATTTTCTCCTGGACGTTGCGTCGATAGGCAGCGTCCAGGGTTAGCTTCACGGCGAGATCGACATACTCCTTGTCGGTCTTGGCGACCAGTTCCTCGAGCCCCATTCTTTTCACGATCCCGCTGCCAAATCGACCACGCAGGAACTGTCCCTCTTTGGTCACGATCGGCAAATTGCATTGCACGGCTTGAATTGCCGTATTGAAGCCGGAATAGCCGAGCGTATCGAGGAACACGTGGGCCTGTCGCATCAGGGCAAAAAACGCATTCCGGTTTTGCCAGGGCAGAAAAATGCAATGTCGACTGAATTCCAGCTTGGCCTGCTCGAATGCCAGCTTCAGCCTGCGTTTGAATTGCTCGGAATATTCCACCGGGAGTGCAGTAAAGAAAACCAGTTGGCAGTCCGGCAGTGCGCCGGCAATCTGCACCAGGAGATGATCGTTTTTCGGCGCATATTTATAAGGCATGCCCGGGCACAGGAGTAGCGGCTTGCCGGCCTCGATTTCACTTCCATCGAATGTGAGTTGAAGGTTGTCGTCCTCCAATCGAAGATAGGTGCTTCCAATGTGCGGCAGGCAGGAGAGTTTTTCGACGTAGTGATCCTGAGCCGATGGCGACTCGAAATCTTCGGCGGAAATGAAGTAATCCATGGTGGGCAATCCGCTGCCTTCGGGGTGGCCCCAGGTCGTGACCTGATGCGGCGCCAGACGCAGGCTGGCAAGCTTGAATGTCGTCGCGCCGCCTACGGCCGGGTACAGCAACAGATCCGGTCGACATGCCGTGATGGCCTCAACACAGGTCTTGAGATTCCTGCCTCCCAAATTGACGAAGTGCGCCGATCGCGATTCGGCAAAGCGGGTATGCCTATCCGACTTTGTGCCTAGATAGAAACTGTGAATGTCGAAGGTATCGGTGTCGAAATACTGATACCAGCCCCTCAGCGTGGCATTCCAGACCGGATTTTCGTGCAAGTCGTGTGAAATGATCCCAATGCGGATGCCGTTGCGGATTCTATCGCCTTCATGCGGATCCACTTGCGGAAATGTCTGTTTGTCGTACCAGCGTTTCATGAGATGCGCACACAGGTTGCCATAGCGGGCGAGAATCGGTTTGCAATTCACGTCGGTCGATGCCAGGAAGAACAGCGGTTGCATGCCGCCGATTTTTTCGGCGTCGAGTTGATGGATTTCGCACCACGCCGCCAACGCGTCGAGTTCTTGCAAGCTCGCCTCAACAAGGATGCGTTGATCCTGCTCTAGTTCGGAAAGAATCTGGATTTTCATCAAGCAGATGGCCCAGCGCACTTCGGCGTAATCCGGTCGGAGCCGGAACGCGTCTTCGAACGCCGCCAGTGCATCGGTCAGCGCATGCTGGCTCTTTAACGCCACGCCGAGATTGAAGTGGGCTTCGGCGAAATTCGGATCGTGCGCAATGGCTCGGCGAAAGCAGTCCATCGCCTCGGTCATCTCGAAGCGTTCCTGCAGCAGGTTCCCCAGGTTGTTGAGCGATTGCGGGGAGGCGGGATTGAGTTCCACGGCACGGCGGAAGCAGCGCAACGCGCTTTCGATATTCGCACTTTCCCAATGAATCACGCCCATGCTGTTGTACGGTTCGGCCTGGTCCGGATTGAGTCCAATCGATTTGCTGAACGATTCCAGCGCATTGTCGCTTTGGCCGGATCGGTAGAGGACCACGCCGAGATTGAAGTGCGCCTCGGCGAAATCGGGGCGCTTGTCCACCACTTGCTGAAAACACCGCACTGCCTGATCCAATTCAGCGTCGTGGGCATGCAGATTGCCGAGGTAATAATGGAGATCGATTGCTTCGGTTGCGTCAGCGGGAAGCTGGCCTAGTCCTCGCCGTGCAATTTCCTTGGCTTTCGCCGTCTCCCCCGACAGGAAAAACGCGTAGCAAAGGTCGCGGTACAAATCGCGGTCGGCATCCGGCTCGTCCAAGGCGAGTTGATATTGACTGATCGCCTCCGGCAGGTTGCCGCCCGCCATGGCGGCGTTGCCAAGTTCGCGATGCAGCACAATTTCTGCAATATGCGTGGCCGGAAGACCGCCCTGACGGCTTGTGTCAACCGGATCGGACTTCTCCGGGGAGGAGAGGAACGCTTTTCTGATCCAGTTCAGCATCGATTTGCACTGTGACGAAATAATCGCCACATGTTATCACGTCGAATCGATCAAAAATGATCGCAATCTGCTTGGGGCCAAGGTGGCGCGAAACCGGATCCGTGCAGGCTCATGGCGTCAATCGGCCGACGGGAATTGATGCTCCTCCAATACCGGCGGATGATCGCGATAAACTTGCACCACGGTGGAGGATCGGGTGCCGTATGTCGGCGATTCGATGCAAACCGCAGACAGAACGCGCTCCCATTCGATATCCACCCCCGTCTTGGGCAGGCGGCAGTCGGAACAACGCGTCGTGTCTTTCAACATGTCGAAATAGGCGTCGCGCGGCGCGCCCTGGCACAGCAGGCTGGCGAATTGCGCCTTGGTGCGCACCACCTTGGGCCATGGCGAATCGAGCCGGTCGTTGGACAGGCCATAGATTCCGGGCGGCAGCGGCTTGCCATTGCGCTCGTCATCTTCGCTGCGATTGTTATACCAGATCAGGGTGCCGGGTGTGCCGACGATGAGATTGTAGCCATTGTATCGATCGCCCGTTTTTCCGATCGCCTCGATGTATTCTTCCGGCGTTATCTGGCCGCACAAATAGTCGGCCACCAGCATGCCGCGCGAACGGGTATCGTCGCGGCGCTCTGCCGGGTTGCGGATATTGGTCAGCGCGGCAAAGCGGCCGTCGCGCGTGATTCCCAGCCACGTGCCATTTCCCTGCAGGTCGCGTCCGGCATAAACCTGCGGATGGTCGGGCCACCAGGCTGCTGCTGCAGTCGGCCGCGCATAGAACTCGTCGCGATTGGCCGCCAGCACCAGGGGAAGCCCGGGAACGACATGCCAGGCGAAGACTATCAGGCACATGTTGTCACATCCATAAAATGCTCCGGGTGTCGTTCACCGATGATCAGCTCTTCGAGATTCGCTGCAAGCACTTCTTGTGCCAGAAGTTCCTCGAAATTGCCGGGCGCGGCCAGATACACTTCCATCCAGGTATCCTGCAAGCCATCCTCCAGGTGCCGCTTCTTGAGGCTGCAGCGGATTCCCATCGATTGCCGCAAACGCGATTGCATGGCGCCCGCGCGTTCCTGCAGTAGCCCGGCATGCTCGGTCCGGACCCGGTAATAGATATACCAATCGGTATTCATTCGCTTGCGCCTGCCAAAGCGTATGGCAATGCCAAGAAGCGCAGGGTGGGTCCATCGGCGGAACCCAGGTGGATAGTCCCTTGTTCAGCGAGCGCCATCTTGATCTCGACCAAACACGCGTATTCTCCTCTGGTATTCTTTTGCGCGTTGACGATCATGCCGCAAGCCTGCTCGGGATCTGCCGCGGAAAATACCTCCATGCCGGCCGCCAAGGTAGGGGCGCTGACCTCGGCGCGCAGCATGCGGCGCTTGAGCTTGCCCAGGTATTGGCTGCGCGCGACGATTTCCTGTCCGGGATAGCAGCCTTTCTTGAAGTTGACGCCGCCAACCAGCTCGAAATTGATCATTTGCGGCACGAACTGCTCCTGTGTGGCCTGGGTGACCCAAGGGAGGCCTGCCTCGATTTCGGTCAGTTGCCAGGATGCAGCGGCGGCGGGCGCCAAGGCGTCTTGCAGGGCGGGCCAGGCTGCAATCGCCTGCGACACCGGGGTGACCCACAGGGTGCGGGCGACGTCGGCTGCATCCGGCAGACTGATCAAACAGCCGTTTTCCGATTCCGTTTTACCGTAAGGGGTATGATTTAGCTGCGGCAGGCGAGTGGCAAGCGCCGGGTTCGCATGTTCCCCGGCCAGCGCGACGATTGCGTATTCGGCACTGGCGTCGCGCAGCTTGACCTTGGCACGCAGGACAAACATTTGCAGGCGTTTCAAGGTGGCCGCCAGCAGTTCGCCGGGCAGCATCAACATGATCTCGTCGCCCATGCGCCAGACCAGCATGGTGGCCAGCAGACGCCCTTTGGCCGTGCAATATCCGGCCAACCTGGCGGCGTCGATGGGGAGTTGCAGGACGTCGTTGGTCAATTGGTTATGCAGGAAGCCGGCGGCATCATCGCCGGAGACGGCGATCAGGCCGTATTCCGTCAATGGCGCAAAAAAACCTGCGCTTGCGGCTACCGCATCCGGTGTCAGGCCCTGGCGGGCGACAAAATTTTGCCAATCATTCATAAATACAGTCATAAAATCGGAGAAGCCCTCAGGAAACTATTATCATTATGGGTCGATTATAGTGGCGCTTGGGAAATGGCGTCGGACACCCCCTAACAAGACAGTTTGTGGAACTCCATTGATCAAGAAAATATTTGGCCTGCTTGTCGTCTCTGCGATCCTTGCCTCGGGCGCTTTTGTCTATTGGGCGCAGCAGCCTATCATCGAGTCGGGGCAGGAGCCGATCGAATTCACTGTGCCTGCAGGCAGCACCGTGCGCGGTACGGCACAGCAGATCGCCAATTCCGGAGTCCCGATCAACCCATGGTTGTTTGCATGGCTGGCGCGGCTGACCGGCAAGGCATCGAAATTGAAGGCCGGCACCTATGATCTCAAGCAGGGCGCCACCCCCCTGAACCTGGTGTGGCAACTGGTACGCGGCGAGTTTGCCCAGGAATCGCTGGCGATCATCGAAGGTTGGACATTCCAGCAAATGCGCCAGGCGATTGCTGCCGATCCGGCCCTGAAGCACGAAACCGAACATTGGTCGGACCGGGAATTGCTCGAAAAAATTGCGCCCGACTACAAGGCCGCCGAAGGCTTGTTTTTCCCTGATACCTACTTGTTTGCCAAAGGCTCAAGCGACTTGCAAATCTATAAGC
>FSYV01000585.1_pt1 | contig 12567 bp, 9 predicted proteins | sample 1638641 | NCBI WGS metagenome assembly FSYV01 (sample SAMEA3914813, study PRJEB12502) | metagenome | biome: forest; material: soil | place: Canada | collected 2011-07-07 | depth 0.3 m
CGAGAGAGATTCAGCCTTCGCCTGCAGCAAACCCTGCGAAACGCGCATCATTCGCCGGACAGTCCCACCGAGCTTGCCAGGGATTTCAATATCCGCTTTTCCGGCCGCCCGATCACTGTGCATGCAGCGCGAAAATGGCTGGTGGGGGAAGCCATCCCCACGCAAGACAAGATGCGCACGCTGGCCGAATGGTTGCATGTGCCCATCGACTGGCTTCGATTTGGCGGTGACGAAAATGGCACGGTGGCCGCACCGCCGAGTCCGGTTTTCAAATCGGCCGAACTGAAGCTGATTTCAGACCTGCAATTGCTGGACGATCATCATCAGATGATGGTTCGGGAATTCATACGCATTCTGCTGCACGCGAATGGCAGGCGAGGCGTCACGGGCGCCATGTCGGAAGCGGCTAGCCAAAACGTCGCGGTCAACTAGCCCGACAAACCGAATCGGGCAAAACCGGTTCGGCGCCGCGCCGATAGACCAGATGCCTGTCGCCACACTGCTGGCGGCGGGATTTTTGCGTCTCGATGATGTTCAGTGCAACGTCAATTCATAAATGCAAGTTGGCCCGCAGGCCAGGATTCTCGTCGCACAATTCCAGTGAACCGCCGTGCAATTTCGCGACGGCGGCCACCAGGCTCAGGCCCAGGCCGACACCCGGCGTGCCACGGCTCGCATCGCCGCGGTAAAAGCGTTCAACTACCCTGTGTTTCTCGTCATCGGCGATACCTTGCCCATCGTCTGACACGCTAAGCGTGACGCCGGCAGCGGTCATTCCGCTTCGGTTGCGCGCCACCGATACCCGCACCCCGGTCCGGGCGAATTTCAGAGCGTTGTCGATCAGGTTGCCGACAGCCTGCGCCACGAGCAGGGGATCGACCGAGTGCAGATGCTCGCCCCCGACGCTGAAGGTCAGGGCCAGCCCTTTCTGCTCGGCCAGCGGTTGGTAGAATTCGACGGCGTCGCAAGCCAGGCGCGTCAGGTCGGTGGCGACGAAACCCGAACGTCGCAGGCCGCCGTCGATTTCCGCCAATCTGAGTAACGCGTTGAAGATTGCAATGACGCGATCAATCTCCACCACGGCCGACTCGATCGCGGCAAAGACGCCGCCGGGGGGCGGACGCGCCCAGCTCAGCTCTTCCAGGTGGGAACGAAGTTCGGTCAACGGCGTGCGCAAATCGTGCGCGATGGCATTGGAGACATTGCGCGCGCTGCGGATCAGATGCTCGATCTGGTCGAGCATGCGATTGACCGTTTGCGCCAGCATGTCGAGCTCATTGCTTTCGCCATGCGCGGGAAGCCGGCGCGACAAGTCACCGCCGACGATGGCTGCGGCGGTTTGGCTGATACCTCGCACCTCGGCCAGCAACGCCGCGCGTATGAGCATGGCGCCGGATAGCCCGAACAGCAGCACCGCGCCGGCGGCCCCGGCCAAACCGACCCAGAACAGCGTCCTGGCGGTCTGGAATTTGGCGCCATTGCGCCCAACCAGCAAGTGATCGCCGTTGGCCAACGCAGCATGGACGATAGTGGCGTCGATACTCTGCCCACGCAAGTCGAACGACACGCCGTAAGTACCGGGCGCCGACGGCACGTTGTGCGGCCACACCGGAAGATTGCCTTCGATGACATGCAATGCCGGGTCCGTCAGCAGGACAAATTTCTCGTCTCCTTCCGTTTGCGCTTCGACCATGGCATCGATCATGGTTTTCAGCGCGCCCGACCCGTGGTTCGCGTAGACGTTCGACAGCCGCTGCGTGTCCTCGCGCAGGCGTTCCGTGCCGCGTTCTTCGACGATGGTATTCCACGCATAGAGGATCGGCGTGGCGAACAGGACCAAGGCTGCCAGGCTGACGGCGACATAGCTGGCCGCGATGGCGCGCGCCGAAAAACGAATCGGCTTACGCATCGACGCTCAGCATATAGCCGGCATTGCGTATGGTCTTGAGCAGTGGCGTGTTCGGATCGGTGTCGATCTTCTGGCGCAATTTGCTGATGTGGACGTCGACCACGTTGGTTTGCGGATCGAAATGGTAATCCCAGACGTTTTCCAGCAACATTGTGCGCGTGACGATTTGCTCGGCATGCCGCATCAGGTATTCCAGCAACTTGAACTCGCGCGGCTGCAATATGACGTTCCTGCCGCCCCGCGTGACCTTGTGCGTCAGCAGGTCCATCTGCAAGTTGCCGGTCGTCAGGGTGCTGCCGGCTTGGTAGTTTTGCCCGCGCCGCAGGATGGCGTCGAGTCGTGCGAGCAATTCGCCGATGGAAAACGGCTTGACCAGATAGTCGTCGCCGCCGCTCTTCAGGCCGGCAATTCGATCTTCCACGTCGCCTAATGCGCTCAGGATCAGGATCGGCATCTTGCGCTGCTCCCTGCGCAGCGCCGCGATGATCCCTATCCCGTCGATGCCGCCCGGGAGCATGCGATCCATGACGATGGCGTCATAGGATTCGCTCGAAGCCAGGAACAAGCCATCCTGGCCATTGTTCGCATGGTCTATCGTGTAGCCTGCCTCGCCCAGCCCCTTGGCCAGGAATTGGGCAACACGTTCATTGTCTTCGACGATCAGGATTTTCATCGCACCCTCGCGCGTGTCCGAAATCCGAAACACTTTAACAAAACTGCGTCCTGCAGTTCATTAAAAAAACTTCATGATTTGGCAAGGCATGCTTAATGCCGCGATGGGCATAGTGGGCCGGTGGACATGCAGGCATTGACGTTAATGGATTGCATCATGTTCGCTTGATTGATCACCCTTGATAGGAGCCAGCCATGAACAAAATCCTGCATGTCGGCCTGACGGCATTGTTGCTTTCCGGATCGGCAATATCACTTTCGGCGTATGCCGAGCGCACCAGCCTGTTGGGCGATCTGGTGCCGGACAATGCCGCCGAGCGCACCATCGTGCTCAGCCCCGATACCGCCTATGTCAATGTAAAGGGCGGCGAGGTGGTGAAATTCATCGTCGGTAACAAGTCCTTTGTCTGGGACTTCAATACCGCCGGCAATATTACGGCATTCGACCTGAACCAGGTTGCGCCCGCGGGAATCCTTGACCACAGGATCACAGCGTACGTCGCGCGCGACCCGACGTATTTTGGCGGCGCGTAAGGCACGCAGTAGCGTTGTGAAGGGCGGTCTTAATGACCGCTCTTTTCTATTCCGACTTTGCCGAATTCGACCGGCAGCTTGACATAAAACAGGTGCAGGTTTTCCTTCACCAACGATTCGAACAAGCGATCGCATTGCGTTTCGCTGACGATCATGGTGACCTGGACCGGATGATCGATCAGGTCGAACATTTGCGCCGCGTGGACGCGCCTGTCTTGTCCAAATCCCGTGGCTCCCATGAATACGGTTGCACTACGAATGCCTTGCACCCGGGCCAGGTCAATGAGCCAATCCGACAAATGCTTGCCACCATGGAACAGGTCCTGTTGCGTAAAGAACTCAAGTTGGTAGCCTTTCATTTGATTTCCTTCAACTAAGCGATCTCAACCTGGCGATCGATTCGACTGCATCCTTTGCGCGAGAAGATACCCGATAGCGCCAATTGCGGCCGAGCATGGCGCATTGTATTTCCGGGGACTCGGCGAAGGTATGAATAATGTTTAATAACTGAAACTTTGCAGACTCCTATAATCTGGGCGTTGCCAAATCGCCGCATTTTCCTTGCATTGCTGCGCAGCAGCGACGGGATAAATCGGCATCGGCACCCCACGCCATGGAGTCATTGAATGCTTTGGTTTGTTCGAATTGCGTTAAAACGCCCTTACACGTTCGTCGTGCTGGCGCTCTTGATTCTCATATTCGGCCCGTTGGCGGCGATCAAATCGCCGACCGATATCTTCCCCGACATCAAGATCCCGGTGATCAGCGCCGTGTGGACCTACAACGGCCTGTCGCCGGAAGACATGTCGGGAAGGGTCGTCTACTACTATGAGCGGCAACTGAGTTCGACCGTCAACGACATCGATCATATCGAATCGCAGTCGTTGCCGGGTTACGGGATCGTCAAGATATTCTTCCAGCCGAACGTCGACATCCGGACTGCCACAGCGCAAGTCACCTCGATTTCCCAAACGGTGTTGAAGCAGATGCCGCCGGGCATCACGCCGCCGCTGATCTTGAATTACAACGCCTCGACCGTGCCGATTCTGCAATTGGCGTTGTCGAGCACCCAGGAACCGGAACAAAAACTGTTCGACTACGGGCAAAACTTCATCCGTCCGCAACTGGCGACGGTGCCGGGCACGGCCATCCCTTCGCCCTACGGCGGCAAGGTGCGGCAAATTCAGATCGACGTGAACCAGCAAGCGCTGCAGGCCAAACATTTATCGGCGGAAGACGTCGAGAATGCACTGGCGGCGCAAAACCAGATCATCCCGGTCGGCACGCAGAAGATCGGGCAGTTCGAATACAACGTCAAGCTCAATAACAGCCCGGATGCGTTCGAACGGCTCGCCGACCTGCCGATCAAGTCGGTCGGCGGCGCGATGATTTACATGCGCGACGTGGCAAGCGTGCGTGACGGCAATCCGCCGCAGACCAACATCGTGCGGGTCAACGGCAGCCGCGCCGTATTGATGACGATCTTGAAGAGCGGCGCCGCGTCGACGCTCGATATCGTCAACAACGTGCGCAAGCTGCTGCCGACGCTGGAGGAAACCCTGCCAAGTTCGGTACACCTCGATGCCATCGGCGATCAATCGGTGTTCGTCAAGGCCGCTGTCAGCGGGGTAGCACGCGAGGCGGTGATTGCGGCGCTGTTGACGAGCGCGATGATCTTGCTGTTTCTCGGCAGCTGGCGCTCGACGCTGATCATTACCGTATCGATCCCGCTGGCGATTCTGTCGTCGATCACGGGTCTATACGTAATGGGCGAGACCCTCAATATCATGACTCTGGGTGGCCTGGCTTTGGCGGTCGGTATCCTGGTCGACGACGCGACGGTGACGATCGAAAACATCAACTGGCACCTCGAACAAGGCAAAGAAGTTCGCACCGCCATCATGGACGGCGCGCATCAAATCGTGGGGCCGGCCTTCGTGTCGTTGCTGTGTATCTGCATCGTGTTCATCCCGATGTTCTTCTTGAACGGCGTGGCGCATTATCTGTTCGTGCCGATGGCGGAAGCGGTGGTCTTCGCGATGATCGCGTCGTTCTGCCTCTCGCGTACGCTGGTGCCGACCATGGCGGCCTATTTGCTGCGCCCGCATAGCATAGGCGGACACGCATCGGGCGAGACGTTGCAGATGGCCCAGCCGGATCACCACACGCCTTCGCACTCGCGCAACCCGCTGGTGCGTTTCCAGCAAGGCTTCGAGCAACGCTTTTCCAGATTTCGCGAAGTGTATTACGCGCTGCTGGTGCTGGCGATGGAGAACAAGCGCACATTCGTGGTCGGGTTCCTGAGCATCGTGCTGATCTCGTTTGCGCTGGTGCCATTTCTGGGACGGGACTTCTTCCCGGCCGTGGATGCCGGCCAGATCAAGATGCATGTGCGCGCGCAGGTCGGCACGCGCATCGAAGAAACGGCGAAATTGTTCGATCAGATCGAACAGGAAATCCGCACATCGATACCAAAGGATGAACTCGGCAGCATGGTCGACAATCTCGGCCTGACCGTCAGCGGCATCAACCAGGTCTACAACAACACCGGCACGATCGGCCCGCAGGATGGCGATATCCTGATAACCCTCAAGGAAGACCACCGGCCGACCGACGAATACGTAACCCAATTGCGCAGCAGTCTTGCGCGCAAGTTCCCGGGCACGACGTTTTCTTTCCTGCCGGCCGACATCATCAGCCAGATCCTCAATTTCGGCGCCCCGGCGCCGATCGATATCCAGGTCATGGGACCGAATGGCGACGCCAACATGGCTTACGCGCAAAAACTGCTGCGCGAGATCAGCAAGGTTACGGGCGTGGCCGATGCTCGCATCCAGCAGGCAAACAACTACCCGGCATTGATGGTCGACGTCGATCGCACGCGGGCCAAGCAGTTCGGCATCACCGAGCGCGACGTCACCAACAGCCTTGTCGTGACGATGGCCGGCAGCGGACAGGTGGCACCGGCCTTCTGGCTGAACAAGCGCAATGGTGTTTCCTATCCGATCGTGGCGCAAACGCCGGAGTATCGGACCCAGACTTTGTCCGACCTGGAAAACATTGCCATTGCCGGCGATGACGCGCAAGGCCAGCAGATCCTTGGCGGCCTGGCCACGATTACGCGCGGCAACACACCGGCAGTGGTGTCGCATTACGCCGTGCAGCCGGTGATCGACATCTTCGCCACGCCGCAGCACCGCGACCTTGGCGCGCTCGCCACCGACATTGAAAAGATCCTGCAGGACAATGCGAAAGACCGTCCGAAGGGTGCGACCATCAATCTGCGCGGCCAGGTGCAAACCATGAATACGGCATTTAGCGGCTTGCTGTTCGGCTTGCTGGCGGCAATTGTGCTGATCTACCTGTTGATCGTGGTCAATTTCCAGTCCTGGGTGGATCCTTTCGTCATCATTACAGCGCTGCCCGCCGCGTTGGCTGGCATTGTCTGGATGCTGTTTGCCACCCACACCACACTCTCGGTGCCGGCCCTGACGGGGGCGATCATGTGCATGGGCGTGGCAACTGCAAACAGCATTCTGGTGGTCAGCTTTGCGCGGGAACGCCTGTTGCATACCAATGACCCGATCCGTGCCGCGCTTGAAGCCGGATTCACGCGCTTCCGCCCGGTCTTGATGACGGCCCTGGCCATGATCATCGGGATGGCGCCGATGGCGCTCGGCCTGGGTGAGGGCGGCGAACAGAATGCGCCGCTCGGGCGCGCCGTCATCGGCGGTTTGCTGTGCGCCACCGTTGCCACATTGATTTTTGTACCCATTGTGTTCAGTATTGCGCATCGGGACCATATCCATACCCCACCTTCATCTGACGGAGAATTGAGTGAGCTCGCATGACATACAGACGCCGTTGCACAAGCGTCGACCACGTAATTTGAAAGTGAAAGCGCTCGTCGTCCTGATGGTTGCCATCGGTGTCGTGGTTTGGGGCGTGGCCAGCAGGGCAAAAGAGAAATCGGCCCTGACGAGCCTGACCGAAGAGCAGGCGATTCCCACCGTCAAGGCGATCCTGCCGTTGCAGCGCTCAGACGGCGAGACGCTGACGCTGCCCGGTACGCTGCAGGCGTTCTACGCGGCTTCGGTCTACGCGCGCGTCAGCGGCTACCTGAAACATTGGTCGGTCGACATCGGCACGCCGGTCAAATCCGGCCAACTGCTCGCTGAAATCGAGACGCCCGAACTGGACCAGCAACTGAAGCAGTCGGAAGCGAATCTCGATACCGCCCTGGCCAACGAGCATTTGACCGAAATCACCAGCCGGCGCTGGAAAAACCTGCTCACCACCGATTCGGTTTCGCAGCAGGAAGCGGACGAAAAGGGCGGTGACTACGAGGCCAAGAAGGCGCTGGTGGCGGCGGCGCAGGCCGACGTCGAGCGCTTGCGCGCGCTCGAATCCTTCAAGCGCATCAGCGCCCCGTTCGATGGCGTCGTCACTGCGCGCAAGACCGATATTGGCGCCTTGATCAATGCCGGGCACGACGCCGGCCACGAATTGTTTACCGTGGCCGACGTGCACAAGCTGCGCTTGTATGTCAGCGTGCCGCAAAGCTACGCCAACCAGATCCACGTCGGCATGAAGGCGCAGTTCACCGTGCCCGAGCGTCCCGGCGAACTGTTTGCCGGTGTCCTGGCCGACAACTCGCGCTCGGTGAGCGAAAACTCCGGCACGGTGTTGATCGAACTCGATGTCGACAACAATGACGGCAAGTTGCTGCCGGGAGAGTACGGCAATGTGCGCTTCGATCTGCCGCGCGATGTGAACGCCGTGCGCGTGCCGGCCAGCGCGCTGACCTTCCGCAAGGAAGGATTGCGCGTCGCCACCCTGACGACCGACAACCGCGTCGCCTATCGCACCATCCAGATCAGCCGCGACATGGGCAATTCGGTGGAAGTCGCATCCGGGCTTTCCAGTACCGATCGCATCATCGACAATCCGCCTGATTCACTTGAAGACGGTGATCGGGTGCGCGTGGCTGCAGCGCCGGCTGCGGTACCAACGTCGCCAGGTTCGGCTGTGGCTGCACCGACGGTTGCAAAAGCCAGTGACCCGGCGGGCAAGCCATGATGCGTCGCCGCGCAATCGCCGTTGCAATTTGCGCCCTGTGGCTGGGCGGCTGTTCGCTGGCGCCGGTGTATCACCCGCCATCGGTCGATATCGCGGCCGATGCGTGGAAGGACAGCCCGTGGCAGCCGGCCCAGCCGGCGGACCATTTGCCGCATGGCACCTGGTGGCAAGTCTATCGCGACCCGGTGCTCGATGAATTGGAAGGCCGGATCGAATCGGCCAACCCCAGTCTCGCTTCCGCCCTGGCGCGTTACGATCAAGCCACCGCCTATACCAATCAATTGCAGGCTGGGCAGTATCCGAGCGTCGATGCCGGCGCGAGCCTGACGCAAAACCGCCAGTCTGACGACCGGCCGCTGCGCGGTGCCAATCAGCCCAACGTCTACGGCGCCAATACGATTGCAGTCGGCGCCAACTATGAACTCGATTTGTGGGGCCGGGTGCGCAATCTGGTCGCAGCGGGGCAAGCCACGGCGCAAGCCAGCGCCGCCGATGTCGAGAGTGTGCGCCTGAGCCTGCATGCGCAGTTGGCTGATAACTACGTACGCCTGCGCGGCATCGATGCGCAGACCCGCCTGCTCGACGATACAGTGGATGCCTATGCCAAGGCATTGAGCCTGACCCGCAACCGCCATGCCGGCGGCGTGGCTTCCGGCCTCGATGTCGCCAGGGCGGAGACCCAATTGAGTTCGGTGCGCGCGGCGGTCGCCGATATCGGCGCGCAACGCGCCTTGTATGAGCACGCGATTGCCAGCCTGGTCGGTCAGCCGGCCATGAGTTTTTCGTTGCCGGCGGTGATCGGCGACATGGCGGTGCCGACCATTCCGGCAAGCGTGCCTTCAGCCTTGCTGCAACGCCGCCCCGACATAGCGGCAGCGGAACGGCGCGCCGCTGCGGCCAACGCCAATATCGGCGTGGTACGCGCGGCGTTCTACCCGACCTTGTCGCTGGGCGCGGGCTATGGTTTTCAAAACACGGGCGGAAATGGTTTGTTGACCGCCCCCAACAGTTTCTGGACGCTTGGTCCGGGGCTGTTGCTGAACCTGTTTGACGGCGGCCTGCGCGAGGCGCGGGTGGCGCAGGCGCGCGCCGCGCTCGATCAGGCCGGTGCCGACTATCGCGTGGTGACGCTGGCGGCGTTCCAGCAGGTGGAAGATGATTTGTCGCTATTGAAATATGACCGGGCGGCGGCACTGGAGCAGGATGCCGCAGTCAAATCGGCGACCACGACTTTGAACCTTGCATTGAACCGCTACCGGGAAGGTGCGGTCAACTACCTTGAAGTCGTGACTGCGCAAACCGCCGCACTTGCCGCGCAAAACAGCGCACTCGACTTGCACACGCGGCAACTGCGTACCAGTGTCGATTTGATACGCTCGTTGGGCGGTGGATGGTCGCGCGATGCAATTGACACGGTCGATACAGGTAATTCGGCCAAGCCAGTCACAATGGCAGCCAAGAAATAGCACGATCGGAAACCATGTCGACACCCAGCCAGCTTCGCGTCCTCACCATCGAAGACGACCAGACGACCGCCGATGAAATCGCGGCCGAGTTGACGGTGCACGGATTCGCGGTCGACACCGTTGCCGATGGCAAGCTCGGCCTCGACAAGGCGCTGGGCGGGGGCTATGATGCCATCACGCTGGACCGGATGTTGCCGGGACTTGACGGCTTGAACATCGTTACACGCCTGCGCGCAGCCGGCATCGACACGCCGGTCCTGATGATCAGCGCCTTGAGCGATGTCGATGAGCGGGTGCGCGGATTGCGCGCCGGCGGCGACGATTACCTGGTCAAGCCGTTTGCCTCGGACGAGATGGCGGCGCGCCTGGAAGTTTTATTGCGGCGCAGGCAAACGCCGGCACTGGTCGTGCAATTGCAGGTGGAAGACCTGGAACTCGATTTGATCCATCGCACCGTCAAGCGCAACGGCGTGACGCTCGAACTCAAGGCCACCGAGTTCCGCCTGCTGGAGTTCATGATGCGCAATTCAGGGCAGACCTTGACGCGCAGCATGATTTTCGAGGCGGTCTGGAATTATCATTTCGACCCGTATACCAATCTCATCGAGGTGCACATGGCCCGGCTGCGCAAGAAGATCGATGCCCCCGACCTTCCGGTGCTGATCCATACCGTCTGGGGTCGCGGCTACATGCTCGGCGTGAGAGATTGAATTCACTGCGCGAACACTGGCGGATCTCGACCTTCCGCCTGGCCCTGATATTTGGTGTCGTGTTCACCGTCGCCAACGTCGTGCTGCTGGGCCTGGTCTATTGGCAGACGTCGTCCTATCTTGAGCGCCGCATCGACGACAGCATCGTCACGATGGCCGGCAATTTCCGGAGCCAGGATCGCTTGCAGGTGCAGGCGGAGGTGCGCGATGCGCTCACTTACGATTTGCGCAAATCGAACATCTATTGCCTGTTCGATGCCGAAGGCCGCGTCATTGCCGGCAACATGGAAGCACTGCCGCCGGAACTGCCGGTGGATGGAAAAATCCACCAGTTCAATCACCGTACGCTGCCGCAATACAGCCCCGACGGCGTCGCGTCGGAAGGGCCGACCGGTCTGGCACGCGCCATGGTGCGGCGCCTGGCAAACGGTGAAATTCTCGTGGTCGGCCGGGATTTCACGCAACTGGCTGAAATCAAGACCATCATCCTCAATGCGCTGATAGTCAGCGGGTTCATCATCATCGCAGTGGGATTGTTCAGCGGGTTCTTGTTGAGCCTGCGTCCACTGCGCCGCATCAATGCGATACGCGACACCGCGCGCCGTATCGTGCAGGGCGAATTGAGCCTGCGTTTGCCACTCTCGTCCAGCGATGATGAAGTCGACATGCTATCGGCCATCGTCAACCGCATGCTCGACGAAATCGAACGCCTGCTCACCGAAGTGAAAAGCGTCACCGACACGCTGGCGCATGATTTGCGCACGCCGTTGACGCGCGTGCGGTTGACGCTGTACCGCATGCAACAGACGATAACCGATACCACGCAACAACAATTGATCGACAAGGCATTGGCCGAGACCGATTCCCTGCTGGGCCGGTTTCGCGCCTTGTTGCGCATTTCGGAAATTGAAAACCGGCAGCGCAAGGCCGGATTCGAATCGATCAATCCGGCCGACGTTCTGGCGCCATTGGCCGAATTGTTCGATGCGCTGGCCGAGGACAAATCCGTCACGCTGGTGGTCCGGATCGAGCCCGTCCCGATGATACTTGCCGACCCCGACCTGCTGTTCGAGGCGATTTCCAACCTGGTCGACAATGCCATCAAATTCACGCCCGCCGGCGGGCGTGTCACCGTCGCGTTGGGCCAGCATGAGGGCGGCGCACGTTTCGATATCATCGATACCGGCTGCGGCATCGGCGCAGACCAGCATGAAGCAGTGCTGCAACGCTTTTACCGGGCCGGCCAGCACGGCGGGCACGAAGGTTACGGACTGGGCTTGAGTATTGTGGCGGCGATCATACGACTGCACGGCTTCTCGCTCAAATTCCATCCAGTCGCGCTGGGAACGCATATCGTCGTGCTTTGCGCGACATCCGCAGCGGATTGAAAGTCAGCGTGTTTTTGCCCCAAAATGGTGCGAAAAATCCAATCCAGCTTTTCCCTCCTCGCCTTTTCTGCTTGCCTCTTGGCAATTCAAATTCGCAATATCCGTCCGCTTGTTGTATCCATACAACGGCACCGTCACCTTATTGAAATATTTGGGGGGTACACTTCGGCGTTCCGTGATGGATCGGATTGGAAGGCGGTAAAGTATCGCTCCATAACGATGCAATTTGTTTCGCCGCGTTGCACTGTTTCGGGATTGGGAAGGATTTGCGTTGATTCCGAAATCGGCAAGACGGGGTAAGCCTGCAAACGACGGATTGAATGACAATTCGCACTACGAAAATTCACCACCCTTATTAAGGAGTATCAATTGAATAAGAAACTAATCGGCCTCGGCATGCTGTTCGCAACCAACGCTGCGTTCGCACAATCTGCCGGCACGAATTCGGTCGAAGTCTATGGCGTTATCGATGCCGCTGTCGGCCATGTCGAATATTCCTTGAGCGCTGACTCGAATTTCCCTGCTACCGTGAACCCGGTTTCGGCAACCAAGACGACCGTCAACAGCGCCGTCAACGGCATGTTCAACGGCGGCATCCAGGATTCGCGTTGGGGCATTCGCGGTAGCGAAGACCTGGGCGGCGGCATGAAGGCATTCTTCACGCTGGAGTCCGGCTTCAACATCAATTCCGGCGCATTGAACAATGCGACGCAATCGTTGGCCAGCAACTCGAAGGCCTCGACCGTTTCGGCCAACTCGTCGCTGGATGGCCAGTTGTTCAGCCGCCAGGCTTTTGTCGGCTTGTCCGA
>FSYV01000609.1_pt1 | contig 12502 bp, 9 predicted proteins | sample 1638641 | NCBI WGS metagenome assembly FSYV01 (sample SAMEA3914813, study PRJEB12502) | metagenome | biome: forest; material: soil | place: Canada | collected 2011-07-07 | depth 0.3 m
CGCCGGCGGATTCTGCCGCTGGTGGGTGAATTGGTTTCGGTTGACGATGATGGGTTTTGTGAGGGATTTGGTATGCACCTTACGATCCCCCTCGATCTCAGCGAAGCGCCTGATGCCGGTCATTCAACGGTAGGTTGGGCTAAAGCTTCATCAGCCCAACAATCTGCAATCGCAAGATCAAAAAATTACTCACCCCACTGGCCTTTTTTTCTATCTGGTTAAATGTTGGGCTAATAAAGCATTAGCCCAACCTACATGGCTGAACGATTGAATCTGGTATTTGACAACTGGATAAGAAAGAACTGAACACGGCTGCAATAAAAATGCAAACTACTGTCTTAATTATTTTCACGATCAGATCCGATTAAAGCCGAAGCTCGTAGGCTGGGACGGGTCCCAGCAACTATCTACCGTGAAAGCTGGGACTCGTCCCAGCCTACGGCCCTTCCCGAGTTATCTACCTGACGCAAAAGTGAGCCGTAGAGCTAAGGTGCAGCAATGCCGGGGGCATCCCAACAGCGCCGTTGACTTCGCGACTTGCCTTTTGGGTCAAGGTCAATAATTTGGTCCCATACGGCGGAAAACCTTCAATCAGCATATTCGTGTCGTAAATATCGTTCGGGATCTGCTCGAAGGGAATGCGAACCCAATTCCCACCGTCCCACACAAATCCAACGTAGGAAGGATCTGGCTTGCCATAGTGCGCGCACTCCACAACCGTTGGTGGATCTCCAATGACGTACAATTTTCCACCACTGATGTTGAGAATCAAGGGACTGAGATTTTCATGCCACAAAATTGGCTGCGGACTGAATTCAGGTAAATTGAATGTGAGCCAAGCCTCACGCGCCATCAGACCGCCCTTGCGTTTCTTTTGATCTACGACGATGACACGCCCATCGTTCAATTTCACTTCCTCTTGCCAGCTTACATATGGCGATGGACGAGCACACCAACCGAGGCTTCTGCAGAAAGCGAGCGTCCAGCTACCTTCAGCCTTCGGACTGTCAGGATCTGATCCCCAGCATCCCGCGATGCTCGCGATGCATAGTGCAAGAAGGGAGATGCGGGCGATTTTTTCTATCATTCGTTGTTTAATTTCCGTGCTAGCCGAGTAGGGTGGGCAAGTTTTTTTGCCCACGCGGATGCCACATACATTGTACCGCGTGGGCACAACGACGTGCCCACCCTACACGGCTACCGATTGCACCTAACCGCGTTTGCCATTCAATTTGTTTTGTCAATTTCACCCTTGATTCGCGTGTCGGTCGCGATCCAGTTCACTTCCCATGATTTGCCGCCATCGATTGAAAACGCCTGTTCGAAGTGACACGAGTTCTGGGTGATGTCCGATATGACGAAACGAACCAAAATGGCTCGACCATTCAGGGTTTCCTGATCATAAAATTCGCCACGCCCATTCTTGAATTCGCCGACGGTGGGCGTGCCAACAGCGCCGCCGCTGCTGCTGGCGAAATTCAAGCTCCATTGGTGAGCGTCGGGATTAAATAGTCGGAGAGATAGGGCTTGAATGTGGCCCGCAGGTCCATCAACGTCGAGCTCCACCAGATTTGCACGGCCATTCCAAACTTTTCGGACTGTGGTTGTGCCCTCATAGGTTACCCACGTCGTTGAGCCCGTTAGCGGATGCAATAGGCGCGACAAATGTGTTTTCCACGTGCCTATCTCGAAATCGAAGTCGTGCCGCCCATCTTGCACTGCAACCGCTTGCTTTTCACTTGATGCTGGCGGATCCTGTTGCGCAATTGCCTGCTGTGAAGTGCAGGCAATCAAGGTGCAGGTTAATACATAGGTGAGCAAACTTTTTGTCATGATCCAGGCTCCGTAGGGCGCAATAGGCTTTATTTTTTGCGCCGTATGTAACGTTGACATACATCATTTGTTTGTTCCGGCAAGATCCGTACTACAGATTTCACCTAATCGCGTTTTCCGATTTCAATATTTCCAGGTTTTCCCGCTGAATTTTCTTTAGCTTGTCTATATGTTCAATAAAGCTTTGGTCGATCAAAAATCAGGGTACCCGTCGAAATGCGGATTTGTCAATGGTGCGCAATTTTCACAAGTGTCCGCTTGCCGGCGTTGGGCGAAGCGCGCAGCACCGATGGGCAAGCTTCCACGCTACGCCGTAAAGCTTGCCGCGGCCCTTGCTGCAACGCTTGCAGCAAAATAATCACGTCAACGCGCCAAACGCCGGTCAAACCGATGCAGCGCGCGTTCCTGCCGCGAGGATCGCGCTCGCGCTCGAAAATTTCAACGCGGTATCGAGCGTATCCATGAATTCGTTGACGTTGATGGGTTTGGTGAGATAGTGGAAGAATCCGGCCTTCATGGCCTGTTCGATATCGCGCGGCACGGCGTTGGCACTGATCGCAATGACGGGAATGTGCCGCGTCGACGAATCTGCGCGAAGTATTCTCATCGCTTCGATGCCGCTCATGCCTGGCAGATTGATGTCCATCAAAATCACGTCCGGTTGGCTGGTGCGCGCGTACGTGATGCCAAGGTCGCCGGTATTTTTCCACGACAGACGAAGATCGGGGCGGCGCGCAATCAGTTGTTCGACCAATGCCAGGTTGGCCGGATTGTCTTCCACGTAGAGTACGGTGCGCGGCACGATGCCATCGGGCATGGGCGCATGCAGCGGCGCAGCTTGCCTGGACTCTTCGCTTGCCGGTGTAGGCGCGCCGGCCTGGGCGAATTCGATCCAGAACGTGCTGCCCACGCCGACCGTGCTCTCCGCGCCGATTGCGCCGCCCATCAATTCGGCCAGCCGTTTCGTCACTACCAGGCCGATGCCTGATCCCTCCACCGCACCGGTATCCTGGCCCAGGCGATTGAATGCCTGAAAGAGATGGGATAGCTGCAACGGATCAAGCCCCGCACCGGTGTCACGTATGGTGATTCGTATCTTGTCAGGCTCGGTTACGGTGTGCTCGATCGCTACTTCTCCGCCCGGACGGTTGTACTTGATGGCGTTGGACAGCAGGTTGAGCAGGCACTGCTTGAGCCGGGTTCGGTCGACGTGCACATGGCACGGGATTTCGAAATGCGGAAATATCAGGCGGATCTCCTGCTGTTTCGCTTGCAGGGCCATCATGGTCTGGCAATCGACCATGATCTCGTCGAGCGAGACGATTTCCATGGACAGGATCACATTGCCCGACTCGATTTGCGCAAGATCGAGCACCTCATTGACCAATTCCAGCAAGTGCCACCCTGCTTTCAGGATTTGCCTGATGCTCTGTACCTGGAATCCGGAAGGCGGCGGCGTATCGGTTTCCAGCAGTTGGGCAAAGCCGAGGATGGCATTGAGCGGCGTACGCAATTCATGGCTCATGCTCGACAGAAAATCCGATTTGGCGTTATTCGCGTTGACCGCATCCAGCCTGGCGGCTTCAAGCTCGTCATTGGTTTTCTGTAGCGCGATCAGGAAACGCTGTGTTTCGGCGTGGATCAAATGTTCGATCCGGTGCTGTGCATCCTGGTGTTTTAGATACGCAAACCAGACGCCCAGCAAACCCGCAAGCAGGCTGGCGACGACGATGATGCCAAACATGATGCGAATTTTTGACTGGAAGCCTGCCTCACGGTCGATGAGCGCAATTTTCTCGATCTTGAGGAATTCCAGGGTCTCATGCCGCAATGCATCCATCAAGCGCTTGCCATTGTCTATGCTAATCAGGGTTTTCGCCGCTGATGGATCCGCGCGCCGGCGCAATTCAATCACACGGGCGGTCTCTACCAATTCCGCTTCGACCAACGGCATCATCGTATCCAGGCGTTGCTGCGCCGACGGGATCAAAGTATTTTGCCGCAGGTCGCGCAGCTGGTTGACAATTTTGCCGCGTACCGACAGATACGGTTCCAGGAACGTCTCATCATCTGTCAAAAGATAGCCGCGATAACCTGTCTCTGCATCTTTCAAGGAAGACAGCAATTCGTTGGCGCTATCCAATTCAAGGTTGATATGCTGCCGTTGCGCAGCGGCCTCGGTGATCTGTTGGAATGACCAGAACAACACGATGACGACCGCAACAAGCATCATCGCGGCGCCGAGTATCGAGGCGGTGGATTTGGAGAGGTGTTTCAAGGCTGATCTGTCCTGGCATTCGGTTACAGTTGGCCGGTTTTGACTGTTGCTTCATGCGATTGCGAGGATAAGCACAACAGGAGTCCCCAGTTTTACTCCATATGGGCCTGCATTGTAAGTCGTATGGCAACTATTACAATGAAATATATCGGAAACGTCGGCTTGCTCATGTAAATGTCAATTCGGCAATAGATGGCATGCCGCAATATTCAATCCTGCATGCGCTTTATTTTTCACCTCGATGGCTAATTCGCGTAGGAGATTTGCCCGGTTCGGCACGAATCGCCGATGCCATCGTCTACGAACCGAAGCGAGAACCCGCCGGGTACGCGCATTCCTCCCCGCTCCGCCTGCGCGGGACGGGGAGCGAATTTTCCGCGCGTGCCCTAGACGGCGGGCGAGCCATGGCATCATGCCGGCCCGGTCTCCGCGTCGCACTGCCGGCATACGCCTGCCGCAACGCCGGTCGCAAAATACCCGCGACAACGCGCGCAGCGAAGCGGGCGATAGGCTGATGCCACGCGCCCCACGACGACGTTGAGATCGGCGCCGACGATGGCCGATTCGAATTGCGCCGTCGTGCCGTCCGGCATGGCATACATGTTGGGAAACCATGCGCGCAGCGTGCCTTCGTCGAAGCCGAACGGCACGCCGCCGTTGAAGCCCAACGACACCGGCTCGCCGCGTGGCACCGTCTCGCGCGCTTTCTCCACCAGCGGCAGCAGCGTGCGGCGCCAGGCGAGCGCGCGCTGCACCAGCGCTGTTCCGGCGTCTTCAGCAACATGCCAGTCGGGCACCACGCCGACGAACACCGAAGCATCGGGATGCCCGCTCCATGCCAGCCAGGCTTCTTCTGCGGCGAACGGCAGCACCGGCGCCAGCATGCGGCAAAACAGCACGAACACTTGCTGCAAGGCCCATTGCATGCTCTGCAGCGCCGGGTCTTCGTCGCGCGCGCAGTACAACAGGCGCTTGTTGAGTTCAAACCATTCGGTGCTGGCCCACTGCCGGAATGCGGAGAGCGCCTGCATCGCCTGGTTGAATTTTCCGTGGAGCATGTGGCCGGCCCATTCGTCGCGCGCCGTGGCCGCCTTGTGCAGGGCGTACCGGTCCATCGCCGATAACGCAACAGGTGGCCCCACATCCAATGCGGCGAGAGGAGCCTGCGCCATGTTTGCCAGCAGGAAGCGCAGGAAACTGCGCCAGTCCTTGAGATCACAGCTGGCCTGTTTCATCGCCGCCGTGCTCACACGCACCTCGTCGCCGACGTTTTGCGCGCATACCCACAGGCGGAAGCCATCGGCGCCTTCGCGTGCAAATACGGCTTCCGGCGTCATGGCGTTGGCGCCGCCGCCGACGCCGGCCGACTTGGAATACTTCAAGCCATCTTCGCCGACCAGGAAGGAATGCGTCATCAATGCCTTGAATGCCGACTCGGCGCTCTTGAATGCATGCAGCAGGAAACTGGAAAGGAACCAGCCGCGCGTCTGGTCGCGCCCCTCCACGCCGACGTCCGATTGATGCAGCCCCTCTTCGGATGCGGACAGCCACGCTGCGCCGCTGTCGAACCACACGTCCACCGTCTGGGTCGATTTGACGTAGCCGTCGGGCGTCGCCATGTCTTGCCATGCCTCCACGCCGCGCTGCCTGACTTGCGCCGCCAGCGTTTGCCATAGCGCGCCAGTGTCCGGGTGCAAGGCATCCGTGGCCTGGTTGCGGAAGAACGGCAACGGCAAGCCCCACAGCCGATCGCGCGAGAGCGTCCAGTAGCGCCGCGTTGCCAGCATGGTGAGCAAGGGCGACCTGGCGCGATCGTCGGGCACGAAGCGCGTCGCCTCGAGCGAGTGCCGCGCGCGCGCCGCCAGCCCTTCCGGGCAACCGGCAAACGGCGCGTGCAGGTCCAGCGCCCATTGCCGGCTGGCGCGATAAAACGTCGGCTTCTTGTGGCGCCAGCACATTTGCGTCTCGACCAGGTTCTTCTCGACGTGGACCAGCAGTCCCGCATCGCGCAGCAGGTTGCACGATACTTCGCTGGCGGCCTCCAGCGTCACGCCTTCCAGCGCCGCCGGCAGCGCATGCGCCGCATCGGTCGTCACGAGCCGGCCATTCGCCGCCACGTGGCATTCCAGATGCAGGCCCACCGCTTCATGCAAGTCAAAGTCATCCGGGCCGAATGCCGGCGCGACGTGCACGAAACCCGAGCCTTCTTCCGCGCTGACGAAGGCCGCAGGCAGCAGGGGTACGCTGCGACCCGACAGCGGCGAGACGGCGCGCAATGGCAAGGCGGGGAAATCTTCGAAGCACAGCGCGCCGTCGAGTTCAGGGACAGGACTTGCAACCAGGTCGGCGTATTCGCGCACGAACGCGTCGCGCGCCGGCAGGGCCATCATCACCGTCGCGCCGGAAGCCAGGCGCAGGAATGCCGCCTTGCCCTGCGCCGGATGGGCGAAAGCCGCATTGGCCCAGAGCGTCCAGGGCGTGGTGGTCCATGACATCAGGTGCAGGTCGTCGCAGGGCCGGCCCAACCGTTGCGCCAGGCGCGCGCGCGACTGCTCGTCCAGCCCGGCCAGGAAAAACGCTTCGCTGCGTTCCTTGTCGGCCTTTTCCAGTTCCGAGGCGGCCAGCGCGCTTTGGCAGGCCGGGCACCAATGCACGGGCGAATGGCGCTCCACCAGCAGCCCCGCCTCCCACAACTCCTTGAGCAAAAGCAGCGCCGTTGCTTCGCGCTCGGGGTCCATGGTCAGCCACGGCGACTCGAAATCGGCCAAGAGCCCCAGCCTTTGCAGGCCGTCCGATTGCACCTGCTTCCACGCCGTCGCTTCAGCCCGGCATGCCGAGACGAAACCGGCCGGATCATCCTTGGCGCTCGGGCCGTGGCGTTTTTCCACCGCCAGTTCCAGCGGCAGGCCGTGGCAATCCCATCCCGCGCGCCACACGACGCGCTTGCCCATCGCGTGCTGGAAGCGCGCATTCACGTCCTTCAGCGTCTTGTTGAGCAGATGGCCGAGATGCGCGTCGCCATTGGCATAGGGCGGGCCGTCGAGCAGCCAGAAGGCCTCCGCGCCGTGTCGCGCTTGTTTCAGCAGATCGGCCAAGCGCATGGCCTTCCAGCGCGCCAGCAGCTTTTCCTCGGTTGCCGGGCTGGGGGTGTTCCAGAAATTCGGCTGCGTCAGCCGCAAGTTGAAGGTTGATGTCGAAGTGGTTAATGTGGGTACGCGTTCGCCTGCGGCGAGCGCATGATGTTGGGTAGACATGTTTTTGCTCCTGGTTGAAACTGGAGCGAAGCAATACGACGTCATTGCAAAACGACGGTAGCAATAATGCCATGGCCGATTTGAATGACTAACACGTGCCAGCGCGAAACGCCTCGCTTAATTTCGCGCGGGGCTCGCTTGCTTGAAACGAATCAAGGGATTTTTCTAGGCGACCAAAACACGTGCGCGAGCAGCAGAATGGGCCGCCCGGATAATTCGTGCCTGGGAAAACGCGTGCGCAACGACACCAGCGAAGCTGGTCGAGGAGGTGGCAAAACAATGTGTGTACGCGGATGTCATGGTTTCATTGTAGCGGGTTTTTGGGTGGATTGCATTTTTTTGTGGGGTGCGGTGAGGGTGATTGTATGAAGACTATTTTTTCGCAGGATTCGCCTTGGTCAAAAACACTGATCTATACCTGCAAATCGTGGCACTACTAACGCCCCTCGCCTGCGGGCGGGAGAGGGGTGGGGGTGAGGACCGTTGCGCTCTGGCTGCGCTAAATAGGCCTTGCCTGCTCGCAAACGCTCTCACCCCTGCCCCTTGCGCGGGCCGCCCTCTCCCGCCTGCGAACGAGGGATTCCAAGCCATTGCCCGTGCTCGTAGATAGTGAATAGATCGCCCGCCAAATTCAACTTGCCACATCACGGCCACATGCGCCACAATCGCACGCGGTTGCCGCATTCATTCTGCTGTTTTCGAGATTTCACCCCATGACTTCAGTCCAACCGTTCTTCAAGGCGATCCTGGTCCTGGTTGCCCCGGCGCTTTTCCTCGTGCTGCTGGTGACGATCAAGGATGCCGTCCATCGCGAGGATGGCAAGCCTGCCTTCTGGCTCGGGCCGCGCGCCGGTGAGGCGGAGATCCTCGGCCCGATCAAGCTCGGCATCGATCTGTTGCGCAAAAATGGCGTCGCCGATTACAGCCTGAATTACGCCCCCTTCGGCGAGTACCAGATCTTGTGGGAACAACGCACCATCGAGGGCGCATGGCCGATCCGCTTCCTGGCGGCGTCGCATCATGTACTCTCGTTCGGCCCCATGGACAAACCCGGCTGCCGCGCCATCGATCAATCAGACCGGATCTTCCTGTATGTTTGCCACTAGCCTGCTGCTCCTGCACCTGGTATTTTCCGGTCTGGTCGTCGCGCTGCCGGTTCTCCTGTTTCTGAAGCGGCCCGGCAAGATAGCGCTGGTTTCGCTGCTCGGCATGTCGTTCCTGGCCGGCATGCTGGTCAACATGGTGCTGGTGCTGATATTGCAGAGCCTGGGGCCATCGTTTGCCGTCGGCGCGATGGTCGATCTCGCCGGCGTGGTGCTGCTGTTCCTGCGGCGCGATGAATTCGACGGCGGCTTTGTCCTGGCGCCATCGTCTGCCGGAGGTTGGTCTGAATTGAAGGTCGGCAAGAAGACGGTGATATTTTTGCTCTGCGCGGTTGCAGCGACCCTGCTGGTCTACCATGCGCTGCTGCTGCCCATCGATGCATGGGATGCGCGTTCGGTATGGTTCTTCGGCGCGAAAAAAATCTATTACGCAGGCGGCCTGTTTTCCGACATCGGCCGGGACAGCCTGTTCGAGCACGCCGACTATCCGAAGCTGATCCCTGTCCTGGCCGCGCAGATCGCGCAAATTGCCGGCTATTGGAACGAATACCTGCCATTGGGCGTGGTCGCGATCCTGCTGTGCGCGGAATTTTTGATGCTCGCCGCGCTGTTCGAATCCATCGTCGCGCTGCTGCTGTTTTTTGTCTTGCTGATTTTGGTCGTCGGCATTTCGCCGTATCTGACGAATGGCTATGCCGACATGCACCTGGCCATCCTGGCGATGCTGGCCTGCGGCTTTTTCGTCAAGGCCGGCACCAGGCGCAAGCAGGTCGATGTCGTCTTTGGCGTGCTGCTGCTCGGGCTGGCTGCCTGCATCAAGAACGAAGGATTGGTGCTCGCGCTGATTATCGGCTTGGTCGCGACGATCGTGCTGGTGGTCAGCGTGCGGAGCCGCGCCGCCGTGCTGCGCGGCAGCCGCGGCCTGGTCATGGCGCTGATCGTGGCTGCGCTCCCTGCCATGCTGTGGAAGTTCCGTCTTTGGCAATGGGGCATATCGAACGATTTGACGGCGGCGACCGGCTGGGGAGGGCGCTTCATGGATCGTCTGAACTTCACCGACATCGGCGCCATCCTGCGCGCCATCCATGCCGCGCCGATGTTGCTGCTGGCGCTGCTGACGTGGATCGTCGTGATCCGCCTCAAGGGGCGCAGGCAAATCGCTTATTTCCTGCCGATCGCCTGCAGCGTGCTGTATCTGGCGGTGCTGTTGCTGGTGTACATGACCACGCCGTCCGATCTGGCCTGGCATCTGGGCACGTCGGCCGAGCGCGTCGCGTTGCCGATCAAGCTGATGCTGATCTATGGTGCGGCGTTGTATCTGAATGTGATTTACAAGTACCTGGCCTACCGCTGGCACTGGCGCGCCTAGCTTTCGCCTTCCGCCTATGCCGCCCGGCGAAAAATGACATAATTCCGGATGCCGTAATTCCAGAAGAACACCATGCCGGTGGCCGCCAGTTTGGCGAACAGGGGCGTCAGGAACAGGCGTTCGATGCCGACCCATAGCACGAACTGGTTGAGCAGCAGCCCGCAGGCGCTGGCGAGATAGATGGCCGCGATGATGCGCAAGCCGCGCCCGTGGCGATCGGCAAACACATAGCGTTTGCCCAGCACATAGTTTACCCCGGTGGCGACGATGAACGACAGGACGCCGGCATATTGGTACCCCACGCCGAGCCGGACCAGTATCAGGAAGATGCCGATGTCGAATACGGCAGCCGTGCCGCCGACCAGGAAATAGCGCGCGATGCGCGGTACGGCGATCACGACCGGAACAGGTTGTATTTCACGATGCAGTAAATCGCGCGCACGCCGTCGCGCCAGCCGATCTTCTTGCCTTCTTCGTAGGTGCGACCGTAGTAGGAAATGCCCACTTCATAAACCCGGCAGCGCGACCTGGCAATCTTGGCGGTGATTTCCGGCTCGAAACCGAAACGGTCTTCCTCGATCGCAATCGACTGGATCAGCTCGCGCCGGAAGGCCTTGTAGCAAGTCTCCATGTCAGTCAGGTTGAGGTTGGTGAACATGTTCGACAGCAACGTCAGGAAGCCGTTGCCGACGCGATGCCAGAAATACAGCACGCGATGCGGCGCGGCGCCGATGAAGCGCGAGCCGAACACCACGTCGGCCTTGCCCAGCAGGATGGGCTCGACCACCAGGGGGAATTCGTTGGGGTCGTATTCGAGATCGGCATCCTGGATGATCACCACATCCCCGGTTGCTGCCTGGATGCCCGAGCGCAACGCCGCGCCCTTGCCGCGATTGACGTCGTGCAGGATGACCTGGCTGACCAGCGGCCTGACGTCGCTCTCGATCAATTGACGCGTGCCATCCACCGAACAATCGTCGACCAGGATGATTTCCTTGTCCTCGTAAGGGGCGGCGCGCACCGCATCGACGATCGCACGCAGCGTGTTCACCTCGTTGTAGCAGGGGATGATGACGGAAAGCCTCACGAAATGTCCTCGAACTGAATGGATGGATACGCCATGGATGGCATGGATTTAATCGGCAGGTGGTCAACGGCAGCAGGCAACTTGCATTCAACCTTCACTGAACGCTCACTGCGCAATGATCTTCCTGAAATACGCAATGGTTTCCTTCAAGCCGTCTTCCAGCCCCACGGTCGGCGTCCAGTCCAGCACCTTGGTGGCCTTGGTGATGTCGGGCTGGCGCTGCACCGGATCATCTTGCGGCAAGGGGAAAAACTCCAGCTTGCTTCTGGAATCGGTCAGGCGCAGCACCTGTTCGGCCAATTCGCGTATCGTGAATTCCGCCGGATTGCCGAGATTGATCGGGCCGATTTCAACGTCCTGATCCATCATGCGCACCATGCCGTCGACCAGGTCGTCGACATAGCAGAACGAGCGCGTTTGCAGGCCATCGCCATACAGCGTGATCGGCTCGCCCTTGAGCGCCTGCATGATGAAATTGCTGACCACCCGGCCATCGTTCGGATGCATGCGCGGGCCGTAGGTGTTGAAGATGCGGATCACGCGGATATCGACGTTTTCCTGCCGGTGATAATCAAAGAACAAGGTCTCGGCGCAGCGCTTGCCCTCGTCGTAACAGGCGCGCAAGCCGATTGGATTGACATGGCCCCAATAGCCTTCCGGCTGCGGATGGATCTGCGGGTCGCCATACACTTCCGAGGTCGACGCCTGCAGCACGCGCGCCTTCTTGCGCTTGGCCAGCCCCAGCATGTTGATCGCCCCCAGCACCGAAGTCTTGGTGGTGGCGATGGGATCGTTCTGGTAATGCACCGGGCTGGCCGGGCAGGCCAGGTTGTAAATGCGATCGACTTCCACATACAGCGGCAGCCACACGTCATGGCGGATCAATTCAAAGCGCTTGTGGCCGATCAGGTGGCGAATATTGTCCTTGCTGCCGGTGTAGAAATTATCCACACACAGAATTTCATGGCCATCGGCAATCAGCCGGTCGGCCAGGTGCGAGCCGAGAAATCCTGCGCCGCCGGTAATCAGAATATTGCGATTCATTGCTAAGCTCCATGCGTGGGACAGCGGGCGGATGGGCCGGCCGACGGTCCAGCAGTCTTGTCCGAGGCCAATAGTATCGCATTGAAAAACGTCGCCTAGTAACCGGTGGAAATAAATTTGCCGGAAGCAGCGCATTGGGGGCACGCTTTGCGGCGTGTCCCGTCATGGTGGCCGTCCTGTTTGTTTTTCCATCCTCCCATCGCTGCGCAAGCTTGACATGGTTATTTGGTTAGTCTAAGCTTACCGTAAGTTTTAGCTTACCTAATATGAATACACAACTGCACACCGGACTGCATGCAATTGCCGACCAGACGCGACTGGCGATTTTGCAACGCCTGGCGGAACAGCCATTGGCCGTGGCGGAGCTTGCGCGCGGATTCTCGGTCAGCCGCCCCGCCGTTTCCCAGCATCTGAAGGTGTTGAAAGATGCCGGCCTGGTCAACGACCGGCAGCAAGGCACGCAACGCATCTACCAGATCGATCCCGCCGGCATCGAGGCGCTCAAGGCCCATTTCGACCGCCTTTGGTCTAGCG
>FSYV01000122.1_pt1 | contig 12499 bp, 12 predicted proteins | sample 1638641 | NCBI WGS metagenome assembly FSYV01 (sample SAMEA3914813, study PRJEB12502) | metagenome | biome: forest; material: soil | place: Canada | collected 2011-07-07 | depth 0.3 m
GACCAATGGCTACACGGTGTGGTACGTGCGCCGCCTGGCACGGGAAGACCGTCTCGGCGACCCGGATGGCGAAAACGGCGATTACCTGCTGTCTTATTTTGCCAAGAACAAGCGCGACGAGGCGATTGAACATGCGGTGTTGATTGCCAACAGCGACAAGTCGGTGGATGCGGTGTTGAAAGGGCTGGATGCGCTGAGCAAGACTGCGCAACGGATTTAGCTGCGTCGCAAAAATATTCCGCTACTGCACAGCGTAACGAGTTAGAAAGTCACTAGGTTTGCCACAACGGTGCCTCATCCATCAATGCCACCTGCTCGCGCAACTCCAGCACCCTATCCTGCCAATAGCGCTGCGTGTTAAACCATGGAAAGGCTGCCAGAAACGCCGGGTCTTCCCAGCGCCGCGCGAGCCAGGCTGAATAATGGATCAGGCGCAAGGTGCGCAAGGCTTCAATCAGATGCAGTTCGCGCGGGTTGAAATCGTAAAAATCTTCGTAGCCGGCCAGCAGGTCGCCCATCTGCTGCACGCGTTCGTGCCGCTCGCCCGATAGCAACATCCACAAATCCTGTATCGCCGGCCCCATGCGGCTGTCGTCGAAATCGACGAAGTGCGGGCCGGCATCGGTCCACAGCACGTTGCCGCTGTGGCAGTCGCCGTGCAGGCGTAGCGCAGCCACGTCGCCGGCCCGTTCGAAGCAGCGTTTGATGCCATCGATGGCCTGGGCCGAAACGCTGCGCCAGGCGCTATCGAGGTCCGGCGGAATGAAGCCGTTGCCGAGCAGGAATTCGCGCGGTTCGATGCCGAAGCTCTCGATGTCGAGCGTGGGCCTGTGCTTGAATGGCTCCAGCGCGCCGATGGCGTGGATACGCCCCATGAAGCGGCCCATCCATTCAAGCGTGTCGCGGTCGCCAAGTTCGGGCGCGCGGCCGCCGTGCCGGGCGAAGACGGCAAAGCGCAGGTCGGCAAAGCGATGCAGGGTTTTGTCGCCGTCCAGGACCATCGGCGGCACCACGGGTATCTCTTCCTGAGCCAAGCTGAGCGTAAACGTATGCTCTTCGAGAATGGCTTCATCGCTCCAGCGCGCCGGGCGGTAGAATTTGGCGATGATGGGCGGGCCGTCGTCCATGCCGAGCTGGTAGACCCTATTTTCATAGCTGTTGAGCGCCAACAGGCGCCCATCGCCGCGCAAACCAACGCTGTCCAGCGCGTCGAGCACGGTATCGGGGCTTAACTGGGAAAACGAAGGAGCTGCCAAAGTATTCATGGCGTCATTGTATGTTGAATCGCAGTGATGAATCGGGAATCGGTTGATCGCCGACGTGCAGACGAGTATCCTTGCCGGATCGTCCATCATTCCTTCCGACCATGCAACTCGAACAGCCGCTATCCGACAAAGAATTCAACGAGCTCGACAAATTTCTGCTGTCGGACCGGTGCGCCGACGATTGCATGACCATGGATTCGCTGCACGGCTTCCTGACGGCGCTGGCGATCGGGCCGCAAGAGGTGCTGCTGGCGACCTGGCTGCCGCTGGTCTGGGGCACGTCCAATGACGGCTTGCCGGCCTTCAAGTCGGAGAAGGAATGCGAGCGCATCGTCGGCCTGATCGTGCGCTACATGAACGAGATCGCCATCACGCTTGAAGTCGCGCCCAAGGAATTCGAACCCCTGTTTTGCGAGCATGAGTGGGAAGGCCGCAAGGTGGCCGATGGCGAAGCGTGGGCCTGGGGTTTCTGGGAAGGCATGAGCCTGTGCGAAGAGGCCTGGCAACCGATCTGGAATTCCAATATCGCGCCGTTGATGCGGCCGATCTACCTGCTCGGCGCAGAAGAGATCGAGGAAGAAGAACTGACCCTGGTCGACAACCCGCTCAAGTGCCACAAGCTGGCCATCGAGATCGAGGCGGCGATTCCGGAAATCCATCGCTTCTGGCTGCCGCAACGGAAATCGGCCACCACGACCGTGGAGCGCGATGCGCCCAAAACCGGGCGCAATGACGATTGCCCGTGCGGCAGCGGCAAGAAGTACAAAAAATGCTGCGGCGCAACGCAACTTCTGCACTGAGCTGGCAGGCGCGGCGGTTAGTTCCTTTCAAATTGAGGTACATGTCGAATACCGCAGAGCAGCCCTGACTGCGACCTTGTCCCTGGAGTGTTCCGCAGAGTCGTTCACCCCTCATACTCACATGCGGGGGCCGACCATTGCGCCATTTTTTCGGCATATCGGGACCAGCTTCCGGCAGCGTATTGTTGCTCACCGAAGTATTAATTCTTGATCTGCATCATAAAAAGCAACACGTTGTCGTGTATCGTTGCCCTGTGTAAATCTGATAGATATACTGGGTCGACAGGCAATATGTAGCGCAACGTGAAAGAAACGCGACTGGAACGGGAGGCGATTTTTCCTGGACTCCCACTTCTCCTCTCAAGGCAAAATTCACGAACATTGCGTCTTCCCGATCCAGCCACACCGAGGATATAGATGTCAGTGCGTGATAAATTTCGCAAGCTCCTGATTGTTCTGAGTCCCATAGCGGTCGGCATGGCCTTGGCATGCTTCGCAAGATTGGCAGGCATCTCTGCCGGCGATGGCTGGCTCTCCATCTTCCTCGCCGCAGCCGGAAGTTGTGGCGTGGCGCTGTATCTGGCATCGCGCAAGAGCGATGGCGGCGCGGAAGCGTTTGCCATGAAAATCGAAGGGGAAATCGATCACATCATGATCGGCGCCGCCGAGACTTCCTATTTTGTCGATACGGTGAAGAAAAAAATCGAATCCGACGTGACGACCGTTCAGGAAATCACGAATAGCTCGCAGCAGAATGCCCATACCACGCAGCAGATCGCCAACAACGCCGAACGTGCATCGAACATCGCTGCGGAAGTGCGCAAGGAAGCCGTCGCTGCGCGCGGCGAGGTTGACCACGGCTTGCGGCAAATTCAGGGCGCACGCGAGGAAGCCGGTGCGTCTTCAAAGATGATGGGTGCATTGCAGGATAAATCGCGCCGCATCCACGGCATCACGGAAGTGATCAACGAGATCGCCGCACGCACCAATTTGCTGGCACTCAATGCGGCCATCGAAGCGGCACGCGCCGGGGAACACGGGCGCGGATTCGCCGTCGTGGCCGGAGAAGTGCGCCAGCTCGCGCAACGCACCAAATCGGCCACCGACGAAATCGGCGTGATGGTGCGCGAAATCAACGAGCAATCGGAAAAAGCCGCGCATGGCATGGGCCAACTGACCATCAAGGTCGGCGACGCCGCGCGCAACGTGGAAAGAGTGCATGGCTACCTGGCCAACATCGAACAATCGTCGGCGTCATCGGAAGAGGAAATCCGCCAGATTGCCGTGGCCTCGCGCGAACACGTTGCCACCACCGACATGATCAGCGCGGCCATCGCACAGATTCGCGACAGCTTGCTGGCGACCGAGTCGGGCTTGCCGCGCGCCGCCGCGTCGGCCAGCTTGCTGTCCGAGCGCGCCGAGTCGATCGCCGACGCCATGGCGGCATCGGGCATTGCGACGGCACACGACGAAATACGCCTGGCCGCCGAGCGCGCCGCCAAGGATGTCGGGCAACTCTTCACGGCAGCCATTGCAGCCGGCCAGATCGGCCGCGACGCCTTGTTCAGCCGGCGCTACACGCCGATACCGAACACCAATCCGCAAAAGCACAGCACCAGCTTCGATGCTTTCACCGATCGCGTCCTGCCGGCGCTGCAGGAAGGCCTGCTGGAAACGTTGCCGCAAGTCGCCTATGCCGGCGCGGTCGACAACAACGGCTATTTCCCAACGCACAACAAGAAATTTTCCCAGCCGCTGACCGGCAATTACGACATCGACTTTGTCAACAACCGCACCAAGCGCATCTTCAACGACCGCACCGGCTCGCGCTGCGGCTCGAACACCAAGGCGTTCCTGCTACAAACCTACAAGCGCGATACGGGGGAAGTCATGCATGACCTATCGGTGCCGATTTATGTCGAGGGCAAGCATTGGGGTGGGTTCCGGATAGGCTACAAGTCGAGCGCGCCGGCGAAGTGACTCCCCTCGCCCGCAGGCGGGCGAGGGGGACTTTCACTCCTTGATAAAGTGCTCGCGGTAATAACGCAACTCTTCAATCGATTCGAGAATATCGGCCAACGCCGTATGCATCTGGTGCTTCTTGAACCCCGAGGCGATTTCCGGTTTCCAGCGTTTGCACAATTCCTTGAGCGTCGACACATCGAGATTGCGATAATGGAAGAACGCTTCGAGCTTCGGCATGCCGCGCGCCATGAAGCGGCGGTCCTGGCATATCGTATTGCCGCACATCGGCGATTTGCCCGCCGGCACAAAGTTTTTCAGGAAATCGATCAAGGCCTTTTCAGCGTCGGCTTCGGTCACGCTTGACGTCTTGACCCGGTCGATCAGTCCCGAACGGCCGTGCGTGCCCTTGTTCCAGGCATCCATGCCGTCGAGCAGTGCGTCGGACTGATGAATGGCGAATACCGGGCCTTCAGCCAGGATGTTGAGATTGGAGTCGGTGACCACGACCGCGACTTCGATGATACGGTCATTGTCGGGATCGAGGCCCGTCATTTCCATATCGACCCAGACCAGATTGAATTCGTTGGGGCGCGTAGGCGTCGTTTGCATGGTGGTATCCGCGTGATGTTCAGTGGGTTGTGACATAATTCTTTCCTGCGAAGTCATTTTCAGGCGGCTCAGCTTTCAGTCATCCGGATTTGAAGCGTCCAGAGGTTGCCGAAAAGGTTGCCACCGACGTTGCAGATTTCCTATCGTTTTTAAAGAGTTTCCCATTTTCTCACAGGCAAGGCATGGTTTCATCTGCGTTTTCAGTTTTGTTTATTGCTTTCCTGGTGCTGAGCCTGGCGGTGCGGTTCTGGCTCGGTTCGCGCCAAATTCGCCACGTGCTGGCCCACCGGCAAGCCGTGCCGGCGCAATTTGCCGAGAAAATCCCGCTTGCCGCGCATCAAAAGGCCGCCGATTACACGATCGCCAAGACCAAGTTCGGCTTGATCGGGTTGCTCGTCAGCAGTGCCGTGTTGATCGGCTTTACCTTGCTGGGCGGCTTGCAGGCGTTATCGATCACCTTGCTCGGCAGCATGGGAACAGGCATGGGGGAGCAGATCGTGCTGATCATCGCCGTGTTTGCCATTTCCGGCCTGATCGACCTGCCATTCGATTATTACCGCCAGTTCGTGCTCGAAGAGCGCTTCGGCTTCAACAAGATGAAGCCGGCGCTGTTCTTCATCGACATGATCAAATCGATCGGTGTCGGCGCGGTGATCGGCCTGCCCTTGTTGTGGGTCATGCTGGCGCTGATGGCCAAGGCCGGCGCATGGTGGTGGTTCTATGCCTGGATGGTGTGGACTGCCTACATGCTGCTCATGCAGATTATTGCGCCGACCGTGATTGCGCCCCTATTCAACAAATTCACGCCGCTCGATAACCCGGCTCTGGTCGAACGCATCGGCAAACTGATGGACCGCGTGGGTTTCGCGTCGCGCGGCCTGTATGTCATGGATGGATCCAAACGCAGCGGCCACGGCAACGCCTATTTTTCGGGCTTCGGCGGGGCCAAGCGCGTGGTGTTCTTCGACACCCTGCTATCGCGCCTCGAACCGCAAGAGATCGAAGCCATCCTGGCCCATGAACTGGGCCATTTCAAGCTCAAGCATATCGTCAAGCGCAGCGTGCTGATGTTCGTCGTCTCACTGGTTTTCCTGGCCCTGCTTGGCTATCTGAAAGGCCAGACGTGGTTTTATACCGGGCTGGGTGTCGAACCGCTGCTGGGGTCAAGCAACGACGCGGTGGCATTAGTCCTGTTCATGCTGGCCCTGCCGGTATTCACCTTCCTGTTTTCGCCTATCATGTCGCTGGGTTCGCGCAAACATGAATTCGAGGCCGATGCGTTTGCCTCAAAAAATGCCAACGCACAGGACCTGGTGAGCGCCTTGGTCAAGCTGTACGAAGACAACGCCTCAACGCTGACGCCCGACCCTTTGCATTCCGCTTTTTACGATTCGCATCCGCACGCCTCGCTGCGGATCGATCGACTCGTAACACACTGAAACTGGACTTACCATGCCTACCCTTACCGAACTGCTAGAAAAGAAATGCCAGCATACCGAGACCGCCTTGTCGGAGGCCGACCTGGCTACCAGCCTCGCGGCAGTCGCAGGATGGTCGCAGGATGGCCCGCGCATCGTCAAGACCTTCGATTTCCATGACTATTACGAGACCCTGGCTTTCATCAACGCTATTGCCTACGTGATCCATGCCGAAGATCATCACCCGGAACTGACCGTGACCTACAACCGCTGCGTGGTGAAATTCGACACCCATTCGGTCAATGGCGGCAAGGGCGGCATCTCGCTCAACGACTTCATTTGCGCCGCCAAGGTCGACGCCGTGTTCGAACAGTCGTTCACTTGATGGACCAGGGCCTGGTCATCGCCGCGCACGGTCGACATTATCTGGTCGACTCGGCGATGGGCAAGGTAAATTGTGTCACGCGCGGCAAGAAGAGCGACGTGGCAGTCGGGGACCTGGTCGACATCAAGCCGACCTCGCCCAACCAGGCGGTGATCGAAGCGATACAGGAGCGCAGCACCCTGCTCTATCGCTCCGATCAATACAAATCCAAGCTGCTGGCGGCCAATCTCACGCAATTGTTCATCGTCGTGGCGACCGAGCCGGGCTTTTCCGACGACTTGGTCTCGCGCGCGCTGGTAGCGGCGCAGGCAGCCGGCATCCATCCCCACATCGTGCTCAACAAGGTCGACGTTACTGCGCCACTAGCCAAGGCGCGCGAACGGGTGGCTTTCTACGCGGCGCTCGGTTATCCCGTGCACGAAGTGTCGGCCAAGGCCGCGCCCGAGGAAACCTGTGCCACGCTGTTGCCGCTGCTGCAAGGGCAATCGACCATCCTGATCGGGCAATCGGGCATGGGAAAGTCGTCGCTGATCAATCTGCTGGTGCCCGACGCCGACATCGCGACGCGCGAAATTTCCGCCGCGCTCGACACCGGCAAGCACACCACCACGTTCACCCGGTTGTATCGCATGGACGATGTCACCAGCATCATCGATTCGCCCGGCTTCCAGGAATTCGGCCTGCATCATTTGAGCGAAGGCATGCTCGAGCGTGCCTTCCCCGAGTTCGCGCCCTATCTCGGCAAATGCAAGTTCTATAACTGCCACCACGTCAACGAACCGGAATGCGCGGTGTTGGGCGCGGTCAAGAGCGGTGCCATCGCCCCGCTGCGGCATGCCTTGTACGTGCAATTGCGGCATGAATCGCTGCAGACCATCGGGTATTAGGGAAAACGCCCCATGCGTCGATGGCTCCTGCAGGCTGCTCTGGCCCCATTGGCGCTTCTGACTTCAATCAACTTCCCTGCATCGGCACTGGAAATCAAGGTCGAGCAACTGGCCTCGGCCAGCTATACCGTCGTGCGGGTCGATCCGAACCAGGATCGGCTGCAGCTTTTCCCCGGCGACGACACCAACAAGTCGCTCAAGGGTTTTGCTGCCTTGAACAAGAAATTGGCCGGCGCCGGGCAGACGCTGCAGTTTGCGATGAATGCCGGCATGTTCGAACGCGATTTGTCCCCGGTCGGCTTGCTCGTCATTGATGGGCAAGAACTTGCGCCGCTGAATCTGGCGCGTGGATTCGGCAATTTCTATCTCAAGCCGAACGACGTGTTCATGCTGACCGATGCGGGCGCGCGCGTGCTCGAATCGTCCGAGTACCGGCAATGGCCAGGAAAGGTATTGCTCGCCACCCAGTCCGGCCCTCTGCTGGTGCAGCACGGCGCAATCCATCCGTCGTTCAATCCGCAATCGACATCCAGATTGATCCGCAACGGCGTCGGCGTCACGTCATCGGGCGAAGTCGTGTTCGCCATCAGCGAAACGCCGGTGAATTTCTTTGAATTCGCCACGCTGTTTCGCGACGTGCTGCGTTGCCCCGATGCGCTGTATCTGGATGGCAATGTATCGAGCCTTTTTATCCCGGCACTCGGGCGCAACGACGCGCGGGCGAGGCTGGGCCCGATTATCGGTGTTGTGCAATGACGCAACCGCTGAAGGCTACGCGGCATTGCGCAAAATAGAACGAAAATGACGCAACATAGACGTATATTGGCGATGTTAATGGTTCGAATTGCCTTTCCATCCCTACCGCAGGCTGTCTTTTCGGCCACGAACGCCTTATAATAAGGTGCATCCACTCTTCGGCGGCCAGTCTATCCTTGGCCGCCGTATCATTTATGGCTATCAAACATTTTCTGCAGGTTTCCGATTTCACGCTCGACGAGTTTGAATACGTGATGGACCGCGCCAGCATCATCAAGCACAAGTTCAAGAATTACGAAACCTATCACCCCTTGCTCGATCGCACGCTGGTGATGATTTTTGAAAAGCACTCGACCCGCACGCGCCTGTCGTTCGAAGCCGGCATGCATCAGTTGGGCGGCGCCGCCATCTATCTCAACACGCGCGACAGCCAGCTTGGCCGCGGCGAGCCGATCGAAGACGCGGCGCAAGTGATCTCGCGCATGTGCGACATCATCATGATCCGCACCTATGGCCATGAAATCATCGAAAATTTTGCGGCGCAATCGCGCGTGCCGGTCATCAACGGCCTGACCAACGAACATCATCCCTGCCAGGTGCTGGCCGACGTGTTCACCTACATCGAACATCGCGGCTCGATCGCCGGCAAGACGGTGGCGTGGATCGGCGATGCCAACAACATGCTGTATTCGTGGCTGCAGGCGGCGCAGGTATTCGGTTTCCATCTGAACGTGTCGACCCCCGCCGGCTACGAAGTCGACATGAAGCTGGTCGATCCGCAAAACAAGCATTACACCTTGTTCAAGAACCCCGGCGACGCCTGCGACGGCGCGCACCTGATCAACACCGACGTCTGGACCAGCATGGGCTACGAGCAGGAAAACGCGGCCCGCTTGAAAGCCTTCGATGGCTGGATCGTCGATGCCGACAAGATGCGCCGCGCCGCGCCCGACGCCCTGTTCATGCATTGCCTGCCGGCCCATCGCGGCGAGGAAGTATCGGCTGAAGTCATCGACGGCCCGCAATCGGTCGTGTGGGACGAGGCGGAAAACCGCCTGCACGTGCAAAAGGCCTTGCTCGAATACCTGGTGCGCGGCAAAGTCAGCTAAGCATCTTTCCTGTTCTTCCCTTTACTGTTCGCACGATCCCATCATGTCCAACATACTGCAATCCGTCCCCGTCAATCAAAAAGTCGGCATCGCCTTTTCCGGCGGACTCGACACCAGCGCCGCCTTGCACTGGATGCGCCAGAAAGGCGCGATTCCCTACGCCTACACGGCCAACCTGGGCCAGCCCGACGAGCCGGACTACGACGACATTCCGAAGAAGGCCATGGCCTACGGCGCGCAACTCGCGCGCCTGGTCGATTGCCGCGAACAGTTGGTGGCCGAAGGCATTGCGGCGTTGCAAAGCGGCGCGTTCCACATCTCCACCGCCGGTGTAACCTACTTCAACACCACGCCGATCGGCCGCGCCGTCACCGGCACGATGCTGGTGGCCGCCATGCGCGAAGACAACGTCGACATCTGGGGCGACGGCAGCACGTTCAAGGGCAACGATATCGAGCGTTTCTACCGCTACGGCTTGCTGGTCAACCCGAGCCTGCGTATCTACAAGCCCTGGCTGGACGACCAGTTCATCAAGGAACTCGGCGGGCGCAAGGAAATGTCGGAGTTCATGATCAAGTCCGGTTTCGACTACAAGATGTCGACCGAAAAGGCCTACTCGACCGATTCCAACATGCTCGGTGCGACGCATGAAGCGAAAGACCTCGAACTGTTAAGCAGCGGCATGAAGATCGTCGAACCGATCATGGGTGTGGCGTTCTGGCGCGACGACGTGGAAGTCAAACGCGAAGAAGTCACCGTACGTTTTGAAGAAGGCCGCCCGGTTGCGCTAAACGGCATCGTGTATTCGAGCGCGGTAGATTTGCTGATGGAAGCCAACCGCATCGGCGGACGCCATGGCCTCGGCATGAGCGACCAGATCGAAAACCGTATCATCGAAGCCAAGAGCCGCGGCATATACGAAGCACCGGGCCTGGCGCTGCTGTTCATCGCCTATGAGCGCCTGATCACCGGCATCCACAACGAAGACACGATCGAACAATACCGTGACAGCGGCCGCCGCCTGGGGCGCCTACTGTATCAAGGCCGCTGGTTCGATTCGCAGGCGATCATGCTGCGCGAAGCCGCCCAGCGCTGGGTCGCGCGCGCGATCACCGGCGAAGTGACGATCGAACTGCGGCGCGGCAACGACTACTCGATCCTCAATACCGAGTCTGCCAACCTGACCTACCAGCCGGAACGCCTGACCATGGAAAAGGGAGAAGGCGCATTCTCCCCGCAAGACCGCATCGGCCAACTGACCATGCGCAATCTCGACATCAGCGACACACGGCACAAGCTGTCGATCTATCAGAGCACGGGCTTGCTCGCGACCAGTTCGGCCGTGTCCTTGCCGCACCTGGATAAAGACGCCTGAGGCGCACTTCAACTTTTTTGGAAAGAATCAGGCATGACCACCCAATTCGATCAGGTAACCGTCGTCAAGAAAGCCAACATCTACTTCGACGGCAAATGCGTATCGCACACCGTCGTGTTCCCCGATGGCAGCAAGAAAACCATCGGCGTGATTTTCCCGTCCACGTTGGTGTTCAACACCGGCGCGCCGGAGTTGATGGAGCTGAATGCAGGAAAATGCCGCATCCGCCTGCAGGGCGAAAGCGAATGGAAAACGTATGCCGCCGGCGAGCAATTCAATGTGCCGGGGGATTCAACGTTTGATATTGAGACGGTGGAGACGCTGGATTATGTTTGTCATTTTCTTTGACGACTATTGAAATTCCAACGTCGCCGTGCTCCCCTCGCCCGCGGGCGGGAGAGGGGAGCACGGTCCGATATAGTCCCAACGTAGCCACGTGTAGCCAGCTCCGACACCCTCAAACTTCCCTGGCACCACCCACTCAAACAACCACCGGCTCCGCCTCAAGCATCACCCCAAAGCGCACCATCACATCCGCCTGCACCGCCTGTGCCAGGCGCCAGACATCCGCTCCGCTCGCGCCACCGCGATTGACCAGCACCAGCGCCTGCTTTTCATACACGCCCGCCGCACCGATGCTGCGCCCCTTCCAGCCGCACTGGTCGATCAGCCAGCCTGCCGCGAGCTTGTAGTTGCCGTCAGGCTGGACATAGCTGACCAGCTGCGGATGCGCCTGCAACAACGCGTCGCGCTGCTGCGCCGACACCAGCGGATTCTTGAAGAAACTTCCGGCATTGCCTATCTGTGCCGGATCCGGCAGCTTGCGCTGGCGGATGGCTATCACTGCGTCGCTGATCTGCCTTGCGGAGGGTTCGACGATGCCGCAGGCAGCCAATTCCTGCGCCAGTTCTGCATAGCGGACGTTGGCTTGCCATCGCTTAGGCAGGGCAAATGTCACGGCAATGATCACCGTGCTATCGCGCAGACGATGCTTGAATACGCTATCGCGATAGCCGAAGCCGCACTCGGCGCGCGACAGGTCAAAAGTATCGCCGCTCGCAAAATCGAACACCGTGACCGATTCAATCGCGTCGCCAACCTCGACGCCATAGGCGCCGATATTCTGGATCGGTGCGGCGCCGACGCTGCCAGGGATCAGCGAGAGATTTTCCAGCCCGCCATAGCCACGGGCCAGCGTCCAGAGTACCAGCCGATGCCAGTTCTCGCCGGCCGCCACGCGGATGCGCCGCACATCCGCATCCTCCTCCAGCAACTCGATGCCGGCCAGTTGCACGTGCAGCACCAGGCCGGGGAAATCCTTCGTCAACAGGATATTGCTGCCGCCGCCCAGTACCAGGCGCGGCATGGCGGCAAGCGCAGGGTCGGCGTGCAAGAGCGGCAACTGGGCAACATCGGTCAGGGCCAGGAAGGCTTGCGCGCTGGCTTCTATGCCGAAGGTATTGTTTCCGCGCAGGGAAACGTGGTGCAATATGGGCAAGGAAGGATACATGGCGGAAGATTATAGTCGGAGTTGCGATTGATATTGCGCCAGAATCATTCGAGCCGAAATTGCGGCAAATCTGGGTTAAAATCAAAATTAACAATGTTTATCGAATTCGAATACAGGAATACCAGCCATGCCCTCTTTTGATGTCGTTTCCGAAGCCAATATCGTCGAAGTCAAGAATGCCAACGAACAGGCCAACAAGGAAATCTCCACCCGTTTCGATTTCAAGGGTAGCGACGCGCGCGTCGAACAAAAAGAACGTGAGTTGACCGCCTATGCCGATTCTGATTTCCAATTGGGCCAGGTGCGCGACGTGCTGACCGGCAAAATGGTCAAACGCAATGTGGATGTGCGCTTCCTCGATATCGGCAAAATTGAAAAAATCGGTGGTGACAAGGTCAAGCAAGTGATCAAGATCAAGAA
>FSYV01000543.1_pt1 | contig 12469 bp, 14 predicted proteins | sample 1638641 | NCBI WGS metagenome assembly FSYV01 (sample SAMEA3914813, study PRJEB12502) | metagenome | biome: forest; material: soil | place: Canada | collected 2011-07-07 | depth 0.3 m
CGCTCGCGCAGTTTGCTTCGACGCCAGCCGCACGCGAACCAAATTTTTCCGGCACAATCAAACACAATCTTCGATTGCGGAAAGCCAGTCATGCCTAGTCCCCTGTCAAAATGGGTTTTATGCCTGGGCTTCGGCATGACCTTGGCGGCACGGAATTGTTCCGCGCAGGAATCACATCCCCGTCCGGATGCAGGCGACGTCCCAATCGTCATCGCCGGCGGAAACATCCGTCTGGCCTTCGCTGGCGACGATTGGGCACTGTCCAAGGCGGCACTGACGGAATGGGTAAAAAACGACGCCCGTGCCGTCGCCCTCTATTATGGCCGTTTCCCCGTGCAGCAATTGGACTTGACCCTGAAGCCGGTGCCGGGTCGCGGCGTTAAACAAGGTGTGACGTACGGGGAGGGCACGCCGTCGATCCGCGTCGGCGTCGGGCGCGAGGCGGGCAATGATGATCTGACCGACGACTGGATCCTGGTGCACGAAATGGTCCACCTGGCGCTACCGTTGCTGCCGCGCCGCCACCATTGGCTGGAAGAGGGCATTGCCACCTATGTGGAGCCGATCGCGCGGGCACAGAGCGGCCAGCTTTCTGCCGAAAAAGTATGGGGCGACATGTTGCGCGACATGCATCAGGGCATGCCGCAAGCCGGCGACGAAGGATTGGACAATACACCGACCTGGGGACGCACCTATTGGGGCGGCGCCATGTTTTGCCTGTTGGCCGACGTGCGCTTGCGCGAACAAACCGGGAACCGTTTCGGCTTGCAGCACGCCCTGCGTGCGATCGACCGCGAAAGCGGCGGCATCGCCGTGGCGCGCAGCATCGAGCAAGTGCTGCAAACCGGCGACGCGGCCACCGGCACCCATGTGCTGACCGAACTGTATCGCGAGATGGCGAACAAACCGATGCAGCCGGACCTGGGCCTGCTATGGCACCGGCTCGGCGTGGCGCAGGCCGACGGCAAAATCGCATTCGATGACTCGGCGCCGCTGGCCAAGGTACGGATGGCGATCCTCTCTCCGCTGCATTGACCTGGCATATTTCGCGGCGACGTTGTATCTCATGCGGCTCGTCGGCACCGGTGGCAAATCCGGCGCAGGATAAATGTGCAGAACACTTTTCGGATTGAAAGGCGTTCTGCACGGTGACAGCTTCAGGGTGATTGCATCGCCTGGCCGGCCGGTTTTGTTGCGGCCACCTTGGTCGGCGCCGGATTTTGCTCCTTGACGGCAGGTGCTTGCAATGCCGGTGCGTGGTAGGCGGCGAACCCGCTCGGCATGTCACTGCCGTTTTGCTGCGCTTCCTTCAATTCCTCAATCACTTTCGCCCGGGTTTTGGCTGCCGGGGAGGGCGTGTTGTCAGCCTGTTGTGCCATTACATTGATGCTCAAAACCAATGCCAAAGTGATGCCAAGTATAGATGTGCATTTCATGTTCATACTCCAAAAAAAATGATTCGGGCAAATTGCGGATATACGATATTGATTACGCGCTCACCCGCTGCGTGAGATAGCGTGCAGCCGGGGTGTTGCGCGACAGATTGGGCCCCAGTGCGCGGCGATCTGCCTCGAAGCGGTTCCAATCTGCGATCTCCGGCAGCGATGGAATGGTCACCAATTCCTTGCGGTCCAGCCCGTCCAGGGCGGCGTCGACCAGGTCGTCGGCCGACATGACGATACCGGGCGGCAGGTTGGAGACGGCCAAGCCGGCACGATCCCAGAATGGTGTGGCAATGGCGCCCGGCAGCACGGCTTGTACTTGTACACCCTTGGCGCCGATTTCGTGATGCAACGACTGCGTCAGCGCCAGCACGTACGCCTTGGTGCCGGCATACGTGCCATTCAAGAGTTCCGGAGCGAGCGCTACGATGGACGAGATATTGACGATCGTGCCGTTGCCGCGCGCAACCATTCCAGGGACTGCGGCACGCGCAAGGCGCGTCAGGGCCAGTACGTTCAGGTTGATCAATGCGTCGAGATCGGCGGGATCGGAATCGATCAGACTCTTGGTTGCGCCTAGCCCTGCGTTGTTGACCAGCATGGTGATGCTGCTGTCTCCGGCAAGCCGTTGTTCGACGGCGCGCAAATCGGCAGTGACGCTCAGGTCAGCCCGGATTGCGCTGACCTTGCGCGCCGTGGATGCCGTCAATTCACTTGCCAATACGTCCAGCCGCGTCAAGTCACGTGCCACGAGAATCAGGTCGTAGCCGCGGCGCGCCAGGCGATCTGCATAAACGGCGCCGATGCCGGAGGAGGCGCCCGTAATCAGGGCCGTACCCCTGGATGTTTTCGTACTCATTTGGTGTCCTTTGCTTCAGGTTTAGATGTTGACAGGGGCAGTGTAGGCGTCTATTATTTGACCCAAGTGACGTATTTACCTCGTTTTGGGACATCATTCATGAAAAAGCTTGGTCTCATTCTTTTCCCGGGATTCCAGATCGTTGATCTGGCGGCGGTGACGGTCTTTGAATTGGCCAACTCGTTGGGCGGCAAGCCGGTTTATGACATCGCCATGCTTTCCGAATCGGGCGGTACCGTCGCCAGTTCCTCGGGCGTCCGGGTCGAAACGGATGCGTTCGACCAGCATGCGTTCGACACGCTGCTCGTGGCAGGCGCAATGGAGCGGGTCCGTTCCAGCAAGGTATTCATCGAATTCCTGCGCGTGGCCAGCGCGGCGTCGCGCCGTACTGCCAGCATTTGTACCGGCGCCTTCCTGCTCGCCGAGGCCGGCTTGCTGGACGGCCGTCGCGCCACTACGCATTGGTCCGCGGCCAGGGAATTGCAGCGGCTCTATCCCAGGATCCGCGTCGAGGAAGACCGCATTTTCATCAATGAAGACAAGTTTTGGACATCGGCCGGCATGACGGCATGCATCGACCTTTGCCTGGCGATGGTGGAAGAGGATCTGGGCCGGGAAGCGTCACGCGCCATCGCCAGGAAGATGGTGGTATACCACCGGCGCAGCGGCGGGCAATCGCAATTTTCCGCACTGCTGGAACTGGAACCCAAATCGGACCGGATCCAGACCGCGCTCAGTTACGCCAAACGCAATCTGCGCAAGGAACTGTCGGTCGACGAACTGGCCGACGCCGCCAACTTGAGCCGCCGGCAGTTCAGCCGCGCGTTTCGCGTCGAGACCGGGCAATCGCCGGCCCGGGCGGTCGAGACATTGCGTGTCGAGGCGGCCCGCGCGCTGATTGAAGAGGGCAATCATCCGATCGATGTCGTCGCCAGGGAAAGCGGCTTTTCGGACCCGGAACGCATGCGCCGCGCATTCATTCGTGCCTACGGCATGCCGCCGCAGGCAGTCAAGCGTGCGGCGCGCCAAGATGCCGCAGCATGATGGTTCTCGGTCTTCTTTGGTGGTCCGCCACAGACACCTCAAATTGAATGCCATGTCTTGTGCCAGGATTCGGTGTGCGAGCCGATATGCGATGATAGAATCAATGCGTGATATTTCCCTTCGCCAATCAAGGCAACAAACCGCGTGAGCTCTCCTAGTCTTTATCCCCCAAGGAAAGTGCAGATATTCCTGACGGCCTTGTCCATCATTCTGTTCTTTCTAGTCTGGCCGCTCAGTGTGGCGCCGCCCGGCTTTGCACTCCTGCTGTTTTATCCGCTGGCAGCTGCGAGCGCGATGTGGCGCGGCCTCCATGCCGGCTTGCTGGTTACCGCGACGGCCTGCCTGTTGTATGCGCTTGCTCAATTCGTGCCGACCGTGCCCTATTTCAAATCGGGCGGCATCGACTTCCTGATACTGCTGAACTTCGCGGTATCGGGAGCCGTCATCGCCTTCTCGGTTGCGACATTTCGCCGCGCACATGAACAAGCGCTGGAGGACGCCGGGAAAATGGAAGCGGCTGCCAAGGCCGAGGTCGGGCGGACTGCCTTCATCAGTTCCATCGTCAACGCCGTTCCGAACATGGTCGGCTATTGGCACAAGGATTTGCGCTTCGGTTTTGCCAATGACGCTTACGTAGAATGGTTCGGCAAAAACCCCGATTCGCTGATCGGCACGCACGTGCGCGACCTGATGGGTGACCATTTATTCACCCTCAACGAGCCGCTGATCCGCGCCGCTCTTGCCGGAGAAAGGCAACAATTTCAGCGCACGCTGACCAAGGCCGATGGCAGCCTCGGCTACATTATCGGCAATTACATCCCCGACATCGATAGCAATGGCGAAGTCAAGGGGATTCATATTCTGGCCAGCGAGGTGACCCGGCTCAAGGAGGCCGAAGCGGAATTCGAGCTTGCCGCCAATGTATTCGAAAACACCTACGAGGGAATTCTCGTTACCGATGCACAAGGTGTCATCCTCTCCGTCAATCCGGCCTTTACCGTCATTACCGGTTACAGCGCAAAAGAGGTGATAGGCCATACGCCCCGTGTGCTTAAATCGAACCGGCACGATATCGCGTTTTATGAATCGATGTGGCGGGAATTGAACGATAACGGCCGCTGGAAAGGCGACATCTGGAACCGGCGCAAGAATGGCGAAATTTTCCCGGAGCGCATCACCATCACGCGCATCAACGATTCGGCAGGTGCGCCTATCCGCTACGTCTCCGTCTTTAGCGACATTACCGACCTGTGGCGCGAAGACGAATACATCAAGCACCTGGCCTTCCATGACGCCCTGACCGATTTGCCCAATCGCACACTATTGATCGAAAGACTCCAGCACCGCATCGAGGCCGCCAGGCGCGACCCCGCGCCGCTGACCATCATGTTTCTCGACCTCGATCAGTTCAAGGTCGTCAACGACACCTATGGCCATGACGTCGGCGACGAATTGTTACGTATCGTCGGCAAGCGCCTGGTGGCGTTGATACGCCAGTCCGATACGGTTTCGCGCATCGGCGGCGACGAATTCATCATCAAGTTCAACAATGTGGCTGACCGGGAGGAGTTGAGCCATGTCGCCGAGCGTGTCATTGCAACCATCAACGAACCGATGGAAATTCGCGGCACGACACTGGCAATCGGCACGTCTATCGGTATTGCCACCTATCCGGAGGATGGCATCAACCCCGAAGATCTGATCAAGAGCGCAGACGTCGCGATGTACGCTGCAAAAGGTGCCGGCAAGAATACCTTCCGTTTCTTTCGCGAAATCAACGCCAAGGCAGCGCAATCCATGACGTGATGCGGTGGGGTATCTCCGTTGCGATCATTGTTAACATTGCGCAAGATTTTGCCGGGGCAACGAAGTCTGGATAGCTTGTGCCAATCGGTCGATTTATACATTAAATTGTACACAATTTAATTGTGTGATATAGTTCGCCCATGGCACACAAAGAACCCTTTCCTGATAACGCGCTGAAGCTAGACAACCAGCTTTGTTTTGCCCTGTATTCGGCGTCGCTGGCGATGACCAAGCTGTACAAACCCATGCTTGAACCGCTTGGCCTTACCTACCCGCAATACCTGGTCATGCTGGTATTGTGGGAGAGCGATGGCGTGATGGTGTCTGAAATCGGCGAACGGCTGTTCCTCGATTCCGGCACCTTGACACCGTTGCTCAAGCGCCTCGAAGCGGCCGAGCTGCTCATTCGGGTGCGCGACGCCCAAGATGAGCGGCGCGTGCGCATCAAGCTCACGGCCGCCGGGCGCGCGCTGAAAAAGCAGGCAGCAAGCATTCCTGTTTGCATTCTGGAAACGACACAATGTACGCCACAGACTTTGCTTTCCCTCGGTCAGGACATCAAGGCGTTTCGCGATCTATTGATGCGCTGAACCTGGCCAATCCCCACCAACCCTGTAAAGGAAATTGACATGACAACCAAGCTCGATAAAGTTATCTACACGGCAAAAGCCCACACCACAGGAGGCCGCGATGGCCGCTCCGTCACCGACGACAACCTGCTCGACGTCAAGCTGTCCGTGCCGAAGGCAATGGGCGGCGCCGGCGCTGGCACCAATCCCGAGCAATTGTTTGCCGCCGGTTATTCGGCCTGCTTCATGGGCGCGCTCAAGCACGTTGCCGGCATGAAGAAGGTCGCTGTGCCTGCCGACGCATCGATCGACGCAAGCATCGATATCGGTCCGATTCCCGCCGGTTTCGGTATTGCAGCCAAGCTGGTCATCAGTTTGCCGGGGCTAGACCGTGCCGTCGCGCAGGATCTGGTTGACACTGCACATCAAGTTTGCCCATATTCCAACGCGACGCGCGGCAACATTGAAGTGGAATTGACGCTGGCTTGATTCACTGTATTGCGCAACTTGCCCTGCTGTCAGGCATTCCTGGCAGCAGGGCATTTTTGTTCCAGGTGCTTTATCGCAGCTTGCGCCGGCCTTTGTTGCCACAGGTATCGTTGCATGGGAACATATGGACTGCCGCGTGCAATCGCAGTGCGGTCAATGCCACGAAAACGACAGTACCAAGGAGCAAGCATGCAATACGTCAATGCCGAAGAAATCGTATTGAACCTTTCCGGCCAGATGCGCCGTGCTTTGTCTCAGGCAATGGCGGAAACATTGCCCGATCAGGAATTCGACGAAGCCGCGCTGTACAAAGCGTTCGTCAAGGCCGTGCGCAAGCAATGCGGCACCTGGGCTTCGGTACCGGACAAGTGCGTTCGCGATTGAGTGCTTGATGGCGTAGCACATAGTTCGGCAAGCGCCATGCCAAGGGCGCACGCGATAGGCCTTGCGTCGGGCGCGATTCCTGTCGGTTTATTTCATGCGCCAACTCGCCTGGCCATTTCGCGATAAGCGATTATTTCCGATCGATCTGAATATTTTCTTTCGTCCCGCTATTGGACACCGCAAACATGATGCCGATGCCCACGGCAATCACGACGGCAATGATCGTCCACGTCGCGCCGATGTCCGCCAAAATTCCAAGCTTCCATAGGGCGGCCAGAATACCGCCGACAAGGACCACGAATCCAACCAGATACAGGCCTGCCCATTTCATGATGAACCTCCCAAGGGATATTTTTTGAACTTGCAACGGTTCGATGCCAACCGCGATGGGCAACGACGGGCTTTTTGTGCATAGCCTGCCTTACCGACCAGATTAGGCGTCGCAAAGCTCATGGTCTGTGCGGTGGCGCGCCAAGTGTCTTTTCAAACTGAAATGGTTTTTGTCGTGCCGCACAACCTCAATGGCGAATCCGGCACCAGGAGTAACGATGCCGTGGCCAGGGAATGCTTGTTCAACTGATAGCGCAACGCGGAACTCTTGATGTCTTGCGCACCGTCATGGATTGCGATGCCGGCGTCGTGTGCGCCAAAGATGTGCCCATGCACTTGATGTATTGCGGCTTGTATGACTGGACTATGCGTTAGAATGGAGCACCATGATGCATCTTCAATCGCACCGTGATGCAGTCAATGTGTTGCCGTGACAGAATACTGAAAATCGCCATGCCGATAGCCTACCTGAGCAAACTCACCGCCAAGCCGCGCACCTCGGAGGCGAATCTCCACATCGGCATCGTCCTCACCATTGTGGCCGGCGCCCTCAATGCCGGCGGTTTCCTCGCCATCGGGCAATATACCTCGCACATGACTGGCATGGTCTCCACCTTTGCCGATCAGGTTGTGCTGCGAAATTTCGAAATGGCCACCGTCGCGCTCGTTTCGTGGCTGGCTTTCGTCAGCGGTGCCGCAACCACCGCGATACTCGTCAACTATCAACGCCGAAGGCGCATCGCCAATATCTATGCCGTGCCACTGCTGATGGAAGCGGTACTCATTCTCATATTCGGCAGCTTTGGCGGCACGCTCGAGAGGCACGAGTTTGGCGACGTTTCACTGGCCGTCATCACGCTATGCTTTACGATGGGTTTGCAAAACGCCTTGATCACGAAGATATCGCGCGCCGAAATACGCACCACGCACGTTACCGGCCTTACCACCGATATGGGAATCGAACTGGGCAAGCTGCTCTATTGGAATCGCGGCAGGGGGAAAGTTGCACCCAACGCGATCGATGGCCAGAATGTGCCCGATGCGCAAAACATCCGCGTGGCGGTGATCGCCAACCGCAGCAAACTGCGCGTGCACGCGACGCTGATCGGTTCATTCCTCTGCGGCGGCATTGCCGGCGCATTCGGCTTCAAGTATCTCGGCTTCATCTCGGCCGCGCCGCTGGCACTGGCGCTGGCAACCATTGCGATTGCCCCGGCATTCCATCGCGCGCCCAGGTAATTGCAAGGCGATCGCAATTAGCTCGAGCAGGGTAGGTCGATCACACCTTCTTCACAAATTCCGACTTCAAGCTCATCGCGCCAAAGCCATCGATCTTGCAGTCGATATCATGGTCGCTATCGACCAGGCGGATATTCTTGACCTTGGTGCCCATTTTCACCACGCCGCCGGACCCCTTCAATTTCAAATCCTTGATTACGCTTACCGTATCGCCATCCTGCAGCACGTTGCCAGTGGCATCGCGATACACCCTGGCTGTCTCTCCACCTGCCGCCTCGCCGCTTGCGCTCCACTCATGGGCACATTCGGGACAAATCAACTGGCCGCCGTCTTCGTAAGTGAATTCGGAATGGCATTTGGGGCAGGGAGGCAGGGTACTCACGGCTTGATTCCTTGAAGGCTGGTGCAGGTTCAAAGCCGAAGTATACCTTGGCCCAATGCCACAATCGGTTCGCAGGCGATCGAGCCTGGTATTATTTTCGGCGGTTTCTTGGCGCTGGAGGGCTTGATCACCGAATAAAGCAATAGAATCAATTGCTCAAATGCACTGCGATAACCATCGAAAACCGGAGCGATAAAGCGCGGGTATCAGCTGCAACCCGCGCAACAACCTTGCTGGCGCGGGTCGCAGCATCTTCATTTCACAGCGGGCGTCATGCCTGCCCAAGCAAACTGAAGCCATGCGTGAAGTGCTTGTTCTTGAACGCATAAGTAATCCACGTCAAGGCCAGGGCTTCCAGCAAGCGGCTGGCGCTGATGTCGCCCAGGTCCACCGGCTTGCGCCAGCCGAACTTGCCGAGTATTGCCGAGACTTCTTCCTTCGCTGCTGCGTCGTTGCCGGCGATGATCATGTCGGCCGTGCCGTCGGCAAACTTCGGATGCACCATGCTGCCTGCCGAGATGATGTTGAAGGCTTTGACGACGCGGGCGCCGGGCAGCAGGCTTTGCACCAGCTCGCCTGCGGAGCCGGTTTGGCCGGTTGCCAGTTTCGGCGAGCCGGTGGAGAAATCGACCGGGTTGGTGGCGTCAATCACTAGCTTGCCTTCCAGGTTGGCCGCGCCGGCCTGCTTCAACGCTTCCTGCACGCCGCCGTAGGGTAGGGCGACGAAAGCCAGATCAGCGGCCTTCGCTGCTTCCGCGTACGTTGCAGCGCTTGCGCCGGGTATGGCGGCCAGGGCTTCCCTGGTCTTTGCACCTGCCGCGTCGCGCGTCCCGAATATCACACGGTAGCCGATTTCGGCAAAACCCTTTGCCACGCTGATACCGACCACGCCATTGCCCAGAATTGCTACAGTCTTTTGATTCGTGTTCATGATTACGCTCCTGAAGTTGGTTGAGTAAGCGTATTGTGCCGGTGATCTTTGATGAAGATAAGTATATGATTACTACTTATCATATCAACTTTAAGTTGTTAATAAAAATATATGGATTCCTCCGGCCGCGTCCCTTCCATCCTGTCTTTCGTGCAGGCCGCCGAGCATGGCAGTTTTGCCGCTGCTGCCCGTTCGCTGGGCATTTCCTCCGCTGCCGTCAGCAAGAATGTGGCGAGCCTGGAGCGCGCGCTCGGCGTGCGCCTGATGAATCGCACTACGCGCTCGTTGCAGATGACGGCGGAGGGGCAGGCGTTTTTTGAACGCGCCCGCGTCGCCATCGATGCACTAGACGAAGCAGTCGACACGGTGGCGGCGCAGCGCGCCGAACCGGTGGGCCGGGTGCGGCTATCCACCAGCGGCGCGTTCGGCAATCAATATGTTTTGCCGGTGCTGCCGGAACTGATGGGGCGTCATCCGGGATTGCGCTTTGAAGTCGATTTCGACGATCGCCGGGTCGATCTCGTGAAGGACGGCTATGATCTGGCGCTGCGCGGTGGCAAGGCCAAGGATTCGAGCCTGGTATCGCGCCGCATTTGCACACTCTATACGGTGCTGGTGGCGTCGCCCGATTATCTGGCCGAGCATGGCATACCGCGTCACAGCGCGGATTTGCTCGATCATCGTTTGATCGTGATCCGCTTCCTCAATGGTCGCCGCCTGCCGTGGCATCTCGGCACAGCCGATGGCATGCGCGAAGAATTTGAACCCGTCGCGCCGGTGCTCACCGTGTCCGCGTCCGATGCGGCGGTGGAGGCGGCGCTGCGCGGCATCGGCATTGCGCAGGCGGGGGTGCATCACGCCTGGCACATGTTGCGAGACGGGCGGTTGAAGATCGTCATGCCGTCTTACTACGATGCCGGCGAGAGTGAAATGTCCCTGCAATATCCGCATCGCGCCCTGGTCGCGCCACGCGTCAAGGTCACGGTGGAATTCCTGCTCGATAAACTCGCTCAGGTTGAGGCGCTCCACGCGACGCCGACCTCCCTGTATGATTTCGCAGCTTGATCTGGTAGATTGGGTAGGCGTTGAGAATATTGGAGCCTAACCGGCGCGCGCGTCTTCGATTTGCCTTAACGGAAACGTTACATGACTTGTTGCTTTGGAACTGCGAGGTTTTTGCTGTCGTCTCTCTTCGGTTTGTTGTTCTCCTGTATTGCGGCCCATGCCGTTGAGACAGGGACAGCGGCAAGCGCCGCCGCCGCGCCGCTGAGCGCACCGGCCCGTGCCCCTTCAGGCGCATCGGCGGGGTTGTCAAACAATCCGCAAGCCCAACCGCCTGAACCGATCGATATTACCTATCCCGGTCCGGCCGAATCAGCCGACACGCGTGCCGGTTACTATGTCAGCTTGATTGACCTGGCGATGAGCAAGACCGGTGTGCGCTATAAACTGAAGCCGTTCACGGTCATCACCGCAGGTACGCGTGCCCTGCAATTATTGCAAGTCGGGAAGGACATCAATCTGACGTGGTCGCCGACCACGAAGGAATTGGAAGAACTCTCTGCACCTGTCTATATACCGCTGGACAAGGGGATACTGGGCTGGCGCATCTTCTTGATCAATCGGCGCGACCGGGAGAAGTTTGCCGGCATCCGTACCCTGAAGGAATTGAGCCAATATTCGGCCGGTCAACAGCGCGACTGGGGGGATGTGCAAATCCTGCGGGCCAATGGCTTGAAGGTGGTCGATACCTCGCTGTACGAAACGATGTTTCAAATGTTGTCGGTGAACCGCTTTCAGTATTTTCCGCGCGGCATTGGCGAGATATGGGGTGAAGCCCGGCGCGGTGCAAAGTTTGATATCGAAGTCGAGCAGACACTTGCCCTTCATTACCCGTCGCAAACCTATTTTTTTGTCAGCAAGAAGAATCCCGTGCTGCACGATCTCATCGAACGCGGCTTGCGTGCCGCCATCAAGGACGGCTCTTTCGACAGGCTGTTCGAGCGATTCAATGGCGAGGCAATCAGGCGAGCCAATCTTGACAAACGCATTGTGTTTGAGTTGACGCTCCCGAATGAAGTGATACGACCCTAAGTGTCGTCTGGCATCGCGAAAGTTTGTTGTTTGCTACAATTCAAGATCAATATTGTTGCCAAAGCCTGCCTGGCGGCCACTGCCGCGCACCGGACGCGACATGTCTGTGACGGATGCGGCGAGGCGTGAGCAAAATGAAAACAACATGGACTGCAGCAGGCGCAAAGGATAAAACAGCGCAGAATGCGACAGTGAGAGAGGCGAGTGGATGTATGCATCGCGTGCAGCGAGTCAAACATTTTGCTGCGGCGTTTCTCGTGTCCCAAATGTTGATCCTGCCCGCTTGCGCAGGTAATGCGAGTCGGACCGACAATGCTGCGGCGAGTGCGAATGCCGGAGCGACAATTGCCATCTCCTATCCCGCTTCAACCGATCCCGCAGACCAGCGAGGCAAGTACTACATCAAGCTGCTGGAACTGGCAATGCGGAAAAGTGGCGTGCCGTACACGATGCATCCGCACATCTCCGTCACATCCGGTGCACGCGTGATGCAGAAAATCGCCGACGATCAAGAGATCAACCTCACCTGGGCGCTTTCCTCCCGCGAGTGGGAGCAGACCCTCGCGCCGGTACGCATTTCGCTCGATAAAGGCCTCCTCGGCTGGCGTTTGATCCTGATCAACAAGCGTGATGAACAGATTTATGCCAACGTCCATACGCTGCAAGAACTAAGCCAATATGCTGCCGGTCAGCAACGCGATTGGACCGACGTGGCGATCTTGCGCGCGAATGGCTTGAAGGTGGTCGAGACGGCGATCTATGAAAGCATGTTCACGATGCTCACTGTCGACCGATTCCAGTATTTTCCGCGCGGTGTCGGTGAAATCTGGGACGAAGAGCAGCGCAGCGCTGGCATGGGCATCGAAATCGAGCCGACCTTGGCACTGCATTACCCGATAC
>FSYV01000245.1_pt1 | contig 12368 bp, 11 predicted proteins | sample 1638641 | NCBI WGS metagenome assembly FSYV01 (sample SAMEA3914813, study PRJEB12502) | metagenome | biome: forest; material: soil | place: Canada | collected 2011-07-07 | depth 0.3 m
AAATTCCCTCGGGTTGAATTGACGCGCTTCGCGCAGCAGTTCGCGCAGGATTTCATAGCAGATGGTGCGCGCGGTCTTGACCTGGCCCTTGCCCTGGCAGGCGGGGCAGGGTTCGCACAGGATGTGCGCCAGCGATTCGCGCGTACGTTTGCGCGTGGTTTCGACCAGGCCCAGGGCAGAGAAGCCGGAGACCGAGATCTTGGTACGGTCGCGCGCCAATGCCTTGTTCAACTCCGACAGCACGGCTTGCCGGTGCTCGGCGTTTTCCATGTCGATGAAATCGAGGATGATGATGCCGCCCAGGTTGCGCAGGCGCAGCTGACGCGCAATTGCCAGCGCGGCTTCGAGATTGGTCTTGAAGATGGTGTCGTCGAAATTGCGCCCGGTGACGAAGCTGCCGGTGTTGACGTCGATGGTGGTCATGGCTTCGGTCTGGTCGACGATCAGGTAGCCGCCCGACTTGAGATCGACACGCCGGCCGAGCGCGCGCTGAATTTCTTCCTCCACGCCGTACAGATCGAACAAGGGCCGCTCGCCGGTGTAATGCGCCAGGCGCGGCAGCACGGATGGCGTGAATGCATGGCCGAATTGCTGCAACATCTGGAAATTTTCCCGCGAATCGACCTGGATGCTCGATGTCTCGTCATTGACAAAGTCACGCAGCACGCGCTGGGCCAGGCTCAAGTCCTGATACAGCAGCGACGGGGCGGGGCGGCTCTTGGCTTGCTGGGTGATGGTGGCCCAGGTCTTGCGCAGGTATTCGACGTCGGTGGCGAGGTCGGCGTCGGACGCGTCTTCCGCCATCGTGCGGATGATGAATCCGCCTTTTTCCTCAGGCTGCATCAGCCGCTGCACCTTGCTGCGCAAGGCTTCGCGCTCGGCTTCGTTTTCGATGCGCTGCGAGATGCCGATGTGGGAATCCTGCGGCAGATACACCAGCATGCGACCGGCGATGGAGATTTGCGTCGACAGGCGCGCGCCCTTGGTGCCGATCGGGTCTTTCACCACTTGCACCGTCAATGCCTGGCCGTCGAACAGCAGGCGCTCGATCGGGATCGGCGTGCTGGCTTGCCCGTCATGCCCGCGCGCTTCCCAGATATCGGCCACGTGCAGGAACGCGGCGCGCTCCAGGCCGATGTCGATGAAGGCCGACTGCATGCCAGGCAAAACCCGCACAACCTTGCCCAGATAGACATTGCCGGCCATGCCGCGCGACAGCGTGCGCTCGATGTGCAATTCCTGCACGGCGCCCTGGAGAATCAGGGCGACACGCGTTTCCTGCGGGGTGATGTTGATCAGTATGTCTTCACTCATGGATGCGCGCTCATAGTGTCGTTATGCCTGCCTGCTTGAGGAGTTGCGCGGTTTCGTACAACGGCAGTCCCATGATACCGGTGTAACTGCCTGCAATGTGCGAAATGAATGCCCCGGCACTACCCTGGATGCCGTAGCCACCGGCCTTGTCGTAGGGTTCGCGCGTGGCGCAATAAGCCGCAATCTCCTGTTCTGTCATGGGAGCAAATACCACTTCGGAGCATTGCGTGACTTGCGATAGCTGATCGTCATGCAGGATTGCGATGCTGGTCAACACGTCGTGGCTGCGGCCGGCCAACGCACGCAGCATCGCACTGGCTTCGGCAAAGTCCGCCGGCTTGCCCAGGATTTGATCGTCGATCACGACAGTCGTATCGGCTGCAAGGATGGGGCGCGGCGGCAGCCTGCGCGTCTGCACGATGTTGGCAGCACAGGTGGCCTTCTCGCAGGTGACGCGTGCAACGTAATCGCGCGCCGCTTCACCCGGCAGCACGTGCTCGGTGACGTCCGGCCCGCGCGGGGCTTGTTCGCGCAGCAGCAGCAATTCGAAGCTGATGCCGATCTGTCGCAGCAATTCGCGCCGGCGCGGGCTCTTGGAGGCCAAATAGATCGTCTGATCGTTTCTCATCATGACAAAAATCAGACCCGATGGTAGGGATGGTTTTGCGTGATCGACCAGGCGCGATACAACTGCTCGGCCAGCAACACGCGCACCATGCCGTGCGGCAGGGTCAGGCTGGAGATGCGTATCAGCATATCCGATTTTTGCTTGAATTCGGCATCCAGTCCGTCGGCGCCGCCGATGATGAAACTCACATCGCGGCCGTCCTGTTGCCATAGTGTCAGCTGCTGTGACAGTTGCATGGTCGTCAGGTCCTTGCCGCGTTCGTCGAGCGCCACGATGCGGCTGCCTTTCGGTAAAGCCGCTTCAATCTTGCCGCGCTCCAGTCGCATCACAGTTTCGGCTGTCTTGCTGTCGGAACGTTCGACCGGTTTGATTTCCTTGAGCAGGACGCGGCACTCGGGCGGCATGCGCTTGGCATATTCGGCAAACCCGGCTTCGATCCATGCGGGCATTTTGTGACCTACCGCAGCGATGACTAGCTGCATGACAGCTTATGCGGCAGTCTTGCGCTTGGCAGGAGCTTTCTTGGGCGCGGCACCGCTCTTGGGTGCGGCGACCTTGATGGTTTTGCCCACTGCCTTGGAGGGCGCAGGTTTTCTCTTGGCTGGCGCCTTGCCGTCGGTGGCAACCTTGGCTCGCGTGGAAGTGGAAGTCTTGCGCGCCGGTTTGGCCGGTTCGTCATCCGCTTTGGTCTGGCTCGTGGTCAAGTGGCGGCCGGTGGCTTTCTTCGGCTTGTCTTCCTCGTCGGATGCCTTCTTGGCGGCTGCCGTGCCAGTGCGCTTGGCAGCGCCGAACTTGACTTCCTTTTCGCCCCAGATTTCTTCCAGGCGGTAATACGCGCGGATCGCCGGCTGCATGATGTGCACGATCATGTCGCCCAAGTCGACCAGCACCCATTCGCCGGTCTCTTCGCCCTCGACGCTTAGGACGTTGCCGCCCGATTCCTTGACCTTTTCGCGCACCGACGAGGCGAGCGCCTTGGTTTGCCGGTTCGAGGTGCCCGAGGCGACCGCGATCCGGTCGAACAGGCTGGTCAGGTGCGTGGTGTCGAATACCTTGATTTCCTGGGCCTTCACGTCTTCCAGGGCGTCGATCACGACTGCTTGCAGTTTTTTGATATCCATTTAGTTCTTATAGAGATGATGTAATTCAATGTAGTCCAGTACCGCGGGCGGTACCAGTGTTTCCGGTCTTTGGCCATCCTGCAGGGCCTTGCGTATCGCCGTTGCCGAAATATCGAGCGCCAGGTTTTGCGCCAGGTAAGTCAGCCCGGCAGGGCAGTGCCGGATTTGCTCGGCGGTGCCGTTGCGCCGGGTAAATTCGTCCGCCACCGGTTGCGGCACACCCGCGCTACTCAGGTCGAAACCGGGCCGTGATGCTGCACAAATATGCGCGTAGTCGAACAGGGTTTCCCATTCATGCCAGGTATCCAGGTGCTGCAACTGGTCGGCGCCGAGCACGAAAACGATCGATGCTTCCGGACCGAATTCATCACGCAAGACACGCAGCGTATCGGCCGTATAAGTCGCAGTGTGGCGCTGGATTTCCTGTTGGTCAATGATAACGGGTATGGATTCCGTATCAAAAGCGCAACTGATCATGGCCAAGCGGTCGCTGGCATCTGCCTGCAAATGGCCTTTTTGCCAAGGATTGCCGGCGGGGAGTATGCGTAGCTCGTCGGCGGACAGCAATGCAGTGAAATGTTTTCCAATTGCAATGTGGCCATAGTGTATCGGGTCAAAACTGCCGCCGAGCACCACAATACAGCGTCGTCTCACGTCCAATCCTTGTGGACGAGGAAGTCAGAGTATAACTGCGATTCGGGACTTCCGGGTTGCGGATGCCAATCGTAGCGCCATTTGACGACCGGCGGCATGGACATCAGGATCGATTCGGTTCGGCCACCCGATTGCAGGCCGAACAGGGTGCCACGGTCGAAAACCAGGTTGAATTCGACATAACGGCCGCGCCGGTAGGCCTGGAAATCGCGCTCGCGTTCGCCATATGGCGTGTCCGCGCGGCGCGAGAGGATCGGCAAATAGGCATCGAGGAAACTGTCGCCGACACTGCGCTGCATGGCAAAGCTGGATTCAAATCCGGCTTCGTTGTAGTCATCGAAAAAGATGCCACCCACGCCGCGCGGTTCATTGCGGTGCTTGAGGTAAAAATACTCGTCGCACCATTTCTTGAAGCGGCCATGCAGATCGGGGCCGAACGGCGCCAGCGCATCGCGGCAGGTACGGTGGAAATGTTGCGCATCCTCGGCAAAGCCGTAATACGGCGTCAAGTCCATGCCGCCGCCAAACCACCAAACCGGCTCCTCGCCTTCAGCGGTCGCGTTGAAGAAGCGCACGTTCATGTGGACGGTCGGCGCATAGGGATTCTGCGGGTGCAGGACCAGCGACACGCCCATCGCTTCCCAGGCGCGGCCAGCGATGGCCGGCCGATTGGCGGCGGCCGAAGGCGGCAGGCTCTTGCCCACGACATGGGAAAAATTGACACCGCCGCGCTCGAACACATTGCCTTCCTCGATCACGCGCGACAATCCGCCGCCGCCTTCCTGGCGCTGCCAGGAATCGGTCGCAAATGGCTTGCCGTCAGCCTGCTCCAGCGCAGTCACGATGCGCAGTTGCAGGTCCTGCAAATAGCGTTTGACGTCGGGGGCGGAGGAGGCTGGAACTGTCACGTTAGACCTGTACTGAAGTTGGCATGGGAATATTTTCCCATGCCGGGACAAAAATAGCCGGAACCGTGCGGACCGCTCAGGCGCGGCGCTTGATGGCGCGCCAGCCGATGTCATTGCGGAATTGCATGCCGTCGAAATGGATCTGCTCAATTGCCTGATAGGCGTGGCCTTGCGCCATCTTGACGCTATCGCCCAAACCGACCACGCACAGCACACGCCCGCCGGAAGCAGTCAGCTTGCCGTGATCTTGTGTCGTGCCGGCATGAAAGGTCACGCAGTCGGCGGTTTCTGCCGGAATGCCCGTAATGACGTCGCCCTTGCGCGGCGCATCAGGATAGCCTGCCGCAGCCAGTACCACGCCGAGCGCCGTGCGGCGGTCCCATTCGAGTTCGATCGTGTCGAGCGTGCCGTTGATCGCGTGTTCGACCACGGTCACGAAATCGGTCTTCAGGCGCGCCATGATCGGCTGGGTTTCGGGATCACCCATGCGGCAATTGAATTCCAGCGTCTTGGCGTTGCCCTTGTCGTCGATCATCAAGCCGGCATACAGGAAGCCGGTGAACTGGATGCCGTCCTTGGCCATGCCGTGTACGGTCGGGAGGATGATTTCGCGCATCACGCGGGCATGCAATTCCGGCGTGACGATCGGTGCGGGCGAGTAGGCGCCCATGCCGCCGGTATTGGGTCCGAGATCGTCGTCCAGCAGGCGCTTATGATCCTGGCTGGTGGCCAGCGGCAGCACATTCTTTCCATCGACCATGACGATGAAGCTGGCTTCTTCGCCGGCCAGGAATTCTTCCACCACCACGCGTGCGCCGGCGTCGCCGAAGCGGTTGTCCGACAACATCATGTCGATGGCGTCATGCGCCTCGGCCAGCGTCATCGCCACCACGACGCCCTTGCCGGCGGCCAGGCCGTCAGCCTTGATCACGATCGGCGCGCCGCGTTGGTCTATATAAGTGTGCGCGCTCTTGGCATCGGAAAACGTCTGGTAGTCGGCGGTCGGAATGCCATGGCGCTTCATGAAAGCCTTGGCAAAATCCTTCGAGCTTTCCAGTTGTGCCGCTTCCCTGGTCGGGCCGAAGATCTTCAAGCCGTGTTCGCGGAACAGGTTGACGACGCCGGCCGCCAGCGGCGTTTCCGGGCCGACCACGGTCAGGGCGACGTGCTCGCGCTTGGCGAATTCGGCCAGCGCCAGCGGGTCGCTCAACGGCACATTTTCCAGCCGTGCATCCTGCGCCGTGCCGCCGTTGCCGGGCGCCACATAAACCATTTGGATGCGCTCCGATTGTGCGATCTTCCATGCCAGGGCGTGTTCGCGGCCGCCTGAGCCGATGACCATAATTTTCATTTTTATCTTATAAGTCGATCACGGCGTTGGTGTAGACCTCTTGCACGTCGTCCAGGTTTTCCAGGGCGTCGAGCAGCTTTTGCATCTTGACTGCATCATCGCCGGTGAAGACGGTTTCGGCATCGGGTTTCATCGTCACTTCCGCCACATCCGGCTTGAAGCCGGCCTTTTCCAGCGCATCCTTGACGGTGGACAGGTCGTGCGGCGGGGTCAGCACTTCGATACCGCCTTCGTCGTCGGTGATGACGTCTTCGGCGCCGGCTTCCAGCGCGGCTTCCATCAGCGCATCCTCATTGGTGCCCGGCGCGAACAGCATCTGGCCGCAGTGCTTGAACAGGAAAGCCACCGAGCCCTCGGTGCCCATGTTGCCGCCGAACTTGGAAAAGGCGTGCCGCACTTCGGCCACGGTACGCACGCGGTTATCGGTCATGCAGTCGACAATGATCGCGGCGCCGTTGGTGCCGTAGCCCTCATAGCGGATTTCTTCGTAGTTGGCGCCGTCCAGGCCGCCTGTGCCGCGCGAGATTGCGCGCTGCACGTTATCCTTCGGCATGTTGGCGTCGGCCGCTTTTTCCACGGCCAGGCGCAAGCGCGGGTTGGCGCCGATATCGCCGCCGCCCATGCGCGCAGCAACCGTGATTTCCTTGATCAGGCGTGTCCAGACCTTGCCGCGTTTGGCATCGGTAGCGGCTTTTTTATGCTTGATGTTGGCCCATTTACTGTGTCCAGCCATGGCGAATCTTTCCCGGGTATTGATATGGATGACGAGCTTGCGCAGCGACTAAATCGTGCATGCCGCGTTCGGCAGCCCGAAGTGCAGTGCATGCACAGGCGGTCGATGATTTTACCATACCCGAAGGGGGCAAAATCAGAGCGCGGGGGCTTCCTGTGGTTTGCCGACAATGACCGTGTTGCCGGTCAGGTCCTTCCAGGCATCGAGGCCGCCGATGAGCGGACGAACCTGGCGGAAGCCGTGGTTGATCAATTGTTTCGCAACGACGGCGGCGCTGGCTTCATTGGGGCAACTGCAATACACGATGATGGGCCGATCGCGCGACACGTCGATGAAGACTTCGTCGGGCGCATCGCGGTTATACAGCAGGGCGCCGGGGATGGCCGGCTCCATTTGTTGCGCGGTGCGGCTGCGCGCGTCGACGATCAGCGGTTCGTGGCCGTCGTCGATCATGTTTTTCAGCTCGTCAACCGTGATGCGCGCCATGCGCAGCGTCTTGTAGAAGCGCCGCCGCTCGTAGTATTTGACGCCGATCACCAGCGCCAGCAAGGCGCCGACGATCATCACCGCTGTCACGCCCATGGTCGACAGCACATCCATGATGCGGTCGATACTATTGTGGAAGATTGCGCCGACGGTGAGGAAGGTGCAGGCCCAAAGCAGGCCACCCGACAACGAGTAGGCCAGGAAACGCCGGTTCGGCGTACCCATGGCGCCGGCCAGCGGCGGGGCGATGGTGCTGAAGCCCGGGATGAATTTGCTGACGATTAGCGATTTCGGGCCCCAGCGATTGAAGGTGTCCTCGGTCTGGCTGATGCAATAATCAGGCGAGATCGAGATGCGGCAAAGCACGTTCAGGATTTTCTTGCCATAATGCCTGCCTGCCGAAAACCAGATGATGTCGCTCAGCATGCAGGCAAGCAGCGTAACCAGCAGGCATTCGAGCCAAACGAGCTGCCCATTTGCCGCGAGCGCGCCGGCTACGACCAGAATCGGGACGGCAGGAATGGGAAGGCCGATTTGCTCCAGCAGGACGTTGCCGAACAAGATCAGCAATCCATAATGTTGCAGCAATAACATCAGTTTTTGCATGATTTTGGCGACCTACCGGTTCGGTTGCGACAATGACAAAAATTACGGGAGACGACTGGTTTATCTCCCGCATCTGGGGGTGGCAAGCTGGTTGTCAAGACGCCCGTCTGGCGTTCAGGGCTTGCCAATTCAAATGTCGACTCCAGATATGTTAACCTAATTAGCTTATTTGATTGTGAGAACCAACATGTTTGAGCAAGACGGCACGGTGACCGATGTGCCCGATGTGCAAATAGACCACGATATGGTCTATGTGGCGCCGTGCAAGTTGCCGACACCCTGGGCGACGTTTCAATTGCATGCATTTGTCGAGCAATCGACCGGCAAGGAGCATCTGGCCATGACGCTGGGTGATATCGCCGACGGGCAGCCTGTCTTGGCGCGCCTGCACTCCGAGTGCCTGACCGGCGATGTTCTTTTCAGCCAGCGCTGCGATTGCGGCGACCAGCTCGAAGCGGCATTGCGCGCGGTTGCACAAGAAGGCCGAGGCGTGGTGTTGTACTTGCGGCAAGAAGGGCGCGGCATCGGCCTGGTCAACAAGATCCATGCCTACCGTTTGCAGGAAGCGGGCGCCGACACGGTCGAAGCGAACCAGGAATTGGGATTTGCCGCCGACCAGCGCAATTACAGCATGTGCTATCCAATGCTCCAGCAACTGGGTGTCGCGTCGCTGCGCGTGATGACGAATAATCCGCGCAAAATCAGCGCGCTGGAAGCGATGGGCGTGCGCGTGACGGAGCGCTTGCCGCTGGAAGTGGGGCGCAACCCGCACAATGAACGTTATTTGACGACCAAAGTCGACAAACTGGGTCATCTGATGAAGGCTTGAACGGTAATAGCTTGTTCAAGGCAAGTATCTACAACACTTGAAAAATAGGGGACGGCGTGAAAAAACGCATTGCATTGATTGCACATGACAAGAAAAAAGACGACATGGTATTGCTCGCCGCCGATTACGCCAATTACCTGCGTCAATGCGTGCTCGTCGCCACCGGCACCACCGGCAAACGCTTGTCGGACGAAGTCGGTCTGACTGTCGAGCGCATGCTGTCGGGGCCATTCGGCGGCGATCTGCAAATCGGTGCACAATTGGTCGAGGGGAAGATCGATTGCGTGATCTTCCTGCGCGATCCGATGACGCCGCAACCGCACGAGCCCGACATCAACGCCCTGGTGCGTTGTTGCGACGTGCACGACGTACCATGCGCCACCAACATGGCGTCGGCGCGCCTGCTATTGTCGCAACTGGAAAGTGCGCAGCACGTGCGCCATACATAATCATTGAGCAACTGACACCATTTTGCCGGAGCCGAGATGACCAAAGCCATACGCCTGTTTGAAACCGGTGGTCCCGACGTCATGCAATGGGTCGATGTCGAGGTTGGCGAGCCGGGTCCCGGCGAAGTGCGCATCCGCCACGCTGCCTGCGGCTTGAATTACATTGACGTGTATTTCCGTACCGGCCTGTATCCGCAGCCGCTGCCTGCCGGGCTGGGCATGGAAGCTGCCGGCACCATCGAAGCGGTTGGTGCAGGCGTCGATTATGTGAGCGTCGGCGACCGGGTCGCTTACGCGGGGCGCCCGCCCGGCGCCTATGCGCAGGCACGCGTCATGCCGGCGGCCAATCTGGTGCGCCTGCCCGATTCGATCGATTTCGAAACCGGCGCTGCCATGATGCTGCAGGGCTTGACTGTGCAATATTTGTTTCGCCGCACGTTTCGGCTTCAGGGCGGAGAGACCATCCTGTTCCATGCCGCAGCCGGCGGGGTTGGCCTGATTGCCTGCCAATGGGCCAAGGCGCTCGGCGTGACCATGATCGGCACGGTCGGCTCGGAAGAGAAGGCGGACTTGGCCCGTGCCAACGGCTGCACCCACGTCATCAATTACAACACCGAGGATTTTGTCGCGCGTGTCAAGGACATCACCGGCGGGCGCGGCGTGCCGGTTGTCTATGATTCGATCGGCAAGGATACCTTTACTGCCTCGCTCGACTGCCTGGCGCCGCTCGGCATGATGGTCAGCTATGGTAGCGCATCGGGCCCGGTACCGCCGTTCGGCTTGAATGAACTGGCGTCGCGCGGCTCGCTGTTCATCACGCGTCCGACGCTGTTTTCCTACATGGCCACGCGTGCAGACCTCGGTGCCATGGCCGGCGAACTGTTCGGCATGGTCGAGAGCGGCAAGGTCAAGATCGGCATCAATCAGCGCTACGCCCTGCAAGACGCGGCGCAGGCGCATCGCGACCTGGAAGCGCGCAAGACGACCGGCTCGACCATCCTGTTGCCGTAAATCTTGCTCCTTGGCGGCGCCAAGGAAATAAACGGTCCCGCGCGTAGATTGGTAGAATGGCCGCCTGATCTTTCATCTGGCGTCCTGGATTAACTATGCGTACCGACACCCCCCTGGCGATTTACCGCAAGAATTACACCGTCCCCCATTTTCACGTCGACACTGTCGAACTCGGTTTCGATCTGGAACCGGCTGCCGCCCGCGTCGCCGCGCGCCTGACGCTGCGCCACAATCCGGAAAGCGCAAGCAATACCATCGAACTGCACGGCGAAGAGCTGGAACTGGTGCAATTGCGCCTCAACGGCAAGGCGCTGACCAAGCGTGCCTATCACGTTGAACATGGCTTGCTGCAAATTCCGAATGCGCCCGAACAGGTCGTGCTGGAAATCGAGACGCTGATCCACCCCGACAAGAATACCTCGCTGATGGGCTTGTACGTGTCGAACGGCAACTTCTTCACCCAGTGCGAAGCCGAAGGGTTCCGCAAGATCACCTATTTCCCGGACCGCCCCGACGTGATGGCCAAGTACACGGTCATGCTGCGCGCAGACAAGGCGCGCTTCCCGGTGTTGTTGTCCAACGGTAACCTGATCGAGCAAGGCGACCTTGGCGACGGCCGGCATTACGCCAAATGGGAAGATCCGTTCAAGAAGCCATCCTATCTGTTCGCGCTGGTGGCGGGCGACCTGGTTTGCCAGGAAGAGCAGTTCAAGCTGAAATCCGGCCGCGAGGTGTTGCTGCAAGTCTGGGTCGAGCACGGCAATCTGGACAAGACCCAGCATGCAATGGATTCGCTCAAGAACAGCATTCGCTGGGATGAAGAGCGCTACGGCCTGGAACTCGATCTCGACCGCTTCATGATCGTTGCGGTTGGCGACTTCAACATGGGGGCGATGGAAAACAAGGGCTTGAACATCTTCAACACCAAGTACGTACTGGCCAACGAGCGCATCGCAACCGATGTCGATTACGCCAACATCGAATCGGTGGTTGGTCACGAATATTTCCACAACTGGACCGGCAACCGCGTCACCTGCCGCGACTGGTTCCAATTGTCCTTGAAGGAAGGCCTGACGGTATTCCGTGATCAGGAGTTTTCGGCCGACATGGTCGGCAGCGACAGCGGCCGTGCCGTCAAGCGCATCGAAGACGTGCGCGTATTGCGCCAGGCGCAATTCCCGGAAGACGCCGGCCCCATGGCCCATCCGGTGCGGCCCGACTCCTATATGGAGATCAACAACTTCTACACGGTGACGATATACGAAAAGGGCGCCGAAGTCGTGCGCATGGTCCAGACGCTGGTCGGCCGCGACGGCTTCCGCAAGGGCATGGACCTGTATTTTCAGCGCCATGACGGCCAGGCCGTTGAATGCGACGACTTCCGCGCTGCCATGGCGGACGCCAATGGGCGCGACCTCGGCCAATTCGAGCGCTGGTACAGCCAGGCCGGCACGCCGGTGGTCGACGTTGCCGCACATTACGACGCCGAGGAAAAGAGCTACTCGCTCACAATCACGCAATCCTGCCCCGCCACGCCCGGCCAGAGCGGCAAGCTGCCATTCCATATACCCGTGGCCGTAGGCTTGCTCGATGGCACGGGCAGGGACATGCCGTTGCGCCCGGTGGACGGCACGGCCTATCGTTCCGGCACCGCCGTGCTCGAATTGCGCGAAGCGAAGCAAAGCTTCGTCTTTGTCGATGTGGCGGAAAAACCGGTACCGTCGCTGCTGCGCGATTTTTCCGCACCGGTGGTGCTGAACTTCGACTATAGCGACGCCGATCTGGCATTTCTCATGGCCCATGACAGCGATCCTTTCAATCGCTGGGAAGCCGGGCAACGCCTGGCGATGCGACGCCTGTTGTCGTTGAGCGCTGCGGCCGGGCGGGGCGAGGCACTGGAGATCGATGCGGCGCTGGCCAATGCCTTCCGCGCAACGCTGGTCGACAACGGCCTTGATCCGGCGTTCCGCGAGGTTGCCCTGACGCTGCCGTCAGAAACCATGATCGCGGAGCAAATGGACGTGATCGACCCGCAGGCCATTCATGCGGCACGCAAATTCCTGCGCAAATCACTGGCCGCCAGCTTGCGTGCGGAGCTGCGGCACGTTTATGACACGCACCAGACACCCGGTCCGTATAGTCCAGATCCCGTCGCCTCGGGCAAGCGGGCGTTGAAGAACCTCGCGTTATCGTATTTGATCGAACTCGATGATGCCGAAGCGCAATCCCGGGCACAGCGCCAGTATGACCACGCCAACAACATGACGGATCGGCTGGC
>FSYV01000249.1_pt1 | contig 12202 bp, 11 predicted proteins | sample 1638641 | NCBI WGS metagenome assembly FSYV01 (sample SAMEA3914813, study PRJEB12502) | metagenome | biome: forest; material: soil | place: Canada | collected 2011-07-07 | depth 0.3 m
ATCACGCGCGGATCGCCGTTCAATTGCGCAACCGCCTCGTCGCCCAGCTGCAGGCTGAAAAACTCGACATTGTCGACATCGGCGACCTCCAGCAAGGGCGCGATCTGGTCGAAACGCAGGCTGCGCATGCGGTCCGTCGCCTGCGCCGCACGCTGATGCTTGCGCGGATTGCCGGCCCATGCCAGACCGACGCGCAAGGCAGCCTTGCTGCCCAGGCTGTCCAATCGGCCTTGCCAATGGCGTTTTTTTTCCACTGAACCGGTCAGGTACGGGACATCAGCCGGGATATTCGCCAACGTCGTGCCCAACAGCAGGGGCAAGCTCATCAACGCGCAATGATAATCGAACGGCGCCAGCAATTGGCCGGGCGTGAACACCGCCGCGACACCGGCGCAGCCGGCAACGAGCGTCTGCAGCGGCTGCGGCGCCAGGACATGGACGATAGCGCCGCGCTGCGCGACCAGGCTGGCGTAGCGGATGAATTGCAGCGTGTCGCCCAAACCCTGTTCGGTGTAGAGCAGGATGGTTTTGCCGGCAAGGCTATGCTGCCCGTCCCATTCGCTGTGCGGGAAGGCCGGCTTGGTCTCGGCGCCCGTGCAATGCCAGCGCGATTCATACTCGTGCCAGCCGGCGCGGTACTCCCCCATCGCCAGCAGCGCCACCGATTTGTTGAAACGGGCATCCGCATGCGCCGGCTGTGTCGCCAGAATCGCATCGCAACTGGCAACCGCGTCGGCGTATCTGGTCTGGCTGATGAAGACATCCGACATGTTGATGCGGGCCACGGTGAGATTGGCATCGGCATGCAATGCCTTCCGGTAGCATGCCAACGCCTCGTCCAATCGGTGCAGCGCCTGATAGGTGCGTCCCAGGTTGCAGTAAGCAGCCGCGTGCCCGGGGTCGAGCAGTGTGACTTTTTCATAGCATTGCAGCGCCATCGCCAAGTCACCCTCCGTTTCCAGCAAGGTGCCGAGATTGAATAGCGATTCACTGTGCGCGGGGTCGATGGCCAAGGCTGCCCGGTAGGCCTCGACCGCTTCGTCCAAACGGCCCAGCGATTGCAACGCGGCGCCAAGATTGTAGTGGGCCGGGACGCTCGCTGGCGCGAGCGCCAGCGCATGGCGCAGCGACTCGATCGCTGCCATGCCGCTTCCCTGGCGCAGCAGCGCGCTACCCAGATTGCCGTGGATTTCCTGGCGTTCGGGAGCAAGCGTTGTCGCGATTCGGTAGGCATCGACCGCGTCGTCGATCCGCTCCTGGCCGAACAAGACATTGCCGAGATTGAAGTAGGCCTCAACATTGTGCGGCTCGATGGCGACGGTCTGCCGGAAGGCTTCGGCGGCGTCGCCGGCTTGCCCCAGTTGCAGCAGTGCCAGGCCGAGGTTTGCCAGTATCTCGGCGCGCTTCGGTTGTTCGCCCAGCGCCGTGCGGTAACTGTTCGCGGCCGCATCGTACTGTTTGTCCTGGAATTGCAGGTTGCCGAGGTAGAAATGCAGATCGGCCGATGCTGGAAGATGCGCGATGCCGTCCGACACCAGTTGCCGCGCTGCGCCGAACGCGCCCTTTGCCGCAAGCAAGCGGCACAGCGCAAGATAGGCGGCTTCAAAATCGGGTGCGATATCCAGGGCATGGTGCCAGTGCGTCGCGGCCACGTCGGGCAACCCCTTTGCCAAGAACAGGTCGCCCAGCACAAAATGCGCGTCGACCAGATTGGCATCGAGCGACAGCGCGCGCATCAGGTGGATTTCAGCCTGTGGCACATCGCCGGTCGCTCTCAAGGCGATGCCGAGGCTGCAATGCGCTTCGGCATTTTCCGGTTCGATGGTGATGGCGTCGCGATAACAGTTGGCCGCTGCGAGAAAGTCGTCACGCTCGAGCAGGGCATTGCCTTCTACTATACGGCTTGCGGCGGAGGCGGTCCGGAGCGGACTCGCCGCCGGCGCATTCGAGGCAACACTGTGATCGCGATCGAGGAATTGCCTGACCCACTTGAGCATGGTGCGATACCCGGCAATCTGCCTTCGGTTGATGTCGTAGAGCGATTAAGCAGCGGCCAAAAATTCAGAACTTGATCAGGATAGTTTTCGTCAATTCGTCAACAAGCTCGGCCTGGTAGCCCGAGTCCAGCAATTTCCATTTAAAGGAGTTTGCCAACTTGGCTTTCTTGTACAAATTAAGCTTGTGATTGACCTTGAAAATTTGTATTTGCAGGAACATTTTCTCGACCACCTCCTGCTTTTTCGCGGCCGGCGTCGTCTTCCCTTTTTCCTCGGCAGGCACCCTTTCGATGTAAAAATCGGCGAGGGTTCCTCCGAATTGTTGCGCTTCACGAGCATCGAACCAGCTAAGCATTAGATATCCATTCAAAAATGTGGCAGACAGCGAGGTTATTTGAATTTGGCGCTTTTGCCAACCCAGAATGCAAGTTTATGCTAATTCGCTTTTGTTGTCCGCAGTTAAAAAACGGACAATCTTATCGGGCAGCCAACTTAATTGCCCGGGGAATGAGCCGGCGGTGAAGCCGACATGGCCGCCATGCTCGGGATATTCAAGCGTCACGCAGGGCGATGCGGCACGGGGCAGGAAGCGGCCCGGCAGGAACGGGTCATTCCTTGCATTCAACACCAGCGTCGGTACCGTGATGTCGGCCAGGATGTGTTTCGCGCTGGCGCGGTGCCAATAATCGTCGGTATCGCGGTAGCCGTGCAGGGGTGCCGTCACGACATTGTCGAAGGCGTACAAGTCGCGTGCCGCCAGCATGCGCTCGCGATCGAACAGGCCCGGGTGTTGTTGCAGTTTATCGAGGCACTTGGGTTTGAGTGTATCAAGAAAAACCCGCGTGTAGATCATGTTGAGACCGCGCGACAGCGCCGCACCGCCGGCGGCAAGGTCGAGCGGGGCCGAGATGGCGCAGGCGCGATCGACGAAATCGGCCTGATGCTGCGATTCGCCGAGCCAGCGCAGCAAGGCATTGCCGCCCAGCGATACGCCAGTCGCGTAAAACCGGGCTGCACTGTTGCCGGTGCTGACGCGTTCGGCATGCAGCCGGCGCATTATCCAGTCGATTTCTCCCGAGTCGCCCGAATGATAAAAGCGCGCGGCGCGATTGAGTTCGCCGGAACAGCCGCGAAAATGCGGGATGGCGCCGGACCAGCCCATGGCGGCCACGCGCGCCATCATGGCACGCGCATAGTGGCTGTCGGATGAACCTTCGAGGCCGTGAAACATCACGGCGAACGGTTTGCCGGGTTCGCCATCGACGAAATCGACGTCGATGAAATCGCCGTCCGGCGTGTCCCAGCGCTCGCGCCGATAGTGCACGGCCGGCTTGGCGATGCAGGTTGCGGGATAGATGGTTTGCAAGTGCCCGCCGGGAAGCCAGCGCGGTGTGACGTAGTGCTGCATCAGTGCAGCATCGACCCGGTCGTTTGCTCGCCGCCCTGCGAGCCCGGCGCGACCGACGCGTGGTGCACGGCGATGCGCCAGCCCTGCGGCGTTTTCAGGTAGATATTGGTCGCGATGATATGGATATCCTGATGTTCGGCGTCACCCTGGTTGATTTCTTCCACAACGTTGTGGATTGCAGTCATCAGGTTTTGCGTGATCAGCAACTGGCGCGGCCGGATATGCACGCCGCCGCGCTCGAATACGGTTTCCCATGAAGCGCGGATGGCGGCATGGCCAACCAGGCGCGCGGCGCCCGGGTGTACGCACAGTATGTCTTCTTCATCGGCCCACAGCGCCATCAAGGCATCGAGGTCGGCACGGCTGATGGCGTCGTAGAAGGCCGCTTCGATATCTTCAGCCGTACCCAGCAGTTTGCGATGTTTAGCCATACTTTCTACGGGCCTTGGAAAAAGGTCAGGGAAGCGGCTTGAGCCAGGACGAGCATCCCCAAGCTGCCCATTTTAACGCATGTTGCCGGCGCAACAGCAAGGCGTACAGCAATACCGCAAACGGCGCGGCAATGGCGGTCTTGAGGCTGTAGCGCCAGGCGGCAGCGCGGCCCAGGTATTTGCCGATGATCAGCCGGCGCGAGCGGAAAAAATGAAATTGCTTGAAGAAATCGTTGCGCCAGGACGGTGCGGAGGACGCGCCGCCGATGTGTATCACGGAGGACAGCGGCTCGAGCAGGCAGTCATAGCCGGCGTCGAGCGCGCGCAGGCACAGATCGTCGTCTTCGTAAAAAAGGAAGAACCGTTCATCGAAGCCGCCGAATTTCTTGAAGGCGTCGACCTTGACCAGCAGACAGCAGCCATGCAGCCACTTGGCCGAGCAAGTGCCATCGGGGATGCGATAGGCGCGTTTCGGCCGGCGCTCGAAGAACGCCTGGCGGTACGATGGCTGCGCGACGTGCGCCGAGCGCCAGCCTTGCGGTGCCACGATGGCAGCATCCGGATAGCGCTCGGCAGTCGCCATCAGGAATTCCAGCGCTTCCGGTTCGATCTCGCAGTCCGGGTTGAGCAACAGCGCATACGGCGTCTCGACAACTGCCACCGCCTGGTTGTTGGCTGTGCCGAAGCCCTTGTTGTCCGTGTTGCGGATGATGCGTGCCTGCGGCAGGCGCCGGGCAAAGGCGTCCGGGCAACAATCCTTGCTGGCATTGTCGACGATGACGATATGCTTGAACTGGGCCAAGGTGGCGCACAGCGGCTCGATCAGACGGCTGCTCTCATAGGTCACGCAAACGGCTGTCACGTCATCGCGCATGGTGCGAGGCGTCGCGTCGCGCTTTGTCGGGGCCTCGATTTCCTTGATGGTAGTCACGCGGCGCGCATCTGGAAACGCGAATATTCGGGACTCCTGGCAACCAGGGGCATGCAGGCCAGCAGCATCACAAACAGGTGGCGGTGCGAGAAATCCGGCCACAGGCAATTGGCCAGGCTGGCGGTGACAAAGATCAGCAACAGGCTGGCATAAAAATCGTGCTGCGGCGCGGGCAGGCGGCGGATGTAGCGGGCCAGCAGCACCAGCAGGGTGACGAAGATGGCATAGCCGACCACGCCTTGCTCGGACAGGATCAGCAACGACTCTTGATGCGGGTGGTGCATCCTGAATTCGTCATAATTGGGGAAATCCTTGGTTGCGGCTTCGAATTCCGCATCCCATCGCCCAAGTCCGTGCCCGAAAACCGGCGCCGACGCGATGATCGGCAAGGTGCGTTGCCACAGTTCAAGGCGAATCCCCATCGAAGTCGGTTCTCGCTTGTCGGCATATTCCTTCACATCCTGCCGTGCCTGGAGCAGGCGTTGCTGCACCCGTGGCGCCAGCAGGGCCGCACTGGCGGCGACAATCAGGACCAGCCCACCGACGCCGATCCTGCGCCAGCCGGCGTTGCGTCCCCCGACCAGGCGCCAGGCCCAGAACAGCACCATCGGCGCAACCACGAGATATGAGGTTCGGCTTTGCAGCAGGAATACAACGTTGACCACTGCCAGGATGGCAACCGCCCACAACGCGGCCTTGCGCAGGTGCGTGGCCGCCGTCATGGCAAACGCTGCCGCCATGGCAGCCAACACCAGGAAGTCGATGCCTTGTTGCGTGTAATCCTTGAAAACCGTGTAGCGAAAGGCGGGGTTCTGCGCCGCCAGCGCATGCTCGGGGACCACGCCGACGAATTGGCCCCATGAGATCAACAGCACCAGTGCCGCTGCCAGGCCAAAAGCCATCATCCCGCGTGCGCGCCATTCGGCGGTTTCCAGCAAACTCGCAACGATCAGCGGATACACCAGGATGATGCCGGTGTTCAACGTACTCCAGGGAAACGGGCCGGGCGCGTAACAGGCGCTTGCGGTGAGCACGGCAAGCCATGCCAGCGCACCGATGACGAGCGGTTGCTTCACTGCGGCCAGGAAGCGTTCTTCAACCCGTTCGCCCGCTGCAGAACACAGCAATGCCAGGAAAATGAAGATGCTGGGGCCGGGTTTGTTGATCGGTATGAAGAACACGCAGAGCAACACCGCCCAGCGCCCGGCTATCAGTAGGAAGCGCCGGACGTTTGCAATCAAATGCTGCACGGTCAGTGACCTTTGATGACGGTACCTGGCTTGAGCTTGTACGCGGTTCCGCAATAGGGGCACTTTGCTTCACCATGAGGGTCGAGTTCGAGGTAGACGCGCGGATGCGACGACCACAGCGGCATGGCCGGATTGGGACAGTAGGCAGGCAGGTTTTCGGCGCCGAGTTCAACAGCATGCGGCATTTGGCTTACGTCGCTCATCTTGCATTCCAAACGAGGTTTTGAAAGCGTCAATTTTAACGGATTCGGCCCTGGTAAAAGATCCTCTGTAAAATATTGAAACATTTTTACCCGGATTTACGCATGTAAACGACGGCTTATGCTGTTAAACATGCTCGAAAAGCAATATTTGACCTCGAGTCCCATTCGTTTGACCTGGATATCCACTTGAACGCATTGTTTCCGCAAGATCCACAGCAAATTGAAAGAAAAGCGTTCAGGGAGGCTTTCAAGCTGAGCGCCTCGACCATGCCCGGTATCTTTGCCTGGGGCATGGTGGCCGGCATGGCGATGGTCAAGTCCGGCCTGACCCTGTGGCAAGCCAGCGCCATGGCGTTGCTGGTTTTCGCCGGCTCGGCGCAACTGGCGGTATTGCCGCTGATTGCGGCCAATGCGCCGCTATCGGTGGTGTTTTTCACCGCCGTCATCGTCAATTTACGCTTTGTCATTTTTGCCGCCGCCATCGGGCCGCACTTCTCGCATCTCAATTGGCGGCAACGCCTGTGGTACGGCTATTTCAATGCCGACATCATGATGGCCTTGTTTCCGCTGCGTTTTCCGCCGGAAAAACGCTACAGTACCGAAGGCAAGGTGGGCTTCTACAGCGGCGTGGCCTATCCCAATTGGGCGGCCTGGCAGGGCGGTTCGATTGCGGGCATCCTGCTGGCCGGGCAGATTCCCCAAGCCTGGGGCATCGGGTTCGCCGGCACCCTGGCGCTGCTCGGGGTGATGATTCCCCTGGTCATCAATCGCGCCGCGCTGCTGGGCGTCGCGGTGTCCGGCGCGGTGGCGATCCTCGGTATCCACTGGCCGTATCGGCTGGGTTTGCTGGCTGCGGTCGTGTGCGGCATGGTGGCGGCGTTGCTGGTGGATATCCTGCGCGAAGCCAGGGGCGATTCAGGTGGCGAGACATGAGCGCACAAGACGTCTGGCTGTCAATTGCCCTGTTGATCCTGGCGACCCTGTTGTCGCGCTGTCTGGTGTTCCTCGTGGCTGATCGCCTGCGCTTGCCGCCCAGGGTGCAGCATGCCTTGCGTTATGCGCCTGCGGCCGCCATGGCGGCGATCGTCTTGCCCGACCTGTTGCTGGCGCCCGATGGCACGTTCATTGGCACGTTCGATGCCGGCTGGCACAACCCGAAACTGCTGGCTGCGCTGGGCGCACTGCTGTTTTTCATGGCGACGCGCCACATGCTGGGCATGATTGCTGTCGGCATGGGGCTTTTCACCTTATTGCGCCTGGCTTAGCTGCCGGCCGACTTCTGCCGGGCGTATCGACAGGGCGATCGCATGAGGCCGAATGCGCCGTTACTCCCCTCTCCCGCAGGTGGGGGAGGGCTGGGGGTGAGGGCGTTCGCGAGCAGACTAGGCTTGTTTTGCGTAGCCAAAGCGCAACTTCCCTCACCCCCCACCCCTCTCCCGCCTGCGGGAGAGGGGAGTCCTGCAACGCATTCCGCTTCATGCAATTGCCCTGAGCGTATCTGCCAAGCACCGTGTTTTGGCCTCCGACTGGAGTAAAATAGCGCCTTTCCGTTTCTCTTTCCTTTCACCCACCGACGACCCGACCACCCATGCAATTCAAACGACTGAGCGACCTGATCGATGCCGGCCAACTGCACGGCAAGCGCGTATTCATCCGTGCCGACCTGAATGTCCCGCAAGACGATGCCGGCAATATCACCGAAGATACGCGCATCCGTGCGTCCGTTCCCGCCATTCGCGCCGCTCTCGGCGCCGGCGCGGCGGTCATGGTGGCCTCGCATCTGGGGCGTCCGACCGAAGGCGAATTCAAGCCCGAAGACTCGCTCGCGCCGATCGCCGTGCGCCTCTCGGCGCTGCTGGGCCAGCCGGTGGCGTTGAAGCGCGACTGGGTCGATGGCGTTGATGTGCAGCCGGGCCAGGTCGTGCTGCTGGAAAATTGCCGCGTCAACAAGGGCGAGAAAAAGAATAGCGACGAACTGGCCGCCAAGATGGCCAAGTTGTGCGATGTCTATGTCAACGACGCATTCGGTACCGCGCACCGCGCCGAAGCCACCACCCACGGCATCGCCAAATACGCGCCGGTCGCCTGCGCCGGTCCGCTGCTGGCGGCCGAGCTTGATGCGCTGGGCAAGGCGCTCGGCCACCCCGCGCGCCCGCTGGTGGCGATCGTGGCCGGCTCGAAGGTGTCGACCAAATTGAGCATTCTGAAGACCCTGGCCGACAAGGTCGACAACCTGATCGTCGGCGGCGGCATCGCCAATACCTTCATGCTGGCCGCCGGCCTGAAGATCGGCAAATCGCTGGCCGAAGCCGACCTGGTCAATGATGCGAAACAGATACTTGCCATGATGTCGGCACGCGGCGCTTCGGTGCCGATCCCGGTGGACGTGGTGTGCGCCAAGGAATTTTCGCCGACCGCCGCGGCCGTCACCAAGGACGTGGCCGACGTCACCGACGACGACATGATCCTCGATATCGGCCCCAGGACTGCCGCCATGCTGGCCGAGCAGATCGGCCGCGCCGGCACGGTGGTGTGGAATGGCCCGGTCGGCGTGTTCGAGTTCGACCAGTTCGGCGGCGGCACCAAGACCCTCGCGCTGGCAATTGCCGGCTCGAAGGCGTTTTCCATCGCCGGCGGCGGCGATACGCTGGCGGCTATTGCGAAATATGACATTGCCGACAAGATCGGCTACATCTCGACCGGCGGCGGGGCTTTCCTCGAATTCCTCGAAGGCAAGACCTTGCCGGCAGTGGCGATCCTGCAGGAGCGTGCAACCCAATAAGTCGATCCAGCATGCATCCGTACGCACCGTTTTGCCACCGCCCTTAATTTTGCCAATAGGAATTTGACTATGCGCCGTGCCACCAAGATTGTCGCCACAATCGGTCCTGCTTCCAACGATCTCGAAACCCTGACCCGCATGATCCGCGCCGGGGTCGATGTCGTCCGTTTGAATTTCTCGCACGGCAAGGCGCAGGACCATATCGATCGGGCCAACATGGTGCGCCAGGCCGCCGCCAGTTGCGGGCGCGAAGTGGCGATCATGGCCGATTTGCAGGGACCGAAGATCCGCGTCGGCAAATTCGAGCAGGGCAAGATCGAGCTGGAAAACGGCCAGAAATTCGTACTCGACGCAGCCTGCACGATGGGCAACCAGGAGCAGGTCGGGCTGGACTACAAGGAATTGCCGCGCGACTTGAAGCCGGCCGATGTGCTGTTGCTCAACGATGGCCTGATCGTGCTGGTGGTCGACAAGGTGGTTGGCAGCGCGATCCACACGACCGTCAAGATCGGCGGCGAACTGTCCAACAACAAGGGCATCAACCGCCAGGGCGGCGGCTTGTCGGCGCCGGCCCTGACCGCCAAGGACATGGAAGACATCAAGACCGCCATGAGCATCCAGGCCGACTACGTTGCCGTGTCGTTCCCCAAGAGCGCGACCGACATGGTGATGGCGCGCCAACTGGCCAACATCGCCGGCGAAGCCTATGGCCACCGGCCGTTGATGATCGCCAAGATCGAGCGCGCCGAAGCAATTCCGGTGCTGCAGGAAATCCTCGATGCCTCGGATGGCATTATGGTGGCGCGCGGCGACCTGGCGGTTGAAGTCGGCAATGCGGCGGTGCCGGCATTGCAAAAGCGCATGATCCGCATGGCGCGCGCTTCCAACAAGATCGCCATCACGGCAACGCAAATGATGGAATCGATGATCGTCAATGCCGTGCCGACGCGCGCCGAAGTGTCCGACGTGGCCAACGCCGTGCTCGATGGCACCGACGCGGTCATGACCTCGGCGGAAACGGCTTCGGGCAAGTACCCGGTCGAAACGGTGGCCACCATGGTCACAATCTGCCTGGAAGCGGAAAAATCGGAAGATTGCAAGCTCGACGCCGACTTTCTCAACGTCACCTTTACCCGCGTCGACCAGTCGATCGCTTACGGCGCCCTGTTCACAGCGCACCATTTGCAGGTCAAGGCCATTGCCGCCCTGACAGAATCCGGTTCGACGGCGCTGTGGATGAGCCGGCACAACATCGACGTGCCGATCTTTGCCATCACGCCATCGATTGCCACGCAGCGCAAGGCCGCGCTGTATCGCAATGTCCACACTCTGGAACTGGCGCAATCGACAGATCGTGACGAAGTGCTGAAAGCGGCGGAGAATCTGTTGTTATCGAAGGGCGTCGTGAAGAACGGCGACTTGATCGTTGTTACCTGGGGCGAGCCGATGGGGCAGGTTGGCGGGACGAATGCCTTGAAGATAATGAAGATTGGGGAGTATTGATTAGGCGCCTCTAAGAATCTACTGCGCGGCCCGACATTGAGGCGCACGCTAGGATTCTTAGAGAAGCCAATCTGAAAATGCTGGTACTACCTCAAGCGTTGTTCTGGTCATGAGCCGCAAGTGGAGGCAATAGTTTGGAACCCCTCGCCCGCGGGCGGGAGAGGGGCGGGGGTGAGGGGAGTTGCGCTTTGGCTGCGCCAATAAAGGCCTAGCCTGCTCGCGGACTCCCTCTCCCCCACCCCTCTCCCGCCTGCGGGCGAGGGGAGTTAGTAGCGCATCGATTTGTGGGCAATGATCTGGGTGTTGCTGCCAGAGAGTTTTCCGCAGAAGCGCACCAGTTTTTTATTGTTTTGGAGACTCACCATGCCACTCGTATCCATGCGTCAATTGCTAGACCACGCCGCTGAAAACGGTTACGGCTTGCCGGCGTTTAACGTCAATAATCTTGAGCAAGTGCAAGCCATCATGGAGGCAGCCAATGAAGTCGGCTCGCCGGTCATCATGCAGGCATCGGCCGGCGCGCGCAAATATGCGGGCGAAGCCTTCCTGCGCCACTTGATTTCGGCTGCGGTTGAAGCCTACCCGCACATTCCGCTGGTCATGCACCAGGATCACGGCCAGTCGCCGGCAGTCTGCATGACGGCGATCCGCTCGGGATTTTCGTCGGTGATGATGGACGGTTCGCTGATGGAAGACGGCAAGTCCGTCGCCAGCTATGAATACAACATCGACGTGTCGCGCAAGGTGGTCGATTTTTCGCACGCCATCGGCGTGACGGTCGAGGCCGAACTCGGCGTGCTCGGTTCGCTCGAGACCATGAAGGGCGACAAGGAAGACGGCCACGGCGCCGAAGGCACGATGACGCGCGAGCAGTTGCTGACAGACGTCGCGCAAGCCGCCGATTTCGTCAAGCTGACCCAGTGCGACGCGCTGGCGATCGCCATTGGCACCTCGCACGGCGCCTACAAGTTCTCGCGCAAGCCGACCGGCGACATCCTCGCCATCGACCGCATCAAGGAAATCCACGCGCGCATTCCCAACACGCATCTGGTCATGCACGGTTCGTCGTCGGTGCCGCAGGACTTGCTGGCCGAGATCCGTGAGTTCGGCGGCGACATGAAGGAAACCTATGGCGTGCCGGTGGAAGAGATACAGGAAGGCATCAAGCACGGCGTGCGCAAGATCAATATCGACACCGATATCCGCCTGGCCATGACCGGCGCGGTGCGGCGTTACCTGGCCGAGAACCCATCCAAGTTCGATCCGCGCGACTTCCTGAAGCCGGCCCGTGAAGCGGCCAGGCTATTGTGCAAGGCGCGCTTCCTGTCGTTCGGCTGCGAAGGCCAGGCTGGCAAGATCAAGTCTTTGCCACTGGAGAAGATGGCCGAGCGCTATAAAAAAGGCGAACTAGCGCAGATCGTCAATTAAGGATATGCCGAACAAGCTACAGCGCGCGCCTACCCGGCCAGCCGTTTTGCGTCTGCGATGCTCACCGTACCTTCGTACGGCTGCGCTTCTCGACGCAAACTCGGGCCGCTCGCTACGCTTCTTCAGCACATCCCAAAGTTAGTGCAACATCTGTTCAGGGTGCAATAGCGCACCCTGCGTTTTTTTTTTGCCCATACCATGACTACGTTACTGCAATCGACCATCCATTCCCTGCCGCTGCTCGGACGCGGCAAGGTGCGCGAAAACTA
>FSYV01000217.1_pt1 | contig 12190 bp, 10 predicted proteins | sample 1638641 | NCBI WGS metagenome assembly FSYV01 (sample SAMEA3914813, study PRJEB12502) | metagenome | biome: forest; material: soil | place: Canada | collected 2011-07-07 | depth 0.3 m
CGGCATGGCTTGCGCCGCATCGCTGCCGATATCCGACTGGGTCAGCGAGATGGTGGGCAGGCGCACCGCGCCAGACTCGGCGATCGCCGCGGCGCTGCTACGTGTAAGGGGGCCGATCAGTACATCGCTGTCGGCCAGCGCGTTGAGGTAGCTCGACACGACCTCTTCGGGAATGTCGGTGGTCAGCACGATCTTGACCGCTATGCCGCTTTTTTCCTGCTCGTAGGCACTCATGAAGCCGGCCTTGACGGCATTGGCGGCGGCACCCAGGCTATCCGAGCGCAAGGGCAAAAACAGCGTGAAGCGTAATATCCTTGGCGCGGCGTCGGGCGGTTGCTGCGGCGCCGCTGCCGTCGATGCCGGCATGATCAGACCCGTTGAATCGGCGCTTTCGGCCGCCGCTTGCGGCACTTTCGCGGCTGGAGCACCGTTCGAAGGCGATGGCGATGCCGCTCCTGGCGCATTGGTTTGCTGCCCTGCATATGCGGTAGTTGTATTTACTGCTGCAGACAGGCACAATCCGCAGAGCAAGATCCCCCGCATCCAATTAATTGCACGCACGTGCCGCCCCTCCCAAATGACCGCAACCAACCCCGCTTCCACGTCGACCACTGCCTCACTCTCGTCCCTCATGCTTGAAGTGACACAGCAGACTTATCCGGCATCGACATTATATGTGGTGGCGACGCCGATAGGTAACATTGGCGATATTACGGTGCGCGCCCTGCATGTGCTGGGCCTGGTCGACGCCGTGGCTTGCGAGGATACGCGCAACACCGCGCAACTGCTGGCGCGCTACGGATTGAACAAGCCGTTGATCGCGGCCCACCAGCACAATGAGCGCGAAGCGGCGGAAAAGCTGATAGCACGCCTGCAGTCGGGTGAACGGATCGCCGTGGTTTCGGATGCGGGCACGCCGGCGGTGTCCGACCCCGGTGCGCGTATCGTCGATGCGGTGCGCCGCGCCGGCCTGCGCGTCACGCCGCTGCCGGGCGCCTCGGCCGCCGTCAGCGCGGTATCGGCTGCGGGCCTGGTACAGGATCAGTTTCACTTCGTCGGTTTCTTGCCGAGCAAGACCAGGCAGCGCGACAACGCACTGGCTGCGCTCAAGGGCAGCGTCGCCACGCTGGTCTTTTACGAAGCGCCACATCGCATCGAAGAGACCATCGGCAGCTTGACGCAGGCCTTCGAAGCCACGCGCAACGTGGTGTTCGCGCGCGAAATCAGCAAGCTGTTTGAAGAAATCCATCGCTGCCCGCTGTCCGAAGCGCGCGCCTGGCTGGCGGCGGACCCGCATCGCCACAAGGGCGAATATGTGATCGTGCTGGAAGGCGCGCCGCAATCCGACGACGATGGTTTGGCCGGTGCCGAGGCCGATCGCGTATTGACGATCCTGCTAGGTTCGTGTTCGGTCAAACAGGCCGCAACACTGGCCGCCGAATTGACCGGGCAAAAAAAGAATGCGCTCTACGAGCGGGCGCTGCAACTCAGCGCTGCACCACCAGGGGCTTGATTTCGCCGATGCTGGCCTGCAGCTTCTGCGCCGCCGCCTGCGCGTCTTCACGCGTGGCAAACGGGCCGCTGTGCAGGCGATAGAACAAGCCGACGAAATACACTTCCAGCGGCGGCAGCGAACCGTCCCATGACTGCTGCAGACGCGAGCGCACCGCCTCCGCATTGCCTTGCTCGGTGTAGGCGCCGAATTGAAGATAGAAGCCGCTGGCCGGCGCCGCCGCATCAAGGGAGGTCACCGCATTTGAAGCAGGCGATGCGGGCGCATAGTCTGCCGGCGAAATGGCATTTTCCGAAAGTTGGGCGACTGCCGAGGGCACCACGGCTACCTCCGCCCTGGTCTGGCGCGGCACTTCCGCTGCGGCGACCGGCAGCGGCGCTCCCGCGTCCGCCTGCCTGCCGGCGACAGCATTGCCGGCTCTGGCCGCGTTGATGCGTGCAATATCGTCCGGCAAGAGCCTCTCGACTTCGAGTTCGCTGCTGCCCCTGCCGAGGTAACCGAGCTTGAGCGCCGCAGTATAAGACAAATCGATAATGCGCCCGCTATGGAAAGGGCCGCGGTCGTTGATGCGCACAATCACCTGCGCGCCGTTGCTCAGGTTGGTTACGCGCGCATAAGACGGTATCGGCAGCGTCGGATGTGCGGCGGTCAGCTTGTACATGTCGTACAACTCGCCCGACGAGGTCTTTTGGCCATGGAATTTCTTGCCGTACCAGCTCCCGGTACCACGCTGCGTAAACGGGCGTTCGTCCACCAGCGGCACGTAAGTCTTGCCGAATACGACATAGGGCTTGTTGCCGGTTAATGAATAAGGTTCGACTTTCGGCACCGCATCGGGCAAGTCGAGCAAGCCTTCCGGCGGCCGCTCGCCGGGTCCGTCATCCTGGTAGTAGCCGCCACGACCCGAACCAGCCGCAGGCAGGGGCGGCAGACGTGCGGCGTTGGCTGAAGCGGTCGCCGGTGAGGCAGGAGATGCAATCGGGGCGGAAATCGCGTCGCGGGAAGGCAATTTCGATGGCGTGCTGCATGCAGCCAACAGGATGGCGATGACAAAAGGCAACACCGAACGCATGCGGCCAAGTCCGAAGTGCCGCGCGATGCTTAGCTTTCGTGGCCTCAAAGCAATTGTCATCAGCTCTGTATCAGTTTTCGATTTCTTTGTATGCTCATCAGGATGCCAGCACCCAGGCCCAGCGTCAACAGCGAGGTGCCGCCGTAGCTCATGAAGGGCAAAGGCACGCCGACCACCGGCAGGATGCCGCTGACCATGCCCATGTTGACGAATGCATAGGTAAAGAAAATCATGGTGATCGCACCGGCCAGCAAGCGGGTAAAGAACGTGGGCGCATTGGCGGCGATGATCAGGCCGCGCCCGATCAGCAGCAGGTACAAGGTCATCAGCACGATATTGCCGATCAGGCCGAACTCTTCGGAATAGACCGCAAAGATGAAATCGGTAGTCCGTTCGGGGATGAACTCCAGATGGGCTTGCGTACCCTGTTGCCAACCCTTGCCGGTGATGCCGCCCGAGCCGACCGCAATGGTCGACTGGATGATGTGAAAGCCCTTGCCGAGCGGATCGGTAGACGGGTCGATCAAGGTCATGATGCGTTCGCGCTGATAGCTGTGCAGGAAGCGCCAGGCGATCGGCAGGCTGGCGCCGCCCAGCACGGCCAGGCCGAACAACACGCGCCATGAGAGGCCAGCGAGGAATATGATGTAGAAGCCGGCGGCCAGCACCAAGAGCGCAGTGCCGAGATCGGGCTGCCGACCGATCAAGTAGACCGGCACGACCAGCAGCAATCCGGCGATCAGAAACTCGCGCCAGCGCACCACGCCTTCGTGCTTCTGGAAGAACCACGCCAGCATCAGCGGCATGGCGATCTTCATGATTTCCGATGGCTGGAGGTTCGCAACGCCAAGGTTGAGCCAGCGGCGCGCGCCGAGCTTGACCGTGCCGAATGCCGCAACCGCGAGCAGCAACATGATGCCCAGGCAATACACCGGCGCGGCAAACCGCATCAGCGTCTGCGGCGGTATATTGGCCGCCAGCCACATCACGGCCAATGCCGCCAGAATGTTGCGGATCTGGTTGCTCATGATGCCGGGCAGGCCGATCCCGGCCGAATACAGCGTCACCAGGCCGACCGACAGCAGCAGGCACATGATCAGCATCAGCGAGGCATCGAACACCGCAAGGTGTTTCATGATCAACGGCCACAGCGGCCTTCGGTTCGAGAGCTGCATCAGCGATTCCCGTTCGGTTTTACGATCGGTTGGGCCGGCGCCGGCGCGGCCGGCATATCAGGCATGTCGCCATCGCTGTCCGGGTCGCCCGGCGCATCGTTTTCCGGATCGCCTTCCTTGATCGGGACTGGCACGTCCTTGCCCTCGGGCCGCTTGCCGAGCAGGTAATAGTCGAGCGCCTTCTTCACGATCGGTGCGGCGTATTCCGCACCGAACCCGACATTTTCCACGACAATGGCAATCGCGATGCGCGGATGGTCGGCCGGCGCGAACGCGGTATACAAGGCATTGTCGCGCAACCGTTCGTTGGCATTGCGGGAGCGCTTTTCATTTTTCTTCAAGCCGACCACCTGCGCGGTGCCGGTTTTCCCGGCCGAGACATAGCCGGCGTTCTGGAACACCCGGAATGCCGTGCCGCCGGGCATGCTGGTGGCCCCAACCATGCCTTCTTTCACCACGTCGATGTCTTCCTGCTTCAAGGGAATGCGGCTGCTCTCGCTGCGCACGACAAGGTTGCGTTGCTGCGTCACGCTGCTCTCGATCATCTTGACGAGGTGCGGCTTCATCACCACGCCGTCGTTGGCGAGTGTGGCCACGGCCTTGGCGATCTGCATTGGCGTAAAGGAATTGTAACCCTGGCCGATGCCGAGAGAAATCGTTTCACCGGCGTACCACTTCTTTTGTTCCGGCGCCTTGTAATAACCGCGTTTCCAGGCGGTGGACGGCAATACGCCGGCATGTTCGTTTTCCAGATCGATGCCGGTCAACTCGCCGAAGCCGAACGGTTTCATGAAGTCGTGGATACGATCGACGCCCAGGTCGTTGGCCAGCATGAAGTAATAGATGTCGCACGATACCGCAATCGAGCGGCGCATATCGACCACCCCATGTCCCTGCGGCACGTCGTCGTTAAAGGTGTGATTGCCGAACACGAAATGACCGGGATCGACGAAACTCTGGCTTGGCGTGCGCACGCCAAGTTCCAGTGCGGCCAGGGCCATGAAGGGTTTGTAGGTCGAACCGGGCGGATAGGTGCCGCTGATCGGCCGGTTCACCAAGGGCTTGTCGGGCGAATTGTTCAATTCGTCCCAACTGGCTTGATCGATGCCTTCGACGAACAGGTTCGGATCGAAAGTCGGCTTGGAAACATACGCCAGCACGTCGCCTGTCGAAGGCTCGATCGCCACCAACGCACCGCGATGGTCGCCGAAAGCTTCTTCGACAACCTTTTGCAGCTCGATGTCGATCGACAGAATCAGGTTGTTGCCGGGAATCGCGGAAGTGCGCGACAGCGTGCGCACCGCGCGGCCGCCGGCCGACTTCTCCACCTCCTCGTTGCCGGTGGTGCCGTGCAATTCCTTTTCGTAGCTTTTTTCCAGTCCTTCCTTGCCGATCGAATCGGTACCCTTGTAATTGGGTGCGTCTTCCATGCCTTCGATTTTCTCGGCATCCTTGGGATTGATGCGGCCGATGTAGCCGATCACGTGCGAGGCAACCTCACCCAACGGATACTGGCGAAACAGGCGCGCCTGGATTTCGACGCCGGGGAAACGGTAGCGCTGCGCCGTGAAGCGGGCGACTTCCTCGTCGGTCAGGCGGGTGCGGATCGGCGTGCTTTCAAAGTTCTTGGAATCTTCCAGCAGCTTGCGGAAACGCTTGCGATCCTTGCTCTGGATTTCCACCACCTCGGACAAGCCATCGATTACGCTGTCCAAGTCACCCCTGATCTTGGAAGGCGTGATCTCCAACGTGTAAGCAGAGAAATTGCGCGCCAGCACCACGCCATTGCGGTCGAGAATCAGGCCGCGATTGGGCACCAGGGGGACCACCAGGATGCGATTGTCTTCGGCCTGGGCCGCATAATCGCCATGTTTGTAGATTTGCAGCCAGACGAAGCGCGCCAGCAGCAAGGCAAAGCAAAAGAACACGAAACTGCCGACCGCCGTCAATCGAAGACGGAAGAAGTACAGTTCACGTTCGGTATTCTTGAACTCGGTCATGTTTCCCTGGGCAAATACAGCAGCGGCTTAGATCGGTCGGGTTTCATCGCGGTCTATGGCGCGCCGCTGCGGCGCCAGCAGCAACCATGTCGCCACCGGCCACAAGGCCGCGGCCACAAAGCTCTCGCTGAAGTACAGCCAATCGGGAAATTTGCCGCTCACAATCAGGCGCACGGCCATTTGCACCGCTTGTGCCAACAGCAACAAAGGCAAGACGTGCAAAGTCTGCGTGCCGAGCTGGAACCACAGGACGCGACGATGGATGGTGATGGCAAAATAGGAAAGCAGCGTATAGGCCAGCGCATTTTCGCCGAGCAAGGCGGCATCGTGCACGTCCATCAGCAGGCCCATGAAAAACGCCACACCGATGCCGACCCGGCGCGGCTGATGGATGCTCCAGAACACTAGAACCAGCGCGACGAAGTCAGGCACGCCTATCCAATGCCCCCATGGCAGCATGTTCAAGAAGAACGCGGCCGCCAGGCTGAATCCGATGAACAGCGGGCTGACCGGCAGCAGGATGTAATGCGGATTGTTCATTGGGCCTTTCCAGCCGGGTTTGCCTGATTATTTGGCTGTGCGGCCGGTTTATTATCCGGGGGTCTGGCCGGAACTGCGGCAGGGGCGGTTGTAACCGGTGTCCCGGTCCCGGCCCCAGCCTGTGCCGGAACCTGCACATTCTGCACATTCGTCGGCTCCACCGCTTCGGCGCGGCGGCGGGCAAATTTGTCCTTCTTGTCTTTCACCTCTTCCGGCTCCTCGCGCGGCGGTCTCGGGTCGACCAGCAGGACCAGCAACTGGCGGTTGCGATCTACCCCTGCGGCAGGCTGGCACGTGATGTGGGCGAACGCATCGCTCGACTTGCTCTCCACCTGCAAGACCTTGGCGACGGCCAATCCGGCGGGAAACACGCCATCGATGCCTGAAGTCACCAGCGCATCCCCTTTCTGGATATCGGCGTTGGTGGCCATGAATTTCAAATCGAGGCCGCCGGTCTGGCCGCGCCCGTAAGCCACACTGCGCAAGCCGCTGCGCACGTCCTGCACGGCGATGGCTTGGTCCTTGTCGGTGAGCAACGTGACCTCGGACGTGAACGGGTACACCGACGTCACCTGGCCGACCACGCCGACATCGTCGATCACCGGCTGCCCAAGCGCGACACCGCTCTGCGAGCCGCGATTGAGCACGATCTTGCGCGTGAACGGATCGCGCGCATCGTACAGGATCTCGCTCATGAGAAACTTGGCCGGCAACCGTTCGCTGGCGCCCAGCAATTTGCGCAATTGGGCATTTTCAGCCATTAATTGTTGTGATTGTTGCAATAACTCGGCGTTGGTGGCCTGCCTTTGTGTCAGGTCACGGTTTGCGTGTTGCAAACTTTGCACGGAAGCAAAATAGTCGCCAATGCGATACACCGCGTCCCGCGGCGCCAACGCTGCCATTTGCAGTGGATACAAGGCAGAACCCACGACTTGCCGCACCATGGCGAGGGAGCGAACGCGCGAATCGGCCACCAGGAGGCCGATTGCCAGCAAAGAAAAAAACACCACCTTGGCGCGCGCCGATGCGCCTTGCTTGAATAGTGGTGGTGGGCTGTATTCCATTAGTGCTTCTCAGAAAATCTGCTGCGGGACCAGAATCCGGAACCGTGATGCTCGCCATGCAGCATCGCGGCTGCGCTTCTCGACCGGATCCTCGGTCGCTCGCTGTGATTTTTGAATATGCCCATCAGCCCCTGTTGGCCCAGCACCGCAAACCATCGCATGAGTAGGGTGCCTCTAAAATCGTAGCGAGCGGCTCAAGGTCGGGCTGAGAAGCGCAGCCGTACGACAGTACGGTGAGCATCACAGGCCCGAGATTGACGAATTTGCCAATTCAGCAGTAGATTTTAGAGGTACCCTTTATTCGTAGGAGAAGATCGAACCTAGCTTATCCATGCGCTCCAGGGCCATGCCCGAACCGCGCACCACGCAAGTCAGGGGATCTTCGGCCACAATCACCGGCAAGCCGGTTTCTTCCATCAGCAGGCGGTCGAGGTCGCGCAGCAGCGCGCCGCCGCCGGTCAGCATCATGCCTTTTTCGGCAATGTCGGCGCCCAATTCAGGCGGCGTCTGTTCCAGCGCATTCTTGACTGCCGAGACGATGTTGTTGAGCGGATCGGTCAGCGCTTCGAGGATTTCATTGCTGGAAATGGTGAATGAGCGCGGAATGCCTTCGGAAAGGTTGCGCCCCTTGACTTCCATCTCCTTGACTTCCGAACCAGGGAAGGCGGAGCCGATTTCCTTCTTGATCGCTTCGGCGGTCTGTTCGCCGATCAGCATGCCGTAGTTGCGGCGGATGTAGTTGACGATGGCTTCGTCGAATTTGTCGCCGCCGACGCGCACCGAGCCCTTGTAGACCATGCCGCCCAGCGAGATGATGCCGACTTCGGTGGTGCCGCCGCCGATATCGACCACCATCGAGCCGGTCGCCTCAGACACCGGCAATCCGGCGCCGATCGCAGCCGCCATCGGCTCTTCGATCAGGTATACCTGCGACGCACCGGCGCCGAGCGCCGATTCGCGGATCGCCCGGCGTTCCACCTGGGTCGAGCCGCAGGGCACGCAGATGATGATGCGCGGCGAAGGCTTGAACAGCTTGGAATCATGCACCATGCGGATGAATTGCTTGAGCATCTGTTCGGTGACGGTGAAGTCGGCGATCACGCCATCCTTCATCGGGCGGATCGCCTCGATGTTGCCGGGGACCTTGCCCAGCATCTGCTTCGCCTCCTTGCCGACCGCCTGGATGGTCTTCTTGCCGTTCGGGCCGCCCTGCTGGCGGATGGCAACGACCGATGGCTCGTCGAGTACAATGCCAAGCCCACGCACATAAATCAGCGTGTTGGCGGTACCAAGGTCGATGGCCAGATCATTGGAAAAATAACTGCGTAGAAATCCAAACATTAAAATTATCCTGATGCGCAATCAGTGTGCGCTTTAACTCGTTAAGGTTGGCGTTAGGGTTGATTTCGAACCGGCTGGCGCACAAATCCGCGCCGATCGAGTATTAACCAGACATTCTACCTTATAATTTGTTTGAAATCAGGCGACAGACAGCGCAAAAATGCAAGCGCGTTACGCCATTTTGACAAGTATTTACGTGGGTTAACGCAGTCATTTACGAACTTTTCGTATCGCCGCCGTTTTCACCAGTTTGCAACTTTAGCCTGTGCGCCCACCGCGCCCCATATCATGTCCCTTACTCTCGAAGACGTCGACAAACTGATCAAATTGGCCCAGATCAAGCTCACCAGCGAGCAACGCTCCAAAACACTGGAGCAATTGAACGGCATATTTGCCTTGGTCGAGCAGATGAAGGCGGTTGACACCAGTGCGGTCGAGCCATTGAATCAGCCGATCGAGGCCTATCAGGACCATGTCGCCCTGCGCTTGCGCGATGACGTTGCGACCGAACCGAATCGACGCGAAGACTACCAGGCGGTCGCTCCGGCGACGCACGACGGGCACTATCTCGTGCCCCAGGTGCTCGAAAATTAAGGCCGGAAGAGAAACCGGCTGAAGCCAGCCTCGCCTGTCGACCCGAACATGCTCCTTTTTTCCAAGTAATATGCACACCAAGACCCTGAAAGAATTATCGGCACTGCTGCAAGCCCGGACCGTTTCCGCGACCGAGCTGGCGCAGTTGTTCCTCAAGCGCATCGCCGGCCATGGCGAACTGAACGCCTTCCTGCACGTCGACGAGACATTGACCTTGCAGCAAGCGGCACAGGCCGACCGCCTGTTAGCGGAAGGCAAAGCCGGGCTGTTGACCGGCATTCCAATCGCGCACAAGGATATCTTCGTCACACGCGGCTGGCGCTCCACGGCCGGATCGCACATGCTGGAAAACTACGTCAGCCCGTTTGACGCAACTGTCGTCGAGCGCTTCAAACAGGCCGGCATGGTCACACTGGGCAAGCTCAATTGCGACGAATTCGCCATGGGCGGCTCGAATGAAAACTCGTATTTCGGCCCGGTGAAAAATCCGTGGGACACCGCCGCCATCCCCGGCGGCTCGTCGGGCGGTTCGGCCGCCGCCGTGGCAGCACGCCTGACGCCGGCCGCCACCGCAACCGATACCGGCGGCTCGATCCGCCAGCCGGCGTCGCTGTGCGGCGTGACCGGCATCAAGCCGACCTATGGCCGGGTGTCGCGCTTTGGCATGATCGCGTTTGCCTCGTCGCTCGACCAGGGTGGGCCGATCGCCAAGACGGCGGAAGATTGCGCCCTGCTGCTGGGCGCCATGGCCGGCTTCGACCCGCGCGACTCGACCAGTGTCGACCACCCGGCGGAGGATTTCACGGCTGGCCTGAACGGCGATTTGCAAGGCCTTCGCATCGGTGTGCCGCGCGAATTCTTCGGCCCCGGCCTGGCGCCCGACGTGGAACAGGCCGTGCGCACCGCCCTGAAGGAATATGAAAAGCTGGGCGCCGTGCTGGTCGACATTTCGCTGCCGAAGACCGAGTTGTCGATTCCCGTCTATTACGTGATCGCGCCGGCCGAAGCGTCGTCCAACCTGAGCCGTTTCGACGGCGTGCGCTACGGCCATCGCGCCAAGGAATACACGGGCCTCGAAGACATGTACCAGCAGACGCGCACCGAAGGCTTCGGCGAGGAAGTCAAGCGCCGCATCCTGGTCGGCGCCTACGTGCTGTCGCACGGCTATTACGACGCCTACTACCTGCAGGCGCAAAAGATCCGCCGCATGATCGCGCAAGACTTCCAGGCCGCGTTCCAGCAATGCGACGTGATCATGGGCCCGGTCTCGCCCACCGTGGCATGGGACATCGGCGACAAGTCCGACGACCCGGTGGCCAACTACCTGGCCGACATTTTCACCTTGTCGACCAGCCTGGCCGGCCTGCCCGGCATGTCGATCCCGTGCGGTTTCGGCCAGGGTGAAAAGAATGGCAAGCGGCCGGTTGGCCTGCAGATCATCGGCAACTACTTCGCCGAAGCGAAACTGCTTAACGTTGCCCATCGTTACCAGCAGGCGACCGATTGGCATTTGCGCCAGCCGGAGCAGGAGTGATCTTGCAACAATTGCGTACGATGACGGTCATCGGCGCGCTCGCGGCCCTGTCGCTGGCAAGCGCCGCAACCGCGCAACAGATGGACGCGCGATTCTCGTGCGGCGAACAGCGCGACGACCATGGCCTGGCCAGTTTTTTCGCCGACAGCGGCAGAATCCGCTTCAACGGCGACAAAATTGAAGAATTCAATTGGGAATCGTCGGTATTTCGCAGCATGCACGGGCTCGAATGCAGCATCGATACCGACGATGGCGTGGCGGTTGAGTTCATCGGCGACGAACAGCGCCAGGCTTGGCGTATACGCCTGAACGATGCTGCTGCAGCGCGCAGCAGGCGCGGCTACGATATCAGCCACGGCTTGAATTGCACGATTCGCTTCGAACGCGTGGGCGACATGGTGCACGTCAATCCAAGCTGCCCGGCACTATGCGGCTCGCGCCAGAATTTTTCGGAATTCAGTTTCGACGTGAAAAGCGGCAAGTGCCGCTATGAAGATTAAAAAGTGAGGAATGACGCTATGCAGTGGGAAGTCGTGATCGGTCTGGAAACCCATACCCAGTTAACCACCGAATCGAAAATATTCAGCGGGGCGTCGACGCGCTTCGGCGCCGAAGCCAATACCCAGGCCAGCGCCGTGGACCTGGCGTTGCCCGGCGTGTTGCCGGTGTTGAATCGTGGCGCGGTGGAACGTGCCATCCAGTTTGGCCTGGCCATCGGCGCGACCATTACGCCACGCTCGATTTTCGCGCGCAAGAACTACTTTTACCCGGACTTACCCAAAGGCTACCAGATCAGCCAGTTTGCCATTCCTGTCGTGCAGGGCGGCTCGCTGACCTTCCCGATGGAAAAGGATGGCAAAGCCGAAATGAAGACCGTCCAGCTGACGCGCGCCCATCTGGAAGAAGACGCCGGCAAGTCGATGCATGATTTCTATGAGCACATGACCGGCATCGACTTGAATCGCGCCGGCACCCCGTTGCTGGAAATCGTCACCGAACCCGACATGCGCAGCCCCGCGGAAGCCATCGCCTATGCCAAGGCGCTGCATTCGCTGGTAACGTGGCTGGGGATTTGCGACGGCAACATGCAGGAGGGATCGTTCCGCTGCGATTTGAACGTGTCGGTCAGGCCGGTCGGGCAGGAAAAGTTCGGCACGCGCTGCGAGATCAAGAACGTCAACTCGTTCCGCTTCATGGAAGAGGCGATGAACTACGAGATCCGGCGCCAGATCGAGGTGCTCGAAGACGGCGGCCAGATTATCCAGCAAACGCGCCTGTACGACCCGGACCGCAAGGAAACGCGCCCGATGCGCAACAAGGAAGATTCGCAGGATTACCGCTACTTCCCCGACCCCGA
>FSYV01000344.1_pt1 | contig 12164 bp, 10 predicted proteins | sample 1638641 | NCBI WGS metagenome assembly FSYV01 (sample SAMEA3914813, study PRJEB12502) | metagenome | biome: forest; material: soil | place: Canada | collected 2011-07-07 | depth 0.3 m
CCACGTGTTCAACGCACCACGCCTCCAGTGCGCGCGCGATGGTGCGATGGCGTGGTTCGAAGAAGGGCCAGCTGGTGTAGTGGTTGTCTGTCATTTTTTATTTTCCCGTGGGCGCGCCGATGCCCTTTTTCTCCCCTCTGCCCGCTTGCGGGAGAGGGGCCGGGAGAGAGGGGCATCGCGAACAATTTGACTTGGCGAACACCCTCTCCCCTACCCCTCTCCCGCAAGCGGGAGAGGGAACTACGCAAAGCTGCTTAATCCCCCTCGAACCGAGGCTTTTCCTTCGCAACAAACGCATGATAAGCCCGATGAAAATCATTGCTCATCATGCAGATCGCCTGCGCCTGCGCTTCCGCCTCTATCGCTTCGTCCACACCCATGTTCCATTCCTGCTGCAACATCTTCTTGGTCATGCCGTGGGCGAAGGTCGGGCCTTGCGCCAGATCAGCCGCCATGCGCTGCGCCTCGGCCAGCACCTCTTCGGGCGCGCACAGGCGGTTGAAAAAACCCCAGCGCTCGGCTTCCTCGCCGCCCAGCGAGCGGCCGGTGTAAAGCAGCTCCGCCGCACGGCCTTGCCCGATCACGCGCGGCAACATGGCGCAGGCGCCCATGTCGCAGCCGGCCAGGCCGACCCGCGTGAAGAGAAACGCTGTCTTGCTGCGCGCTGTGCCATAGCGCAAGTCCGAAGCGAGCGCGAGGATGGCGCCGGCGCCGACACAAATACCGTCGATGGCAGCGACAACGGGTTGCGGGCACGCCCGCATCGCCTTGACCAGGTCGCCCGTCATGCGCGTGAAGGCCAGCAAGCCGGGCATGTCGAGCCGGGTCAAGGGGCCGATGATGTCGTGCACGTCGCCGCCGGAACAAAAGTTTTCGCCAGCTCCCGTCACGACGATCGCCTTGACATCCTGCGCATAGGCCAGCGCGCGAAACAGGTCGCGCATTTCGGCGTAGGAATCGAAGGTCAGCGGGTTCTTGCGCTCCGGGCGATTCAGGGTCAGCGTCGCCACGCCTGCATCGGTCGAAAAATCGAAATGGCTGGCGCGATAGTCCGCCAGGGAGTTGGCATTGCCCGGCAATTGCTGGGCCTGGCCCGGTAAGTAGCGCATGATTTATTCCTTCGAGACTTCGGTCTCGGTCAAGTGCTGCTTCATCTGCGACAGCAACGCAATCAGCTTGCCCTTGTCCTGCCGGGACAAGCCGCCCATCAATTCGTCTATCCACGCCTCGTGCACAGTCGCCATCTTGGTAAACGCCTTGCGCCCGGCTGCGGTAAGCTTGACGCTATACACGCGGCGGTCAGTCGGGCTCGCCACGCGCAGCACGAGTTTCTCCTGCTCCAGCTGGTCGGTGATGCCGGTGATGTTCCCGCCGGTCACCATCATGCGCTTGGACAGTTCGCCCATGCGCAATCCCTCGGGATGGCGCTGCAATTGCGCCATCAGGTCAAAGCGCGGCAAGGTGACATCGAATTGCTCACGCAGACGCGACCGCACTTCGTTCTCGATGCGGGTCGTGCACGACAACATGCGCAGCCACAATTTAAGGGAACTATGATGCTCTTCCGTGACCCGCGTTTCCAGGTCGAGAACCGGATGCATGTCGTGCCCATTTCCGCCGTGATGCAGTTGTCCGTTCGACGCACTGACTTTTGCTTTACGCGCCATGCTCATTCCCCTTTAGGTTAACGCCATCGCTTTTGCAGGTATGCTCCTGCTGAGCGCATACTCGTTTCAGGATTCCAACAGCTTCGCTGCTATTTCCTGCGGCGACAAGCTGCTATTTGCTGCAGCAAGCTGCCGCTCCCGCTCCAGATTGCGCTCCAGTTGCAGCTTGCCGGCACGGTATTGTTTCGGCCATTCCACGTCGGTGTAGCCGAGTTTCGCGCATTCGTTCAAGGTCCATGCCGGGTTCGCCAGATGCGGCCGCGCGATGGCGCACAGGTCGGCGCGTCCCGCAGCGATGATGCTGTTGGCGTGATCGGCTTCATAGATTGCGCCCACCGCAATCGTCGGAATGCCGACCTCGTTACGGATGCGATCGGCAAACGGCGTCTGGAACATGCGACCGTATAGCGGCCGCTCACTCTTGCTGACCTGGCCAGAGGAACAATCGATCATGTCGGCGCCGGCTTGCTTGAACAAGCGTGCAATCGCCACCGCGTCGTCCGGCGTGATGCCGCCTTCGACCCAGTCGTGCGCCGAAATGCGCACGCTGATCGGTTTATTCTGCGGCCACGCGGCGCGAATCTCGGCAAATACTTCGAGCGGGTAGCGGCAGCGGTTTTCCAGCGTGCCGCCGTAGTCGTCGTCGCGCCGGTTGGTCAGCGGCGAGATGAAACTCGAAAGCAGGTAACCGTGCGCACAATGCAGTTCCAGCCAATCGAAACCGGCCTCGGCCGCCGCCTGCGTCGCGCGCACAAAATCGGCCTTGATGCGTGCCATGTCTGTGTGCGTCGCGGCGCGCGCCATGGCCGAGACGCCGGCCAGATATTGCTGTTCCGAAGCCGAAACCAGCGGCCAGTTGCCTTCCGCCAGCGGCAGGTCGATGCCATCCCATGGCGCGCACGTCGAACCTTTCGCACCGGCGTGGCCGATCTGCATCGCGATCTTCGCATCGGTATGCGCATGCACGTAATCGACCACGCGTTTCCAGGCGGCGGTATGTTCCGGCGTGTAGAGTCCCGGACAATGCGGCGTGATGCGCGCATCGGCCGAGACGCAAGTCATCTCGGCAAACACCAGCCCCGCACCGCCCATCGCACGGCTCCCGAGATGCACGAGGTGATAGTCGCCGACCAGCCCATCCGCGGCCGAATACTGCGCCATCGGCGACACCACGATGCGATTCTTCAACAAGGTTGAGCGCAGTTTGAACGGCGTCAGCATCGGCGGCATGCTGCGCGAATTCGCGTGCGGTTGCGGCAAGCCTGTTTGCGCATAGGCGCGCATCGCAATCCAGTTCTCGTAATTGCTCACGTACCCGGCATCGCGCAGGCGCAGATTTTCATGCGACAGGCGCTGGCTGCGCGTCAGCATGGAATAGGCAAATTGCGGTGCTTCCATTTGGCTGTAGCGCTGTACGTTTTCAAACCATTCCATCGAATTGCGCGCCGCGCTCTGGATCTTCAACACTTCCAGCGCGCGCGCCGATTGATACGATTCCATTACACGCTCGATTCCCCCCGCACCGGCCTGTTCGAAGCAGCGGGCCAGCTCGATCGCATCTTCCAGCGCCAGTTTGGTGCCCGAGCCGATGGAAAAATGCGCGGTGTGCGCAGCATCGCCCATCAAGACCACCGGTACGCGTTTCGTGCCGATATCGTTCCAATGCACCCAGTTTTCGCACACGATACGGGGGAACTTGATCCAGATCGCGGCCCCGCGCAAATGCGAGGCGTTTGATAGCAACGGATTTCCATCAAGGTATTTGGCGAACAGCTTTTCGCAAAAGGCGATGCCCTCGGCCTGGCTCATGCAATCCAGGCCGGCCCGTTGCCAGACTTCCTCCGGTGTTTCAATGATGAACGTCGCGGTATCGCCATCATATTGGTAGGCGTGTGCCTGGAACCAGCCGAACTCGGTTTCTTCGAAGGCAAAGGTAAAGGCGGGAAACAGTTTTTTGGTGCCGAGCCAGATGAAACGGCATTTGCGCGTGTCGATATTGGGTCGGTAGGTCTGCTCGTAGCGCGTGCGCACGCGGCTGTTCAAGCCGTCGCAGGCGATCACGAGATCGGCATCGGTTTGCCGCGCCAGTTCCTGGTCATCCGTGACATCGGTTTCGAACACGAGTTTGACGCCCTGCTCCTCGCAGCGCTGCTGCAGGATATTGAGCAGGCGCTTGCGGCCGATGCCGCAAAAGCCGTGGCCGCCGGAGGTGGTCGTGTGGCCCTTGAAGTGGACCTCGATATCATCCCAGTGATTGAACGATTGCAGGATGGTCCGTGCGGTGGTTTCGTCGGCATTGACGAGGTTGCCCAGCGTCTGGTCGGAAAACACCACACCCCAGCCGAAGGTGTCGTAGGGGCGGTTGCGCTCGACCACGACAATCTCGTGCCGGCTGTCCTGCTTTTTCATCAAGAGAGCAAAGTACAAGCCTGCCGGCCCGCCGCCGATGCATGCGATTTTCATTTGACATGCCTCAGTTTGAAGCGTTGCAGCTTGCCGGTCTCGGTGCGCGGCAAGGCGGCGCAAAATTCGATGACGCGCGGATATTTGTATGGCGCGATAGCCTGCTTGACGAAATCCTGCAATTCCCTCGCCGTCGCATCGCCCAACGCAGCATCGGGTTTCAAGACCACGTAAGCCTTGACGATCTGCCCGCGCTCGTCGTCGGGCCAGCCGACCACCGCGCATTCGGCCACCAGCGCATGACGCAGCAACGCGTCCTCCACTTCCGGCCCGGCGATATTGTAGCCGGCGGAAATGATCATGTCGTCGGTGCGTGCCTGGTACCAGAAATAGCCGTCGGCATCCATGCAATAGGCGTCGCCGGTCAGGTTCCAGCCGTCGCGCACGTAGTTGCCCTGCCGCTCGTCGGCCAGGTAGCGGCAGCCTGTTGGTCCTTTCACGGCCAGATGTCCGACTGTGCCGGGCGGCACCGGTACGCCATCGTCATCGAGTACACAAGCCGCGTAACCGGGTATCGGCTTGCCGGTCGCACCGGGGCGAATGTCGTCGCCCGCTGCGGAAATGAAAATATGCAGCATCTCGGTGGCGCCGATGCCGTCGATCATGCGCAGGCCGCTGGCGTGGCGCCAGCTTTCGCACGTGGCCAGCGGCAAGGCTTCTCCCGCCGAGACGCTTTTGCGCAGGCTGCTCAAATCAAACCGGGCGGCCATCGGCGCCATCTGTCGATAAAAGGTGGGCGCGGTAAAGCATACCGTCGCCCGATAAGTCGCAATCGCCTGCAGCAGCGATTCCGGATTCAATTTTTCCAGCAACACCGTCGATGCGCCAACGCGCAACGGAAACAAGAGCAAGCCGCCGAGGCCGAACGTGAACGCCAGCGGCGGCGTGCCGATGAAGACATCGTCTTCCTGCGAACGCAAGGTGGAACGCGGGAAGCAATCGCAAATGGCCAGCACGTCGCGATGAAAATGCATCGTGCCCTTGGGAACGCCTGTGGTGCCGGAAGTGAATCCGATCAGGCAGACATCCTCGGCTGCGGTATCGACAGCCGTGAACGCGCCACTTTGGCGGCGCATGCGTTGCTCCAGGGAGCCCTCGCCGTCTTCGTGAAAATAGAGCGCAGTGGGGCGTGCCACGGCGGCGGACATGGCCGATACCATTTCTTCGCGCAATTCCCCCGCGCAGAGGACCGCGCCGACTTTTGCCTTGTCCAGTATCACCGTCAGTTCGCGCGCGCGCAGCAAGGGCATGGTTGGCACGGCGATGCAACCGGCCTTCCACACGGCCAGGCTGCAAGCAGCCATCATCGGGCCGTTACTGCCGCGCAACAATACCCGGCTGCCAGTCGGCAGTTGCAGGTCATGGTGCAGCACGGCGGCAATCCGGTTAACCTGGTCGAGCAATTGCGCATAGGTCCAAGTCTGGTCGTTTCCGTTCAGCCGGCCATGAATGACCGGCTTGTCGGCGCGCCTGCCGACGGCCATTTTGTCGAGCAGTTCAACGGTGCAATTGAGGCGGTCGGGGTATTGCAGCTCGGGCAGCTCGAACAACAGCGCCGGCCAGGCGGCGCGTGGCGGCAGGTTGTCGTGGGCGTAGGTGTCGGCGTAGGCTGATGCACTCATGCGGGCTTGGTTTTTGAGTTGTCGCTGCCTGCAAAAAAATGTACTTTAATCCTAAACTATCGACTATTCAAGAAATTGTTCTTTTTTCCATTGCGCTATGCAGCAAAGAATTTCCCGGCAAGGGAAATTGTCTGGCGGAAAGAAAACGCCACCCGAGGGTGGCGCTTTGCAAGCTTTGAAACCGCACTTCAGCCGGCCGTTTTCTTTTCCCGCCCGACCCAATACAACAGGCCGACGATGACTGCGTACGGCAGCAGCGACAAGCCGTCCGACATCACACCTTCGAAGAAGGGATTGTTCTTGCTGGCCCAATCGCCCACCGCCTGGTCGAAATTGGTCAGGATGCCGGCCGTAAACGCAATGATGATGCCGGCCAGCGCACCGCCGGCAATATAGCCCGATGCCAGCAACACGCCGGCGCTGCGGTCACCGGCGGCCTGCTTCTCGTCGGCGCTCAGGCTGGCATTGTGCGCGAGCTTGTTGTTGCGCCGGTCGACCAGCCAGCGCACCATGCCGCCGATGAACAGCGGCGCGGAAGACGACAGGGGCAGATACACGCCGACCGCAAACGCCAGCGATGGAATGTCCGACATTTCCAGCACGACGGCAATCATCACGCCGAACAACACCAGGGTCCACGGCAATTGGCGATCGAGAATGCCCTTGATGATGTAAGACATCAGCACCGCCTTCGGCGCATCGTATTTCTTCACCTCGCTGCCGTCCGGGCGCTTGGTGTATTGGCCATTGATGCCCGGGTCGACCAGGTAGGCCGCCTTGCCGCTGTCGTCAACCAGGTACTTGCCCGCCGGCCCACCGACAGTGTCGTTCTTGTGCCAGACGTGGTAGGTCTTGTCGTCCTGGGCCGCCTGCGGACCTTGCAGCTTGGCGGTATCGACCAGCTTGCCGGCATCGGTGGCGAGGTTGGGCGCCACCTGCGCCGCCGGCACATAAACGGTGCCCGCATCGTTGAGTTTCAACAGGATGGGGCCGAGTATCAGCGCCGACGACAAGGCACCCGCAAGAATCGCATATTGCTGCAGGCGCGGCGTCGAGCCGACCAGATAGCCGGTCTTCAAGTCTTGCGAGGTCGTGCCCGCATTCGAGGACGCGATGCAGACGATGGCGCCAACTGAAAGCGCCGTCACATAATATTGCCCGCCGGTCCAGCCCATCAGCAGGAAGATCAGGCAGGTGAACAATAGCGTGGCCACCGTCATGCCCGAGATCGGATTCGACGAGGAGCCGATCTCGCCGGTCAGGCGCGACGATACGGTCGAGAACAGGAAGCCGAACATCAGGATCAGGATCGCGCCCAGCAGGTTCATGTGCAGCGGCGTGGAGAACGTGATGATGGCAATGATGGCGAGCGAACCGATCAAGACCCATTTCATCGGGATGTCCTGATCCGTGCGCAAAGGGGCGGCAACGAGTGCGCCTTTGCCCGCGCCCTTACCTTTGCCCAACCCCGCCAGGCCGGCAGTCAGGCTGCGCCAGATGGTAGGCATGGCGCGCCCGAGGCTGACCAGCCCGCCGGTGGCGACCGCGCCCGCGCCGATATACAGCACGTAGGCACCGCGTATGTCGTCAGGCGACATGTCGCTGATCAGCTTGGTGCCCGGCGCGATCGGCACGCCCAGGTGTTCGCCGAAGAATTTGATCATCGGGATCAGCAACAGGTAAGACAACACGCCACCGGCAGCCATCACCGAGGAAATGCGCGGGCCGATGATATAGCCCACCCCGAGCAGTTCGGGCGACACCTCGGCGCCGAGCGAACCGGACTTCAACGGCGCATCGAACACCACTTCAGGCGTGTCTTTCCAGCCCTTGAACGCGACGTTCAATACCTTGTACAACAGGCCAATGCCGAAACCACCAAAGATCACGGCGGCGCGCTTGCCGGCGTCATCCTGCCCCTGCTCGCCTGCCCGGCTGGTTTCCCCTGCCGCCTCGCGCGACGTTTCGGTGGCCGCCGCCTTCAGCACTTCGGCACAGGCGGTGCCCTCGGGATATTTCAGCTCGTCGTGCTGCTCGACGATCATGGTGCGCCGCATCGGTATCATCAACAGGATGCCAAGCAAGCCGCCGAGTATCCCGACCAGCATCACGCGCCAGATTTCGAGGTCGAAGCCGAGGATCAATATCGCCGGCATGGTCACGCCGAGGCCGAACGCGATCGACTCGCCGGCCGAACCGGCAGTCTGGGTGATGCTGTTTTCCAGGATCGTCGAATCCTTGCCGCCGAGCTTGTGGGTCAGGCGAAACAGCGTGATCGCAATCACCGCCACCGGGATCGACGCGCTCACCGTCAGGCCGACCTTCAACACGAGGTAGAGCGACGAGGCGCCGAACACCATGCCGAGGATCACGCCCATCATCAGCGAACGGAAAGTGAATTCGGGCAGGTTGGCGCTGGCGGGGATATACGGCCTCACCGCCGGAGTCTGGGGATCGGTGTTGGCAACGTTAGGCATTGGCTTTTACCTTTTTTATGTGGGCAAATTTAGACGCATCAGCAAATCCGCAAGGCATTGTGTACCCGGCGTTGTTCGCAAAACGCATGTCGGCGAAGGTTTGGGACATGGAGCGGGATCGTAACATAGCCGTCATGGCGGTTGAGGCGAGACCAAATAACTTTAGGCTTAATATTTTCTTCCGCAACGCAGCAAATCCAGACTATCCGAACATAGCCAAAGCAAGTGTTGTGCCTTGGCCACATGGGCGCGCCGACGTTCCACATGCACGGAGGCCATGCCGGTAAGATGCTCCAACGACACAGGTCAGAGAAATGAAAAACGAAGCGGGAGACATCATGATCATTGCGGACCACATAGACATCATCCTCGACGTAACCGGCGCCATCACAGCCGTCGTCGTGCTGCAGTTTTTCTTCCCGCAGAAGGTCCTGCGCCTGCTAAGCAAGCAAACCATACACGATGAAGCGGGCCTGTTCTATGCGCGCCACTGGGGCTTGTTGGCGTTTGCCATCGGTGGACTACTGATCTATGCGGCCGGGCATGCCGAAGCACGTGCGGCTATCATGCTGTTTGCCGCCATCGAGAAAGCCGGCCTGGTCGGCTTGATTGCGCTGCATGCCAGGCGACCCTATACGCAGGGGATGCGCCTGGCTGCAGTGTTCGACGGGATTTGCGTGCTGGTCTACGCGATCTATCTCGCAGGGATTGCCTGAGCTAATGCGGATCAGTCCAGCGGCAAACCCACATAGTTTTCGGCAAACACCGTCGCTGCGGCTCTCGAACCTACGAGGTAGTTCAGTTCGGAAAGCTGGAGATGATCCTGGAACGCCGTATTGTCGCCGAAGCGATGCAGCATCGATGTCATCCACCATGAGAAATGCTGCTTGCGCCAGATATGCTTGAGGCAGGTGTTCGAATACGCTTCGAGCAATTCGGGCTTCTTCTCACGCAGGGCCGAGGTCATCGCGCGGGCCAGAACCTGCACGTCGGCCACGGCAGAATTCATTCCCTTGGCACCGGTCGGTGGAACGATATGCGCGGCATCGCCGGCAAGGAACAGGCGGCCGTACTGCATCGGCTCCGCGACGAAGCTGCGCATCGGCGTCACGCTCTTTTGCATGATCGGCCCTTCGTTCAATTTCCATCCGTCGCCGGTTTCCAGCCGCGCATGCAACTCGTCCCAGATGCGGTCGTCGGACCACTCGGCGATGTCTTCGTCGGGCGTGCATTGCAGGTACAGGCGCGTGATCTCCGGCGAGCGCATCGAAAACAGGGAAAATCCGCGCTCGTGGTGGGCATAGATCAACTCGTCGGCAGCCGGAGCAGCCTGCGCCAGGATGCCGAGCCAGGCGAACGGATAGACGCGTTCGAATTCGCGTATCACCCCCGGCGGGATCGAGGCGCGGCTGATGCCGTGAAAGCCGTCGCAACCGGCAATGTAGTCGCAGACGATTTCCTCGGCCGCGCCATCCCTGACGAAACGAATGCGCGGCTGCGCGTCAGTCAAATCGTGCAGGCTGACGTCACTGACCTCGAAATGAATCTGCCCGCCGGCCTCCAGACGCGCCTGGATCAGATCCTTGACCACTTCATGCTGCGCATAAACGGTGACCGCCTTGCCGCCGGTCAGCGCGCTCAGATCGATGCGATGCCGCTTGCCGTCGAACAGCAGATCGAGGCCGTGGTGCACCATGCCCTGCTTCTGCATGCGCGCGCCGACGCCGGTCTGGTTCAACAAATCGACCGTGCCTTGTTCGAGCACACCGGCACGAATGCGCTCTTCCACATAGCGCCGGCTGCGATTTTCCAGCACGACGGACTCGATGCCGTTCAGGTGCAACAGGTGGGAGAGCAGTAGGCCGGATGGTCCGGCGCCGATGATGCCGACTTGGGTGCGCATGAGGATGGTGTCTCGCTATAAGTGAACCGTGCTGCATTTGGGCGCCTGCAGGAACCTGCTGCCGGACACGGGCGGCTCGCAGCAATTGCTGGAGATGCCATGCGTTTTATTGCGCTCTTATTTTGTTCGATAATCGCACACATGGTTGTTTATCGAACGCTATATAAGATACTATAATTTCACAAAAACAGTGTCAAGGCAGACCGGGGCGCGGCACAGGCTCCCATACAGCAAAAACAGGAGACAGGCATGAATTTCACACTAAAGCGCACCTGGAGACTATCCATCATTGTTGGTGCCGCAGCGTTGGCATTGGCCTCGTTTGCGACCCAGGCGCAGGAAACCATCAAGGTCGGCATCGTCGCACCGTTCTCGGGACCGTTTGCCGACTATGGCAAGCAAATGCAGGCCGGCATCAAGGCCTACATGAAAAAGAATGGCGACACGGTGGCTGGCAAGAAAATTGAAATCATCGTGCGCGACACGACAGGACCGGCACCGGAAATCGCCAAGCGGCTGGCGCAGGAACTGGTGGTGCGCGACAAGGTCGACTTCCTGGCCGGATTCGGCCTGACGCCGGAAGCCCTGGCCGTGGCGCCGGTTGCCGAGCAGGCGAAAAAGCCGATGATCGTCATGAACGCTGCAAGTTCGATCGTCACGACCAAGTCGAATTACATTGCGCGTTTCTCGATGACGCTGCCGCAGGTATCGGGCCCGATGGCAACCTGGGCCATCAGGAACAACATCAAGAGCGCCGTGACTTTGGTGGCCGACTACGCGCCCGGCATCGATGCCGAGACCGCGTTCAAGACCAACTTCCTGGGCGGCGGCGGGCAAGTGATCGAATCGATCCGCGTGCCGCTGCGCAATCCCGAATTCGCCCCGTTCGTGCAACGGATCAAGGATGACAAGCCGCAAGCCGTGTTCATCTTTGTGCCGGCCGGGGAACAAGGCATTGCATTCATGAAAGCCTATCGCGAACGCGGCCTGGCCGAAGCCGGCATCAAGGTGATCGCCACCGGCGACCTGACCGACGACCATGTCTTGCAAAGCATGGGCGACCCGACGCTCGGCGTCATCACCAGCTTCCACTATTCCGCCACCCACGACTCGGCGGAAAACAAGGCGTTCCTGAAAATCTACGCCGAAGCCAATCCCGATGCCGGCAAGCCGAACTTCATGTCGGTCGCCGCGTACGACGGCATGGCGGCCATCTATGAAGTATCGAAAAAATTGGGCGGCAAGATCGACGGCGACAAGGCCATGGCCATCCTCAAGGGGATGAAATTGAACAGCCCGCGCGGACCGATCCAGATCGACCCGCAGACCCGCGACATCATCCAGACGGTCTATATCCGCAAGGTGGAAAAGATCGGCGGCGAACTGGTCAATACCGAGTTCGACAAGTTCCCGGAGATGAAGGATACTGGCAAGTAGATTCCCATTCTTTCCGTGAGGCCAATCATGAAAAAGCTCCTGCTGTTGCTGCCATTGTCGCTATTTGCCGCTTCCGCCTTGGCACAGACACCTGCGCCGCCCACACGCTTTGAACAGCACAAGGCGGCGCTGATTGCCCACATCCAGGATCGCGTTGCCAAGGAACAGGCGCTATTGGCGTGCGTGCAGGCGGCGCAAGACCACGCGGCCATCAAGGCATGCAGGCGCGCGCAACACGCTAACCGCGCCGCGCACTGACGCGGCGAATCCAATGACCAATCCGCTGCAACGCTACCGCCACTACAAGGGCGGCATCTATGAACTTGTCTGCGAGGCGACACTCGAATCGGATCTGACGCCGATGATCGTCTACAAGTCGAACAACGGGTCAGTATGGATCCGGCCGAAGGGTGTCTTCTTCGAAATGGTCGAGGTGGATGGGCAAAAGGTGCAACGCTTTGCACCCATCGCGTAGGCCGCAGAAACGCCCGCGCCTACCCAAACGATGCCCCGCCAGCCCAAACCAGTCAATCGCCTGCTGCAACGCATGATGGCGCCGCAAAGCGAAAAGCCCCCTTCCGCGTCCGCGTCCGCG
>FSYV01000276.1_pt1 | contig 12072 bp, 5 predicted proteins | sample 1638641 | NCBI WGS metagenome assembly FSYV01 (sample SAMEA3914813, study PRJEB12502) | metagenome | biome: forest; material: soil | place: Canada | collected 2011-07-07 | depth 0.3 m
AGCAAGACCCTCATCCATGTGTTCCATGGTATAGGCCCAGTAGTAATTATTCGGATTGGCCATATAGGCCCTATCCGCCGCGGTGAACGACACTTGCGGGACGCCGCCGCCGGCCAGGTTGACTGTCTCATTCGGAATTTCGATACCGGTGCCGACCGTCGAATCGAAACTGTGCGTGGTGGAACGGATATATTGCAGATCCGAAGTCAACGTCCATGCACTGGCTGGCTTGATCCGCAACTTCCATGACAAGTCTTTTGTGTCGGAGATGCGATTTGCGGTACGCGTGTCGTCGCCCAGATTGATGCCGCCGTCAGCAGAGTCCGACAGCGTACCGCTGATGAAATTGCCCTTGGCATCGTAGACGCCGTTGGCGACGTTGATATTGTAGGCATTGGACTGGCCAAACAGGGCTTGTTCGTTCCACTGCATGTTGTAGTGCGAGTCGAAGAACGTCAGCGACGAATAAGCGTCGGCGTTTTTCCATTCCAAGGCGCCATAGAGACCGTCGCGCTTGCGGTCAAAGTCCAGCGTCCGGTACTCGACGCCCTTAGGCACCCAGACTGTTTGCCCCGGCACCACAGTCGTGAGCGGATAATATGGATCGACCTGGATGGCATCGGTGCGGGTCTTGCTTTCCGAATGGGCCAGGTCGATCAGGGCGCCGAATTGGCCGACGTCGGTTGTCCAGCGATTGGAGAACAGCCCTGAAAACGAGGGTGAAGGCGAGCCCCCGGCAAGGGTGGAATACGAGTCCTGCACTGAAAAGGAACCCTTCATGCCCTTGAAATCGAACGGCATGGCGGTACGAAGATTGACCAGGCCGCCAATGGCGCCTTCGATCTGTTCCGCCGAGGGGTTCTTGTAGACATCAACGCCGGCCATCAATTCAGGTGGCACATCCTCGAAGTTCAGCGCGCGGCCGCCGTTGGCGGAAAACTCGTCGCGGCCGTTCAATTCGGAACGCACGTAGCTCAGGCCGCGTATGGTGACACCGGAGCCTTCAACCGAGAAGTGTTCCGGGTCGGCATCGCTCATGGTGTGATCAATCGTCACACCGGCAATGCGTTGGAGAACTTCGGTAACCGAACGATCCGGTAGCTTGCCGATGTCTTCTGCAACGATCGAATCGACGATCTCGTCGGCATCCTGCTTGATCTTTTGCGCCGAGCGCAGGGCGGCGCGCTGGCCTGTGACGACAATAACCGACGCGTCGCCGGCTGCTGGTGCCTTGTCATCCGCTGCGGCGGCCGGGACTGCACTCGGCGCCTGTGCCGGCGTAACTTGCGCCATGGCGGCACCGCTCGACATCATCACAATTTGAGCCACGCCCAATGCGATTGCCGTCTTTTTAAATTGATTCAATTTTTTGTCTCCTCTGGTTCAATTGATACGCGATAGTTATTTATTATTGGTTGCCGACTATCTGAAACTTGCAAAGCACTCCCGCTGACTTCTTCCCTGCATACCCACCATTCAAAATTCCACTCATCGAGCTTCGCATCCTTCTATCAAGCCATCCGCCAAGGCCGATCTGAATACGCAAGGCAAATCGATAGCATCAGCCGCCCGGATACTCCTCTGGTGTTCTTCAGCAACCAGAATCTGTAGCGTTATATTGGTCCGGCACTTCTCTCGCGGACGGCTCGACGCAACGCGCTAGCCGACACTGCGTTCGGCACGAGCGCCATACTGTGCAAACGCTGAATCGAACAAATCATGACCCTCTATCGCCAGGCGTGTCGTGCGGGCGTGAAGCAAGCCGGATCGGTCAAAAGAGCTTCCCGCGCACGCAATGTTCGCAACCAGGAGGGAACAAGAACGGAAACAAGGTAGTGCCATGGCGCCCTTGACGACGCTCCAGGGCGATGATGTGCGCCTGTGTTTGATCTTCATCGATAGTGTCTCTTTAATATTTTTTTGAGGCATTCGTATGTGCCGGCTGTGCGCCGACCAATACTGTGCTTTGGATCTATTCTGCAATCTGCGCAAAAGTGTCGCAATTGTGAAAATCACCAATCCGACGAATGATATTCGGCAAGCGCGCCTGAAATCCAACAGATCACATCGCTCCCGGCCGGCATCCTCCCCTCTGGTTACGGCCTCCCTAGAGAAATCCCCGGGCCGGCGCGCAAAATCGGCGATCGATATCCTGCATTGCAATGCGAAATCAATACTGTGTCCGAGAGACTCGCGCCGCCATTGGCCAGTGTGCATCGCTCTATTTGAGGTTGACATCAAGAAATCTTGTTTGACCGGGTTTCAGATGAAGTTCCTTTACCTGGTCGAGGTAACGCACTTTCCCCCCACCCGGCCCGCTCACCGAGCGTATGCGGGCCGCACTGAGCTTGCCTTCTGCCCACGTGACATCGACCTCGAAGCCGCCGCGGGCGCGCAAGCCCTTCACCGAACCATTCTTCCACGCCGATGGCAGCGCTGGCAGCAGGTGGATCTCGCCAGTCTGCGATTGCACGAGCATTTCGCAAATGGCCGCCGTCGCACCAAAATTGCCATCGATCTGAAACGGCGGATGGGCATCGAACATGTTCGGATAGGTTCCACCGGCATTGTTGCCTTCGGTGCCGGGTCCCCTTTGTTCGGCAGCCCGTGCGCCGGGCACGGCGAGCTGGCCGCGCAGCATTTTGTAGGCATGGTCGCCATCCTGCAGCCGCGCCCAGTATGCCGTCTTCCATGCCATGGACCAGCCCGTGCCGGCATCGCCACGACCTTCCAGCGACTTGCGCGCTGCAGCAGAGAGCGCCGGCGTCCTGACCGGGGAGATCTGCCTTCCCGGGAATAGCGCGAACAAATGGGAAACGTGCCGATGTGTGTCGCCCGGCGTATCGAGCACGGGGTCGTGTTTTTCATCGAGCCACTCAAGGAGCTGGCCCCAGCTGCCCACCCTCGGCGCGGCAAGCTGGTCGCGCAGCGCGGCGATCTCGTCGCGAAAGGTCTTGTCGATGCCGAGCGTATCGGCTGCTTCAACGGTGTTGTTGAACAGGTCCCAGATGATCTCCTGATCGTAAGTAACGCCGTCTTCGATCGGCCCATGTTCGGGCGACCAGCCCAGCGGCGCTACAAGGCGGCCGTCCGGCAATGTTTTCAAACTATCCTGCCAAAATGCACAGACCTCTTTCATCACGGGATAAGCGACGTTACGAAGAAATTCACGATCTTGCGTGTAGGCATAGTGCTCCCAGAAATGCTGCGCATACCAGGCATTGCCGGTCTTGTTCCATAGATAGCCCATGGCGCCGAAAGGATTGGACTCGGTGCGCACGGTCCAGCCGCGCACGGGTTTTCCTGCGCGGCTTAGAAAAGTTTCTCCGGACGCGCCGGTTGCCGCGCTTGCCTGAGCCGGCGCGCCTCGCGAGGCAGCCGGCTGGGCCAGGGCACGGGCGGCAGTTTCCGCGATCAGGCGGCGATAAACCGGTGTCACGCCCTGGACAAAAGCGAAGAACGGCTTGTGCAACTCGCCAAGATTGGCCGGTTCAGCGGGCCAGTAATTCATCTGGATGTTGATGTTGGTGTGATAGTCGGAATTCCACGGCGGGGCCAGACTGTTGTTCCACAGCCCCTGCAGGTTGGCCGGCAGCGAATCGCGCGAGCTTGAGATGAGCAGATAGCGCCCGAACTGGAAAAACTGGGCTTCGAGTTCCGGATCGTTGCCTTCTGCAGTGTAGGCCGCGATGCGTTTGTCGGTCGGCAATTCCCGGCGCGCCTGCGCCGCTTGGCCGAAATCGATCGACACGCGGTCAAAATACCTGCGATAGTCTTTCTCGTGCTCGGCGAGCAGATCGCGCCACGGACGTTGAGCTGCGACGGCGACCTGATGCATCACCTTCAGCAGAGGCGGATCGCCCTGAAATTTCTTCGCCGGATCGATGATGTAGCTGGTGCCGGCACCAAGAATCAAGGTGATCGCGTCGCAGCCCGTGAATTTGATCTGATTGCCATCGATAGCAAGCTTGCCCCCTTCGTTCAACACCTGAACCTCGCTTGCATAGTCCATGGTGTTGGTTGATGGCGGATCCTGCTGCTCGCCCTGTCGGGCCGGCACATAACCGGCCAGGGTGCCGACGGCGACGATGCGATTGCCGGAGGCGAAGATGTGCGCGTCATGCATGTCGGTGAGCACGATCGAACCCGTGTATTGGCCCGGCTGCTCTGCAGTCAGACGCACAACAATTGCTTGTGCAGAGTGGCTGGCAAACGCTGTGCGATGAAACCGGATACCGTCGTGCAGATAGCTCACGCTCTCGACACTGCGCACAAGATCGAGTTCGCGCGCGTAGTCCGTGATGTTCTTGTCGTGGCCGGACAGATTGATGAACAGGTCGCCAAATGCTTGGTAGGCACCCATCACTTTGTCGTCGCCGGTCCATAGCGTAATGTCGTTGAACTGCAGGTGTTCGCGCGCAGGCTGGCCGAAAATCATGGCGCCGATGCGCCCGTTGCCGATCGGCAGCGCTTCGCGCTCCCAGCCCTGCGCGGTGTCCGGCGCGGGCCGGTCGTAGCGCAATGTCAGGTCTGCGGCGCCAGCTGCGTTTGCCGCGATGAGGAAGATACATTGAAAGGCTGCACCCAGCAGGCGGCCAAGCAGAGGTTTTGTGGGTGTCATATGTCGCGCGCCATGCAAACGCATTTCCGGGCGCCCCTGATGGCGAGCAATTTCATTTTCATCGAACAGGCTCCGACATCGCGCGAGTGCCCTGTTTGCGGTCTTGCAACGGTTGGCCGACCACTACGCCACGCCCCACCGTGCTCATGTAAACCACGCCAAAGGTATTCATGTCGCCGACGACGAATTGGCCGTCGCCCGGTCCGCCGTATTGATGCGCGTCGTCGTTGACGCGCGTCCAACTGGCCCCGACATCGGTCGAACGGAACAATCCCCGTACGCCGGCAACGGTGCCCCACAGGTAGGCCGTCGGGTAATTTCCTGCCGCTGCAGGCTTGCCGAAGCCGATCGCAGCCGCGTAGCTGACGCTGGCAATCTTGCCGAACGTTGCGCCTGAATCGGTCGAGCGCGCCAAGCCGCCGTCATAAAGCGGAACCCAGATATCGCCCTCTTTTCCAGGTGCGGCACGAATCACTTTCGAGCCGGATGCCGATGGCAATTTTCCGGCAACCTTGAAGGTGGCGCCTGCGTCGGTACTGACCATCAGGGTGCCGCCGTCCAGTGCGTAAAATTTGCTCGCATTGACGGGATCCGCGACGGGTCGGGCATTCGTGAGATTGAGTCCGGTCACCGCATTCCAGCTCGATCCAGAGTCGGTCGAGTAGTAGGTACCGGTCGATTTTTCCGGGCTATGCAAAATGACCTTGCCATCCGCGCTGAGCGCGACCTGGCCAAGCTTGCCGTTCAGGCTTGCCGTCTTGCTCCAGCTGAGGCCCATGTCGTTTGACAAATACATCGCGCTGCCGACCCGTACAACGACTTTGGTATTCTGTGCCGCAAAATCCAGTCCTGTCGTGGTGCCCATGGTCGGTGAGTTGATGGGAGGGTACTTGGCAATGTCGCTATGGCGGAATCCGTCGTAATCGCCGATTGCCGATATCACCGGGCCACCGTGAATGCTGACCAGGTTCAGTGCGACGCTCTCCTCCAATCCGGCCACATCGAACGACCAGGTCGTCGATGGCGCGTCGATATCGAATGTCTTGAAGAGGCCGTTTCCGGAAACCACCATGACGGTTTTCGTGTTGAAGGGATCGAATTCGATGCTGCCGGCCCAGTGAATCGGATAACCCTTGATCCAGGGCACGCCATGCGGATCCAGGGTCGCGCCCTTGGCAAAGATGTCGACCCAGGTGACGCCGCCGTCAGTGGTGGAAAAGATTCGATCGCCCTTGGCACTACCCGATTGATGCTCATAGTGATTGATCGTCGATACGATGATGTGATTGGCATTTTTCGGGTCGACCGTGATACCGGCATAAGCCCGATTGAGCTTGGGCGTGATGTTAGTCCAGGTGCCACCGGCAATATTGTATTTCCATACCTGGCCCTGATCCATTCCTTCACCCTTCGCGGCATTGCCCCAGGGTCCGGCGCCGTTTGCATAGGTGATCAGCAAATTGCCGCCCGCAATGACGGCACGCTGCGGCATCAATGCCGCCGGTCCGCCGATGAGCGGACTGAACGCCCCTCCGGCATCGGCCGAGACATACAGATTGCTGCCTGCAGAACCATAGCGCGAAACGCCGACAAACAATTTCTGTGCGGCGCCGCCGGAAACGCTCGCCGGGTCCAGCACGACCAGGTTGATGCCATTGCGGTTGGCCGTGGTGGAAACATCGAGTCCATCGAGATGCTTCCACGTCAACCCTGCATCGATGCTCTTGAACAGCCCGTTGGCACGCGTACCGGCATACAGGACATTGCCGTTGGCAGGATCAACTTGCAGCTTCTCGCCGCTGTTGCGCCCCATGCCGTTGCCGTTTTCCTTGAACTGGCTGGTAACATCGATCTTGGTAAACGTCCGGCCGTAATCGCTCGACTTCAGGATCGCCGTCTTGCCGCCATTGTGGTAGCTCGTGCCGGCAAGGAAGTAGGCGTTGGCCGGCGTGATCGGATCGATCGCAATCGATTCGATACCCATCAATCCGGTGTCACTGTCTGAAATCCAATCGGTCAAGGCTATCCAGCTCGAGGTCGATTTGTCCCAACGATAGGCCCCGCCAACGTCGGTGCGGATGTATATCAATCCCGGCTCGGTCTTGCTGGTAATGATGCCCGAAACGAAGCCACTGCCGCCGATGGCGACCGTACCCCAGCTATATGCTTCGGCTGTACCGGCAGCATCGGCATCGGCGGCTAACATCAGGCATAGCAGTGCAAGACAACGCTTGATGCGGGCAAAGACAGTATTCATGTTCATTTATTGGATCCTTGGATATCCGGGGCTGTGCCGACGTTCTTGCGCAGGCACGAGATCACTTCCTTCTAATTCATTAATCTTTGCAGTTCCGGCTCCATTGCATTGGCCCAGATTTCATAGCCTTTTTCGTTGGGATGGAGCAGGTCGGGCATGATGTCTTTGGACAGCGTACCGCCGGCCGCCAGGAATGCCTGATTGATGTTGAGGAAGAATATCTTCCTGTTGTCGGCGAAACCCGAAATGATTGCATTGACCTGTTCATTCAATTTGCGCAATTGGCTATCCGGTTTTTCGTCGCGCGGGAAAATTGCCAGCAACAGAATTTTCGTGTCGGGCAAGCGCCGGTGCAGCTCGTCGATATTGCGCTTGATGCCGGCCGCGGTGGTGCGTGGATCTTCGCCGCGCTCGCCGGTGTTGTTGGTGCCGAACATCAAGACGGCAACTTTGGGACGGATGCCATCGACTTCGCCATGCTGCAGGCGCCACAGGACATTTTCCGTGCGATCGCCGCCGAAACCGAGATCAAGCGCATGATATTTCCCGTAGCGCCGATTCCAGACATTGATGCCGACCTTCTCCCAATTGTGCGTAATGGAATCGCCGATGAATATCAGCTCGCTGTTCTGATGTTGCGCTTGCAGTGTCTTGATTTCTTCGAGCTTCTGCAGATGGCGTGGCAACCACCAGTCGACGGACCAGGATTCATTGAGCATGTCGGGTGTGACCGACACGGTCTTGTAGTCCGGGCAGGCGGCATTGGGTGTGCCGTTCTTTTGGAATTTGACGTTCGCGATGGCGACTTCGCCGGTGCCGCTGGCGTCCAACGCAAAGGGCACCGTTACCGCACTAAAATCGTCGCCGTCGCGCGCAAAGCAACGCATGGCAAACACCATGTGCTGCCATCCCTTACCAACCATGGCGCGTGCCGGCACCAGGTAAGGAATCTTTCGTTCGCAATTGTTTCCGCATGCCATCTTGAACGCCAACCCTCCCTTGGCAAGGTCAACCACGTTCAGGTCGAACGTCAGGACACCGCGCTCCAGGTATGGACGCAAATCGAGCGGTGAGCCGCCCTCGATGCGCAGGTTGGCGTACCAGGCATCCGTAAAGTGCAGCGTGAGTGCGTCATTTGCCGAATCTTTCGCCGACAAATTCGCGCTGACCCTGCTGGCCGGAACCCTGGGGTTCGCCGGCTTGGGCACGACGACGGCGGTGCCGGTCAATGTTTCTTGCGATTCGAAATCGGCAACCGTGGCGTGCCAGCCTTCTCGTGGACGGGCGGAATAGACCGTCACGCCACTGTCTTCAACAACCTGGTTTTGTGCAGTGGGCAATGCCGGTTTTGCGGGTGCGGCACAGGCCGCCAGCAAGAAGAATGCAAAAAGCATGGGCCCGCAAGTCTTCAGTCGTTCAATCAATTTCATATTTGCATTTCCCAATATTCCGACACGACATTCGTCGCGCGGCATGGACGCGCGCCGCTTGCGCCGCGCCGCGGCTACCTGCGAGACGAAACGATCAAACGCCCGCCATGCAATGACGCTCAGAACGCCGCTGAGGCGGGCAAGCAGCAGTCGACAACGGCGAGCGTATTCGAGCGGGCGATTCTCAGGCGCGCAAACCGCGCACGCATTTGCCCGCGTTTGCTATTCATGGACTCCGTCTCACTCAATTTTCTTGTTGCGTCGTGTCGAATACCAGCCATGCGCCGGGCCGCACCACGCTTTGAGTGCATTTTGCAAGTTGCGTCCAGGCACCGCAATTGTGAAATTCACCAATCAGGCGAATGATATTCATGTCGCGGCAAAATTAATGCGTCGCAACACGATGTTCACTGAATTCATGGAGGATGAAGTCCGGCATCTTATACACCGAGCGCACGGTAGCGGAAATCGCGCATGCGGACGGAGCCGTCGCCTGCGCTGTATAGCGCCAATTTCAAGCTGAGAAATCCGCCGAACACATTGTGATGCATCCCCGACACTTCCATTTGCCAGGGATGCCGAGTCCACGAAATGCCGTCGTGGGAATATGAATATGTCACGATATTATTTTCGTTTTTCAGCCGTAGGTGCACGGTGGCCGTCGGCATGGCGGTCCGCATCCAGACCTGTTCCTCGCCATAGTTGAACGTCAACATCTGGCTCGCGGTGAATCCGATTCCCACGAACATGCGCTCGCTGTAATACAGCAAGATGCCGCCTTGTGCGGCGGCCACGATATCGATGGTGACTTGGGCTTCGTAGGAGCGGTCGCCTGCGATGAGTGTCAGCGGTGAACAATTCGCCGGCGACGTGCCCTTGCCGGCGATGACCATTCCGTCGCCCCCGAAGCGGACACGATTCATCTCATCCGGTCCGGGGGCATGAAAAGCCCACTGGGCACCGAATTTGTCGGCGGTAAAATCACCCGACCTGGCGAAACCCGACGTGCCGGATATACCCTTGCGCGGCATGGGCAACGGTGACGACAAATCACCGCCTTTTGCTACGAACCAGCCATCTTTGGTCCATTCAATCGGCTCAAGCAAGGTTTGCCGACCCAAGGTGCGAAAGCCATTTTCATAGGCATGGTAGACCATCCACCAATCCCCGCCGGGCCCCTCAAAGGGCGTGGCATGGCCGCGCGACCACCACATTTCTTCTGCGCTTCGGGTTCTTATGATCGGGTTATGCGGACAATCTTCCCACGGCCCATGTATCGATCGCGATCGCGCCGCGACGACCATGTGGCTGGTGGGCGGGCCGGAGGTGCCGCCTACGGCGGTAACCAGGTAAAACCACTCGCCGCGCCGGAACAGCTTCGGTCCTTCGGGCGCAAACATCTCGACCACCCAGTCGGCCGGATAATGCCAGGGCTCGTAGACTTTTTCCAGGCTGCCGTCGGTGGCCAGGCCGTCATCGGTCAACCGGACTCGCTTGACGCCACCGACAAACAGGTAGCGTTTGTTGTCTTCGCCGACGACGTGGCCGGGGTCGATGGCACCCGAAAGCTTCAGATCGATTGGCGCACTCCACGGTCCCTTGATATGGTCGGCCCAGATCACGAACACCGAGGCGTTGCCATTCGGGCTCGCCGGTATGTAGATAAAGTAGCGACCCTGATGCTTGACGAGGTCCATGGCCCAGACGCTGCCGATCGGCACGGTCAGTGCAGGGCCGACCGGCGACCAATTGACCAGATCCTTCGAATGCCAGATGATCGCGCCGGGGTAGGAATAGAACGACGAAAACGTCATGTAGTAATCGTCGCCATCCTTGAGGATGGTGGGGTCGGGATGGTCACCGGCAATGATGGGATTCTGGAATGTGCCATTGCCCAGATCGGCCCTTCTCTGGCCCTCGATACCCGAACCCCATTTCGGCACGGCATGGCACGCGCCGCCCTCGCGCGCCGGCGCCGCGTTCGCCAACTGTGGCGCCATCACCGTACCGGCCAGCAGCGCCTTGAGCGCTTCACGTCGTGTGGATTTCATATGATCTCTGATAGCCTGTGTGCGCCCCGCTGTTTCAATCAACGCATCGGCCCTATGGTCTTGCCAGCGAGGTCCAGCGCACTCTTTTTCAGCGACACGATTACGCTCGGCGCCGTACTGCCCGCCGCGTCGGCAGCGTCGTGCGCGACGCTGAGCTTGAGCTTGCCGTCCGCGATGTGCCAGGTCTTGCTGGCACCGTCGAACATGCCGAGCAGGCGCGATTCCAGCACCAGGGTGACAGTACTGCTCTCGCCGGGTTGCAGGCTGACCTTGCCCCAACCCACCAGGCGCTTGGGCGCCTCCCAACCGCCGGCCAACGGCGCGGCATAGACTTGCGGCACGTCCTTGCCGGCGACGCTACCGGTATTGGTGACGGTAAATTGGACCTGCCACTGCGCGCCCTTCTGCTGCGCCGTCACGGCGGAATAGGCGAAGGTGGTGTACGACAAGCCGTAGCCGAACGGGAACATGGGTTTCAGGTCATGCAAGTCATACCACTTGTAGCCGACTGCGGCACCCTCGCGGTAATCGACGGCAAATTGCAGCTTGGGATTGGCGGGGGCGCCATCGAGGGTCGGCCGTGGCAGTTGGTCTACCGAAAACGGAAAGCTGATCGGCAAGTGGCCGGAAGGATTCACTTCGCCGAACAACAGGCTGCCGATGGCTTCGCCGCCGCTGCTGCCCGGATACCATGCTTCAAGCACGGCGGCGGCCTTGGCCAGCCACGGCATTGCTACCGGGCCCCCGTTTTCCAGCACGACCACGGTATGCGGATTGACGTTAGCGATGGCCACAATCAAGGCATCTTGACCATCCGGCAGCGCCAGGCTGGTGGCATCATTACCTTCGCCGATCCATTGATGGGCAAACACCAGCACCACGTCGGCCCTGGCCGCGAGCGCCGCTGCGGCGGCGGGATCGTCGCCGGCGTCATACACCACTTGCGCACCGGGCGCGCGCGCCCGGATGGCACGCAACGGTGACGAGGGGTCATACACGACCGGCCCCGGCCATGACTTCGGCTCAAGTCCCTTGACTGCACTGCCGCCGACCGGGTAGACCTGCGACGAGCCGCCGCCGGACAGCACGCCGACATCGGCATGCGAACCGATCACGGCGATGGTCTTGAGGTTCTTGCCCAGCGGAAGTACGTTTCCAGCATTCTTCAACAGCACGATGCCCTCTTCGGCGGCCTTGCGGCTCTGCAGTGCATGCGCAGGAAAATCGATCGCGCCGTCCGGCGCAACCGGGTAATCGACCACGCCCTTGTCGAACATGGTACGCAGGATGCGCCTCACCATGTCGTCGAGACGGGCTTGCGGCACCTGGCCGGTGTGTACCGCGTCTTCCAGCGCGCCGGCGAAGTATGGCGACTTGTCGAATTCCGAGCCCGATTCCTGATCCAGCCCGTGGTTCGCCGCCGCCACGGTGCTGTGCACCGCACCCCAGTCGGACATCACGAAACCGGGAAAGCCCCAATCCTTTTTCAACACGTCGTTGAGCAGATAGGCGCTCTCGCAGGCGTAGCTGCCGTTGACCCGGTTGTAGGAGCACATCACGGCACCTGGGTGCGCTTGCTCCACAACGAATTGCATGGCGAGCAGGTCGGACATACGCGCCGCGTTGATGTCGATGCGCGCGTCGAGTTCGTTGCGGCCGGTCTCCTGGTCGTTGACGGCAAAATGCTTGACCGTGGAAATGATATGGTTCGAC
>FSYV01000156.1_pt1 | contig 11999 bp, 10 predicted proteins | sample 1638641 | NCBI WGS metagenome assembly FSYV01 (sample SAMEA3914813, study PRJEB12502) | metagenome | biome: forest; material: soil | place: Canada | collected 2011-07-07 | depth 0.3 m
GAAATGCACAGCTCGCCCATCGTGTGAAATAGGTAAGCCATGATTAGCCAGATCATGCTGGCTTTCCCGTGGGCCTGCTGGTCAAACACCGCCCCGACCATGAACAGGAAACCGACGCCGGTTAACAATAAACCGAACACCATCTTGATTGGCGTGGGCAAGCTCTTGCCGCGCTTGCCCAGAAAAGTCCATAACATGGCAAAAAATGGCGCCAAAAGCACAATGAACATCGCGTTGACCGATTGGAACCATCCAGCTGGTACTTCGAAGCTGCCTAGCATGCGATCGGTTTTTTCTGAGGCGTAAAAATTCATCAATCCACCGGCTTGTTCGAACGAGGCCCAGAACAGCATGACGAATACAAACAACATGAAAATCACCTTGAGGCGATCTTTTTCATCCTTGGTCAACGGCTCGTGTACGCCACCCGACTGAGCCTTGGAGCGTTTGGCGGATGGCACTCGCCCGACATCGCCGATGTAACGCTGTGCCAATGTCATTTGTATAATTGACGATAACAGCATGCCGCACCCGGCCGCGAAATAGCCGTAGTTCCAACTAATCTTTTCTCCGAGTGTGGAACACACCAAAGGTGCAAGAAATGCTCCGAGGTTAACCCCCATGTAAAAGATCGAGAACGCGGCGTCACGGCGTACGTCACCGGGTGTATAAAGCTCACCGACCATGGTCGAAATGTTCGCCTTGAACAAGCCACTTCCGACAACCAGAAGCAGCAGTCCAAGATAAAAAACGTCTAAGTTGTTGCCGAAGCTCCATGCGAGTGTAAATTGACCAGCTGCCATGGTCAGCGCACCGAAGATCACTGCCCGGCGCTGCCCAAGAAATCTGTCTGCGAGCAACCCACCAAATAGCACCATCAGATAGCTGGCAGCGGTATAGTGGCCATAGAGCAGGTTTGCGCGTTCTTGGTCGAAGCCGAATCCGGGATTTGCAGACTGTGTTGCTGCCACCAAAGAAAGTCCCAAAAGGGCGCGCATACCGTAATAACTGAAACGTTCCCACATCTCTGTGGCGAACAGCATGAAAAGTCCGTTGGGGTGCCCAAGGAATTCACCCTTGGGTATATTGAGATCGTTGCTCATCTTGGCTCCGCGTTGTGGTTTTTTTATTGTGATATCAGGGGTTGGGCCGCGTTTTTCCTATCCTTCGGCGCCGGCCGGCGCAGTTCGTACGAGATGTTTGAAGGAAAAGGGGACGTGTCGGCACTCAGCCGCTCGGGCAGGCGGGCACGCGCGTCGAAAACGCTCCGGCCGCTGCAAGATGTGCAGGGTTCATGGTTTCTCCTAATTCCTAAGGGCGCCTTTGCCTTGTGGGCTGGGCGGTCTCAATGGCTTCTTTTTGCGCGTACTTTACCATGCAATTTTGCCGAAGGGCCATATTTACCGGCAGCTCGTTGCATGGAAATTCAACCGCGTGATTGTCGCGCCGTTGCATCCATGACATCATTCCACGTCGTCGATTCTGGTGCGCACATGGAATTTTTTAGACGCAGTACCGAGCAACTCGGGCGGCTGCACCCGCTATTGTTCATCTACGTGGTGCTGATTTTGTCTTACGGCGTCTTGTTGCCATTGATCGCGCTCGATAGCGTGGCACCGAGCCGGATTTTGCACACGGAAGGGGGACCGACCAACTTGCCGGCCCTCGGGATGTTCGGCCGGCTGGTATTGGGCTCGTTGATCGTACCGCCGATCGAGACCGCCATCTTCCAATGGGCGCCGTTGCGCCTGCTGCGCAACTGGCTGAAGCTGCCGACGGTGGCGGCGATTGCCGCGTCGGCCGCGCTGTTCGGCATCGCGCACACGTATAGCGTGGGCTATGTGGTTTTCACCTTCCTGATCGGCGTAGTGCTGGCCTGGGGATTTGTTGCGCGCGACCACTTGGGCGGCCGTGCCTACCTGTGGATATGCGTGGTGCACGCGTTGCGCAATGCCGTGTCGTCGCTGCTGATGTAGTGGTCTTTTCCTGCAAATTGACGTATTGCATATTTTCTCCCTCTCCCGCGGGCGGGAGAGGGGGACAGCAGTGCTATCTCATGTTGGTAATGACCATACCGATGTAATGTTTACAAGGCCAAGCGTCGACGCGCGGCCTCGTACTCGGCTTTCAGGCGTGCCACCATGTCTGCCACGCTCGGCACGTCATCCATCAGGCCGACGCCCTGGCCTGCGCCCCAGATGTCGCGCCATGCCTTGGCCTTGCTGCCGCCGCCGGAACCGAAGTTCATGGCGGTCTTGTCGGCCTGCGGCAGGTTGTCGGGATCGAGCCCGGCGCTGACGATGGACTTCTTCAGGTAGTTGCCGTGCACGCCGGTAAACAGGTTGGTGTAGACAATGTCGTCTGCGGCCGATTCGACAATGGCATTGCGGTAGGCGTCATCGACATTCGATTCCTTGGTCGCCAGCCAGCGCGAGCCGATATAAGCGAAGTCGGCACCCATGGCTTGCGCAGCCAGCACCGCGTCGCCGGTGGCGATGGAACCGGAGAGGGCGATCGGGCCGTCGAAGAACTTGCGTATCTCCCCGACCAGGGCAAACGGCGACAAGGCGCCTGCATGGCCGCCGGCACCGGCAGCGACCAGGATCAAGCCGTCGACGCCCGCTTCCAGTGCCTTCTTGGCGTGGCGGATGGAGATCACGTCATGCAGCACGAGCCCGCCATAGCTGTGGATGGCGTCGAGCATTTCCTTGGGCGGCGCGCGCAGGCTGGAAATGATGATGGGAATCCGGTGCTTGACGCACACTTCGACGTCATGCGCCAGGCGGTCGTTCGATTGATGCACGATCTGGTTGACGGCGATGGGGCCGATGATGGCATCTGGATGTGCGGCTTTGTAGGCGGCCAATTCGGACTGGATATCGGTCAACCAGGTATCGAGCAATTCCGCCGGCCGCGCGTTCAATGCAGGGAAAGAGCCGACGATGCCGGCCTTGCATTGCGCCGTCACCAGTGCCGGGCCGCTGGCGATAAACAGGGGCGACCCGATCACGGGCAGCGACAAATTCTGTAATGCGACGGGGAGGCGCTTGGTGGTCATCGTCTTCTCTTCTTCCTAAGTAAATGGCAAAACGCTGTTGCGTTTTTTGCTGTCTCGGTTATCATGGTAAATGATGTTTTTATAAAAAACAATGTTTTTTCTTGAGCGAACTTGATGAAAAATGCCGGCAAATCCAAACTGGTGGACTTCCGCCAGGGCCAGGAAGAACTACACAGGAGCTTGCGCCAGGGCATGCTGGACGCCGCGACCCGGTTGCTGGGCGACGAAGGTCCATCTGCCCTGACGGTGCGAAAAGTGGCGGAGGCAGTTAATTGTTCGACAACATTATTGTATTCCCTGTTCGGCGGCAAGGACGGCTTGGCCAACGAGCTTTATCTCGAAGGCTTTGCCCGCCTGAAGGAAGAGTTTTCGACCAACCCGGCGCATCGGGATTTGCATGGACTGGCGCGCATGAATGCGCTGGCGCAGACTTACCACCACTATGCCAAGCGCAATCCCAGCTATTACATGGTGATGTTCGGCGATGCGATCGCCGGCTTCGTACCGCCGCTCGAATCGCGCAACCAGGCCTGGGAATCGCTGGCCGTTTTGATTGACGCCTTTGCCGAATGCATGGACCGCGGCGACCTGCCACGCTCCGACCCGACCGCTGCTGCGCGCCTGCTGTGGGCGGCGATGCATGGCGCGATCAGCCTGGAATTGAAAGGCTATTACCTGAAAACCGAGCGCGCCGACGAGTTGTTCAATTCGGCCGTGCACGCCGTGCTGCGCGCATTGCAAGTCGGGCCCGCGCCCACGCAAACGCACAATTAGGAGACCTCCAATGCCCTATCAATGCTTCACGTTTTCGATCTCCGACAAGGTCGCGCACCTGACCTTCAACCGCCCTGCAACGCTCAACACCATGCAGCCGGTATTCTGGCGCGAGCTGGGCGAAATCGTCGGCGCCCTGCAGCGCACGGCGTCGGCGCGTGCGCTGGTGATCTCGTCGACCGGCAAGCATTTCACCGCCGGCATGGCGCTCGACGTCTTCAGCAATGACCCGCAATCGGGCATCATGCTCGACGAACGCAGCGCCAGCGGCCGTGCCAACATCGCGCCGCAATTGAGCGACATGCAGCGCGCCTTCACGGCCATCGAGCAATTGCGCATGCCGGTGATCGCCGCGATCCAGGGCGGCTGCATCGGCGGCGGGGTCGACATGATCTGCGCCTGCGACATCCGGCTGGCGACAGAGGATGCGTTCTTCTGCATCCAGGAAATCAACATCGGCATGACCGCCGACCTCGGCACGCTGCAACGCCTGCCGAAACTGATCCCGGAAGGCATCGTCCACGAATTGGCCTACACCGGGCGCCGCCTGACGGCGCAGCGCGCCTTGGCACTTGGTTTGGTCAACGAAGTTTTCGCGACGCAGGGCGACATGGTTGCGGCGGCATTGGCCATGGCAAAAGAGATTGCGCAAAAGCCGCCAGTTGCCATCTGGGGCAGCAAGCAGGCGATCCATTATGCGCGCGACCATACCACCGACGACGCGCTCAAGCAAATGGGCTGGCTGCAATCGGGCATCTGGCAGAGCAGCAATCTGATGGAAGCCGCCATGGCCAAGCAGGCCGGCCGCGTGCCGGAGTTTGCCGATTTGAAGCCTTTGACTTCGTTCAGCGATGCGGCATACGAACTGAAATAGCTGATCTCAGCCTTTGAGCTCCAAGCCTCCGTTGATAATGCTGTGTGCAAAGGTGTAACCCAGGCCGGTCAACTCGACGACGTTGTCATTCGCGCTGATCACCCCAGCATCTTTGCCAGATGGTGATTCGACCAGATAGGTGTTGCCGCCGAACTGGAACCACATTAGTTCGTATAGCGATTGAGGCACGAGGCCGCCTTGCCCAACGGCTGCGGCAACCCAACTCGCCAATTGGCTTGGATCGCCGCTGACTTGAGCCGCTGTCACCTGCTGTAGGGAGCCGACCGAGTTGGAGTCTCCGTAAGAATCGACGAACGTGAGCGAATCCGACCCATTGTTGTTCAAACCGTTGATGGCAAGGATATGGGTCAAATCGACTTTGGAGCCAAGCGCCGGCACGCTGACGAGATCGGTCGTCGTATGGGCGGCGAAGCTTAACTGTCCGTTGGTGCCTGCGCCTTTACAATCCACCAAGTTCGACCCCGAGCCGAGGTTGATGTGAACGGACAAGCTGCTGTAAGAGTCAATTATGCTCAGACCATCGTTTGCCAAGGTAATGTTAACCGCCGACGGTGAGCCGCCGATGTGGATATTGTCTTCGCCGCCGCCGTTTGACCCGGCAGTCAGAGTGAAGCTCCCCTGCGTGCTCGTGGCGATACTGACTGATCCATTGCCGAGCGTGACGATTTGCGTGGACCCGACGGCCCCGCTTCCCAGCTCCAGGTTCTTGTTAAATCCGTTACCCAACGTAATGGATTCAGTGTCTCCGGCGCCTAATTGGGAATTGCCGGCATCGAAACTGACGCCCGCATTGTCCGTAGCGCCATTGATCGTGAAACCGGTCTGGCTCGTTACGCCGCTTACGAATATCGATACGTCGCCATTCAAGTTCAGTTCGGTCAAGGCCGGCAGCGGCATATAGCTCGACGTTATCTGCAGCGTCGCCGTCGAGTTGTTCGTAATCGTGACGCTCGTCAGATGCGTATCGCTCAAGGAAACCATGTTGAACCCAGCACTGTCGCTGTCGGCGATGGTCAAGCTCGTCGCCGAACTTGTGATCGTCCCCATGGAAAGCTGCACGCCGCCTGAGACCGACAGGTCGGACAGGTTCGCGTCGGCCAGGCCGGCAATATAGTTGGTCGGCGATCCCGCGTTGCTGGAAATCGACACCTGGGTAACGGAATCGGCGATCGGCGCCTCGACTTGAATGGTGGCCGCACCGCTAAGATTAAGGGCGCTTAATCCCTGGTCGACGATCGCACCGAAACCATAGTTGCTCTGCAGGCCGGAATTGCTGATGAGATCGAGGGTAGCGATGCCATTCCCAGATGCATCTTCAACCGTCAATTGCGAAACCAGGTTGCTGTATGAAGTACTGCCGCCGATATAGACCGATTGCGTATCAGTGGCGCCATGCGAATCTGCAGTCTCCAGGGTCAGGCTGAAGTTGCCGGCGTTGCTGATGTCGACGTGCACACCGGATGGCACGTTGGTGAAGACTTCATTGCCCGAGCTGGCATGCAGGTCGAGTGTGCTGATGCCGGACATGGCGCCGAGATCGAAGGTGCCGCTGGTCGCGCCGGCGATGCCGAGCGTGGCGAAGTGGCTGACCTGGGACAACGCGGTCGCACTGGCATTGGCAAAATTGGAAAGCACGATTTCATTGTCGCCCGCAGACCCGCCGATGATTGCGCCTGAAGGGGCTACGCTGATCGAGATCGTGTCCGTGCCAGCACCACCGGTGAAGCTCGCGCTGCCGGCGATGCTCAACGTTACACTACCGCTCGCGCCCGAGGCGTCGACGCTTGCGCCGTCGTGCAAGGCGACCGATGAGAAGATGAAGCTGGTGCTCCCCGAAAGCGTGAGCTTGGTCGCATCGGGCGCTGCCAGATTGGACACGCCGAGGCCCACCGTTCCCGTGAAGGAGAGACTCTGGGCGGATGCGAACTGCAGATTCAAGTTACTCGATGCCGGGTTGGTGGCGCTATTGGCCGCGCCTACCGTCCCTATGCTGACCGTCGTCGCCGTCTGGTCCTGGATCGTCAATCCGACGTCGCCATCAAGGGAAATCGCCAGCGAACGCGCGCCGGCGGCAGCATTAATAGTAATGGCATTGCCGAGCGTCTCATTCTCGGCGACGAGCGTGTTCAGGGCATCGCTGTCGATGGTGACGCTGCCGTAATTTACCATCGCTGTCACTGACGTGATCGAATTGGGTTTGCCCTTGCCATAGCTTGCGTCCTGGATCAGGTAACCGTAGCCGGATTCGACTTCCACGAACTTGGTCGATGCATCGCCATTGATGACGTTCTCGGGCGACGACTCATTCTGTATCGAGGCATCACCAATCACGTTCACGCTCGCGCCGCCGTAGGTCGTCACCGAGCCGCGGTGAACATCAAATGCCAGCAATGTGCCGGGTGCCACCTTGATCGCATTCGTGCCGGTAGGACTGTCTATCTCGATGACACTGAAGCCACTCTTGCTTAGATCGAGTGCGCCGTTGGGTGCACTTGGATCGTAGACCGATTCTCCCGTGCTGAGCTGGAGGGTCGTGATATTGGTCAACGTGATCCCACTCGGCAGGGCGAAATAGCCGCCGACACCCTCATCGTAAAGTTCCAAGGTGTTCGAGGCTGATACGCCGATCAGGCTGTCGCCCGAATTGAGCGTGGCAGCACCTCCACCTGCGGCCATGCCGGCCGCATTGTCGACAACCGCGTTGAAAAAATCGTTGCCCTGATTGCCGGTAAGGTGGTCGATCCCGATTGTCAGATAGAAAGACAGGTTGGCGTTCGGATTGGCGATGTTGTAGATGGTTGATCCGACGGCCTGCGCGAATGTGGACGGATCGGTCGTGGCGCTCACAGCACTCAGGAGGGAACGTGCAGTTGCAGCTGCCGCCGCGCCGCTGTACGCGGAAATTTGCTGGGGAATCTGAAGATCGGAAGTGAACTGGCTGGCGACCGCCACCTTGTTGATCACTGCTTCGGCATCGAGCTTCCCTTGCGCCGTCGTGTTTTGAGCGGCGCCGGCAGCAATGGCCAACGCTGCATCGCCTTGTGTCACGCTGCCGGACAGGATGGCATTAGACCAAAAGGCCAGGCCATCCGGATTGGCCAGCCTGCCGAACAGATTTTGAAACACGTCGTTGACAAATACCTGCACCCCAGATTGGGCGGACGTATCGCCATACAGCTTGATCGATTCGGCGCTGGTGCCGAAACTGTCGATCAAGCTCTTGACTGTGGCGTTCGTGAGGTAGGCGTTATTGAGACCAACCAGATCCGTCGGCGCCCCTGCTGATGCGAGTGCAGCCGCGAAATTCGCCAAGCCGTTCGGATCGGCCGGGCGGCCGAAATAGGTGACGTAAAGTTCTTGTACCGCGTTATCGTAGTTTGCAGACGAAGCCATGCACCATCCCTGGGTAATTGTTATTAAGTAATCTGTCGCAAGGCGAATGCGAGCGCTGCGGACTATGTAGAGGCGATACGAAAAAGCCTAAAGTATTACTCATAATCAATCTTCAGTTGGAGAATTTTTGACTTTTCGTCGCAAAAAAGAATTGACGTTGGCTTGCGTTTGCGCCCCGCTTTCGGCCAGGATTTCGTAGCGCGCCCTGCCTTGCTTCTATCTTGAAGAACGTCTTCAACCCGGCCTGAACCGATCTGACGTGCATTCTCCGCGAGGGTTGGCGATGCGCAGTCAAACCAGACACCAACAAGACGGCACTCAGTCCGATGCAGATTGCCGGGCAGGAACTCGCTGCAGTAGCAAGCAGTTCAAGGTTTCGGTGACCCGGGAAAATTGCAAGACTCCCGGAAATGCCCTGACGAGACCAATTTGCCGAGGGAGCAATTCACCACTCATATCTCTTGGTCACACTTTAGATAAATTTTACCCGGATATAATTGACAGCTCATTTTTACCCGGATAAAATTACTCATCGCATTACACCTTTCAGGAAATCTTCATGAACGATATCGCGCCCTACTCCAGTTTTCGCGGGCCAACCCATCTCGCAAGCGGCAGCCTCAGACAAGTGGCTGCCGCAATAACGGCCTTGCAGACCGCTTATCCGGCGGAAGGGGTACTGATTTTCGACAATACTACCGGCCGCGTGCTCGATCTGGATTTCCGTGGCAATGTGGTAGACGTGCTGGCGCGCTTGCCAGCGGAACCGGCGCCGATTGGCGAACCTGCGGAAGAATCGGCGCGCGGCCCGGGGCGGCCCAGGCTTGGTGTCGTGGCCAAGGAAATCACGCTATTGCCGCGCCACTGGGAATGGCTGGCCAGTCAGCCCGGCGGTGCTTCCGTGGCCTTGCGCAAGCTGGTGGAGGACGCGCGTCGCGCCCTTGCCGACAAGGATCGGATGCGCCTGGCACAGGAACGCACCTATGCCTTCATGTCGAACATATTGAACCATGAAGCCGGCTTCGAAGACGCGGCGCGCTCCTTGTTTGCCGGCAAGCGCGCGCAATTCGAGCAAACGAGCGAAGCCTGGCCGGTCGATCTCCGTGCGCACCTGATGCGCCTGGCCGATGGGGCGTTCGCGCCGGACTTCAAGGGAGAAAGTACATGAATCCGGTATCCGACACCGCCTTCCTCACCTGCGGCGCACGCGCTGAAGATGCCGCCACGGCCAAACCAATATGCGGCGACAGTTACGCCAGCCTGTTCATGACCGAACACGGCAAGCAGGTGTTCGAGAAATTCAAGGACGACAAGCGGCCGCTGGCCAGCCTCGTGGCACGGCATCGCGCGATCGATGATTTGCTGCGCGCCCGCATCGCGGCAAACGCCGACACCTCGGTCGTGATCATCGGGGCCGGCTTCGACACGCGCGCATTTCGCCTGGGCGGCGGCAACTGGACCGAGATCGACGAGGCTCAGGTGATCGATCTGAAAAACCGCACCCTGCCTGCCGGGCGCGCGGAGCGCCCGTTGCAGCGTATCGCCATCGACTTCGCCAGCGAAGCGCTGGCGGCGAAATTGCCATCCGTCGCGGCGGGGTCGCCGGTTGTCGTCGTGATGGAAGGAATCTTCATCTACCTGAGCGAGGAGCAGATTGTGGCGAACCTGAGCGCCCTGCGGCGCGCCTACCCGCGCCACACGCTGATCTGCGACTTGAACACGCGCCGCTTCATGGAACGTTATGGCCAGAACCTGACGCGGCAAATCGAAATGCTCGGCGCAAAGCTCAAATATCTGGTCGACAATCCGTCTGCGATATTCGCGCAAAATGGCTATCGCCTTGCGGGCCGGTTCTCGATCATCGGGAAGACGCTCGACTATGCCAATGCGCGGGTTGTACGATGGCTGGTATCGATGCTGCAGCCGACCCTGGTGCACGGACTGGCGCTGTATGTATTTGAAAGCGAGCGCGAATCCGGCACCTCCGGTCTCGATAAGACCTCAGGCGGAACCACGCTCACTGTTCAGCAATAGCCCGCCTTCCATGCGCGCCGCGCCGACGCGCATCAATTGGGCCACGGCCCATTCGACGAGTTCATCCGGATCTTTTTTGATGAAGCGCTCGTTGGCCGACTTGAATGCATTCCCGCCGGACAGCAATGCAGGCAGTTCCGTCAGGGCAATTTGCTGGCGCTCCAGCAAAAGAAATTTCAACAAGACCTTGATGGCGTTTTGCGCGTTGCGCAATGGATCGGCCGCCAGGTAGTCGACGCGCGCATAGGCGGTGGCAAGCGCCTTGTTGACGTCGGCAAATGGCGCGCCGTGGCCGGGAATGACGAGCTTCACGTCGAGGCCGGCGATCAGGTCGAGCGTGGCGCGTGTTTCGGCAAAACCGGATTCGCCATCGAGCTCGGGAAAGATGACGCCGAAACCGTTCTCCCACAATGCATCGGCCGAGATCAGGATGCCCAGTTCGGGGCAATGGAAGATAAGCGAATGCGGATCGTGGCCCGGCGCAGCCAGGGCCTGCCAAGGCAAACCACCCAGGATGAGTTCGTCGCCCGGCTGCACCGTCGCATCGAAGCCGAAGCGCTCGCATTGCTGGCCGGTGGCCGCAAAAGACAAGGCATCCATGTCCCAATCCCGCACCTTGTCGGCCTCGGCCGCCGGAATCAGCGTGCGGCAGGCGTAGGTCTGCTGCAGGATCGCGTTGCCGCCGCAATGGTCGGAATGCAGATGGGTATTGACCAGCAGATCGAGCGGCCGGCCTTGCAGCGCATGCCGCACGAGCGAGAGCGTCTGGCCGGCATGGATCAGGTAGCCGCTATCGACCAGCGCGGCGTGTTCGGCGTCGATGAAGAGGATGTTGTTGGAAGACAGCCAACCGCGCTCGAACACGCGCATGGTGGGCGGCAATGGTTGGCCGGTGCTGTTCATGGGCTCGAATTCACCAATCACTCCAGACCGGCCCGGATGCGGCGCTGATGAATCTCGACCCAGATCGAACGCTTGGCCGATTCGCTTGCCGTGCCCCACTGCACGATCTCATCGATGGTGCGCTGGCAACCTTCGCACAGGCCGCTTTGCGCATGCATGCGGCAGACGCTGATACAGGGTGACGGCACGGCGCCCGTATCGGCGAACGGGTCGAACCGGATCAGCGCAGGTTTGGCATCCATCACAAGCCGGCCTTGTCTTTCTTCAGCGCCAGGCGGGCGTTGAATTTTTCGGCATCGATGATGTGGCGCTCGTGCGTACCTTCGCACACCTTGTCCATGCCATCCCACGCTTCCACACGAAAGCGCACGCGCCGTCCTTCGACCTGCTCGACTTCACCCTTGATTTGCAAAGTCATGCCGGGCGGCGATGCGGCGAGATGCCTGAACTCCACCATCGTGCCCACACTTTGCTCGCGCGGCCAATCGACATAGGGCATGATGCCGTTGGTACAGGCCAGCTCCATCATGCCGACCATGTAACCGGTGGCCAGCACGTCGGGCATGTCGCGGCAAAAAGCCGTGTCGTGATAAAGATTCGGTACCGTGGCACGCGCAGGAATGGTGTAGCTCCATTCAAAGCGCAGGCCGGCTTGCAATTCTGGGTTCATCGTTGGGGTCCGCTGCGTCAATCAATCTCAATCCACTTTGCGTTTCGCCGCGATCGCATTTCCAGCACGGCTCACGGCCTTGCGCCCGAGATGCTGCGAGATGAACTGGCCGGCGTCGACCACGGCATCGAGGTCGATGCCGGTGGCAATCCCCAGGCCCTGCATCATGTACAGCACGTCTTCCGACGACACGTTGCCGGTCGCGCCCTTGGCATATGGGCAGCCGCCGAGTCCGGCGACCGAGGAATGGAAGATCGCCACACCGACTTCCA